>Ga0302324_100013600_pt1 | contig 16481 bp, 15 predicted proteins | sample Palsa_T0_1_FD_201949 | JGI IMG/M metagenome (GOLD analysis project Ga0302324, IMG submission 201949) | Peat permafrost microbial communities from Stordalen Mire near Abisko, Sweden - Palsa_T0_1 | ecosystem: Environmental > Terrestrial > Soil > Palsa > Peat permafrost | place: Sweden: Abisko...
TGGATCTCGGTTCTGGCGCTGGCGGAGGCCACCTGGGTTCTTGCATCCGTCTATAACATTGAAGCCGGCGGTATTGCCACCGCAGTGGAGATGCTGCTCAATCACAAGAACTTGACCTTGCAGGATTCCGATGCCGTGGAGGCCGCCCTGAATCTGTTCCGCTCGCGGCCTGCCGCAGGCTTTTCCGGCTGCCTGATTCTGCACCTTGCTCGCAAGGCCGGCCACCAGCCGCTGGGTACGTTTGACCGCGCTTTTGGGAAGATCGAGGGAACAGACAAGTTGTGAGGAGCCGCTCACTGCCCAATGCCAAATAGTCTAGAGTTGCTGGGTCTGCATAAATAGTGGGGCAGGCCCTTGGCCTGCGCGGGTCCCTTGGACCCGCTTCTTGGGCCGAAATCGAGCCTGCGCGGAGAGAAGATGGCGGCCTGGGAGGCCGCCGCAGGCCAAGGGCCTGCCCCACTCACCGCCACCGCCCGTCATGCATGGTCCGCACCGCCTTGCGCAGGTTGCGGATGTCTTCGGCCGGGTTGGCGGAGAGCAGCAGCAAATCGGCGCGCTTGCCGGGTTCGATGGTGCCCGTGTCGTTGAGCCGGCCGAGCACCAGGGCGCCATTATGCGTGGCGTCCAGCAGCACGTCCGCCGGCGACAGGCCGGCCTCCACCAGCAGTTCCATTTCCCGGTAAGGGTCGCCCGTAGAACCCACGGCGATGGGCACGCCGGCATCGGCCAGACGCTTGGTATTGCGTTTGGCGATGGCCAGCTCCGCCGGATTGCGCTCCTCGGCCAGCATTGGTGCGAACACGATCCGCAGATCGCGCAGCCGCACGATGAACGCGCGGTCGATCGCTTCCGTGTCGCGGATCATGTGCAGGAACCCGGCCACGCCGCGGTCTACCAGAATACGGGCATCCCGCAACGAGAAAATGTCCCCAATCAGGGGCGTGTGGCCGCCGCGCGCATTGTCGAACAGGGCGGCGGGATCCGCCGGCCGCACGATGACGGCGTTCCCGTGTTCCGCGGCCAACTTCGCCACGTCGATCAGGCTGGGAACGACAAACTTCCCGGCGCCATCTATTTCTTGCGCTTCCGCCGGAACTGGCAGGTTCGCGCGCGAGCCTGCCGCGCGAATACGGCCGCCCTCGATGGTGACCACGGAATTCGAAATCGGCGGTCCGCCCGCTCCGTCCATCAGGACTGCACCGACAATCGAGGTCACGGCGAGCGGGGCGCTCTCTGGCGCAGGGGACTTGCAGGCGGCCAGAAGCAGCGCCAGAATGGCTAGTGGAAGCGGGTGTTGCCCGAAGTGGCGGCGATGCAAGCGACCATCATAACGCGCCTGCCATGCGCATCTTTCGAACACATCGCGCCGTACTTGGACTCTTTGCCTTGGCCGTGGCGCTGGCCATCGCGCTGACGCTGGCTTCGGCGTATCGGACGGCGGCCGGAACCGAGGCCTTCTCGATCGACGTCGGTGGCCGCCACCGCACCTATCTTCTGCACCTCCCGCGCGGCTACGATGCCAAACGGAAGATGCCGCTCGTTCTGGTCCTGCACGGAGCCACCCAGAGCCCGGAAAGCGCCGAACCCATGTCCGGCATGAGCGCGCTGGCCGACCGCGAGAATTTCCTGGCGGCCTATCCGAGCGGTACCGGACGGCTCAGCCATGTGCCGACATGGAATGCCGGCAACTGCTGCGGCTACGCGCTGTCGAACAAAGTGGACGATGTCGCCTTTCTGGGCGCCTTAATCGACAGATTGGAGCGCGACTACCCGGTTGACCCCAAGCGCGTGTATGTAACCGGCATTTCGAACGGAGCGATGATGTCGTACCGGCTGGCGTGCGAGATGTCTGGCAGGATCGCAGCCATCGCGCCGGTCGAAGGCGCACAGAATGTGGATTGCCGCCCGGCGAACCCCGTTTCGGTCGTTATCTTTCACGGCACGGCGGATCGCCTGGTGCCGTTCAATGGAGGCGCCACGCCATTTCAGGCTGGTGTGCACCGTACCGATAACTCCGTGGCCGGCGCCGTGGCCTTCTGGGTGAAGGAAGACGGCTGCTCATCCAATCGGACCCACGACGAAACGCCCGTGGTCCGCGCCACCATTTATTCCCGCTGCAAGGAGGGCACGGGCGTGGCGCTTTACGCTATCCAGGGCGGCCGGCACATGTGGCCCGGCGTGCCGCCCAGCGGTAATGATCTGCCTGCATCGGAGATCATGTGGTCGTTTTTCGCCGGGCACCCGAAGCCGTGACCACTTTTTGGGTTTTTTCCTGTTGGGGGCCACTTGCAAAATTCCGTAACGGGTGTAAGATGTTCACTGGATAAACATTTGAGGGTGCACTCGGGATGCGACGCTGAGAAATTCAGCGCTGGGGAGACGGCGGCTCTTGCAGTTGAATTTTATAAGGGCCCCCATTACTAATCAACCAGGCTTTCCATACTCTCCATAAGGGAGTCGCCATTCCTGCGGCTGGAAGAACCAGCGGCGTCCACCGGGTCCCCCAAAACGCATGCAGCAAAGGACGGCCGGAGTATTCCGGTCCAGAGGAAAGTAATGGCTAACCCGACCCCCCAACCTCCGGCGGGGAAGACGCCCCCGCCGCCACAGCCGAAACCCTCGCTTTCTCAAGCGCTTTTCAAGATCTTCAAGGAACCTGAGGACGCCGATCCGCAAAAATCGATCATGCGCCGCCGCAAGTTTGTGATGGCGTCGGTGCTGGGCGTCTTGGGCGTGAATTTCCTGATGTTTCTGCGGTTTTTCTTCCCGCGCGCCCTGTACGAACCCAAGACCCGCTTCAGCATCGGCTATCCATCCGACTTCGGCTTCGGCGTGGATACCAAATTTCAGAACCAATACCGCATCTGGGTGGTGCGGAACACGGAGGGCATCTTCGTGATCTCCGCCATCTGTACGCACCTGGGCTGCACGCCGGACTGGAAGCCCAGCGAAAACAAATTCAAGTGCCCGTGCCATGGCAGCGGGTACGATCCGGAAGGCATCAATTTCGAGGGACCCGCGCCCCGGCCTATGGACCGCGCGCACGTGGAACTCGATCCAGAAGGCCAGATCGTGGTGGATCTGAGCCATGTATACCGCTGGCCGAAGGGCGAGCCCTCGCAGTTCGGCGACGAAGGCGCCATTCTCCGCAACGTGTGAGGTCTTAAATTATGGCTGAAACAGACGGAAAAAACGGAGCGCCCGCAGGCACGGGAACGCCGGCGGGCTCCAACGGCGGCAACGGGAAAAACGGCAAGAGCAAAGTTGCGGCTCTCGTCGAAGGCAGCAAGGTGGTCCGCGACCGCGCCGCCGAGGAAATCAAGGCACTCAAGCAGCCGGAAAAAACGGACCTATGGAAATCCGTGCTGCGCGTCAAGCACGACGAAACACCGCGCAGCCGTGCGCTGGGCGTGTTGTCGAATGTGTTCCTGCACCTGCACCCCGCCAAAATCAATCGCGACGCGGTGGCCTACAAATACACCTGGGGCATGGGCGGTATGACGTTCTACGTCTACATTACGCTGGTCTTCACCGGCACGCTGCTCATGTTTTACTACCATCCTTCGAAGGTGGTGGCCTTCCGCGACATCCTGTATCTGGAACACGATGTGCCCTTCGGCAAGATTCTGCGCAACATGCACCGCTGGGGCGCGCACCTGATGGTGATCATGGTGGAGCTGCACATGTTCCGCGTCTTTCTCACGGGATCGTACAAGCCGCCGCGGCAATTCAATTGGGTGGTGGGCGTCCTGCTGCTGGTGCTGACGCTGTTGCTCAGCTTCACCGGTTATTTGTTGCCGGACGATCAGCTCGGCTTCTGGGCCGTGACGGTGGGAACCAACATGGCGCGCGCCACGCCGCTGTTAGGACACGATGGCCCGTTTGGGCACATGTTTGGGATGACGCCATTTAACGATGTACGCTTCGGGCTTCTGGGCGGCTCGATTGTGGATTCCAATGCCCTGTTGCGCGCCTACATCTGGCATTGCGTGGCGATCCCGATCATCGCCTCCACGTTCATGGTGGTGCACTTCTGGCGCGTGCGCAAAGACGGCGGCATCTCCGGTCCCGCGCCGGTGATGCTGGAATCGGAGATCAAGGAACCTAGGAAGATCTGATGGGTGATGGGTGGTGGGTGATGGGTTTTGGGTTCCGGCCCATCACCTATCACCTATAACCCATCACCCGGAGTTTACACATGGATTTTCACCAACTCTGGACAATCTTCAGCACGCCGGACAACGTTCCCATCGTGCTCCTGCTGTTTGTGGTCCCTTTCTACACCTGGTACGGTCTGCGGCAGGCGTTCGCCAACGACCGCCTGATCGGCCAACTGGAGGCGGACCCGGCGCTGGCCAAGACGCACCACCGGAAGGTCCAGCCGTGGAGGCCCGGCTGGGCGAAGGAAGTACACGTCTGGCCCTACCTTTTGCGCATCGAGTTCCTGGCGGCCATTATCGTCACGATCATCCTGATGGTGTGGTCGATCACGCTGAATGCGCCGCTCGAGGAACCTTCCAATCCCACGCTGACCATGAATCCGGCAAAAGCCCCGTGGTACTTTCTGGGGTTGCAGGAAATGTTGGTGTATTTCGACCCCTGGATGGCGGGCGTGATCTTCCCGTCGCTCATCATCATAGGGCTGATGGTGATTCCTTATATAGATACCAATCCGCTGGGCAACGGCTACTACACCTATAAGCAGCGCAAGTTTTCGATTCTCACGTTTATCTTCGGCTTCATCGTGCTGTGGGTGAGCATGATCATCATCGGCACGATCATTCGCGGGCCGGGATGGATGTGGTTCTGGCCCGGCGTCACATGGGACCACAACCGTCTGATCTTTGAGGTGAACCGCGACTTGCCCGATCTATTTGGCATCACGGGCCGAATCGGCAAGCTGATTTTCGGCGCCATCGTGATGGGCATTTATTTCGTGGGCGCGTGGATCGGCATGCACAAGCTGATCACGTGGACGCCCTTCAACAAGAAGATCTACTCGCGCATGAGCCTGCTGCAATACGCCATCATGCAGGTGTTCCTGATTCTCATGCTGCTGCTGCCGGTAAAGATGCTGCTGCGCCTGGTATTCCGCATCAAATACGTCTGGATTACGCCCTGGTTTAACATATGACCGACCAAGAAAAGGACCCAGTCGTCAGTTCATCGTTGAGTAAGCCGCTGTTCATTTCGTCGGCGCTGCTGGTGCTGTGTCTCGCCTGGAGCCTGTACGACGAAGTCTACGGCACGCGCCCGTGGAAAGGCTACCAAGCGCGGTTCGAGAAGGTTTACTCGCGGTTTCTGAAAAGCAGGCTGCCGCAGGAAGCCAGTTCCGAGACGCAGATTAAAGCGTCGCCCGACTACCAGAGTCTGGATCAACAGATGCAGGCGGCGGAGAAGTCCGTCTCCCCGCAGGTCGCCGAAATCGACCGCAAGGTCAACATGGAATTGGTGCCGCGCGCCCTGGCGCTGAACGAGCCGTTCCAGGAGGTCCGCGGTCACGTCGGCGCGCTGACGTATCAGATTGAAATCAGCAAGAGCGAAAGCAGCAAAAGCTCCATGCGGGCGCAGATCGAGGAGTTGAGGAAGGAAGTCCACACGGTGAAGCTGCCCACAGCGGATGGGTCCACCGAGAAGCTGCAGATGGACTTCGCCACCATGGACAAGACTCTGCTGGATTGGAAGGCACAGAAGGCCGCCTTGCTGCAGAAGCGCGTGGATCTGATGAAGCCCGCCACGGAATTGCGCGCCAAGCGCGATAAGTACCTTACCGACCGCATCGCGGATGTCAGCGCCGACACACTGAACGGATTACGGAACAAGATGGCGAACTTTGAGGTCTCCATCCGCCAGATTCACATCAAGGATGTAGACCTGGTGGACCGCTGCGAATCGTGCCATATGGGCACGCGCGAGCCGGTCACGCTGACCAAGGCAGACATGGGCGGCGAAGAGGCCTTCATCAGCCATCCGAGAAAGGAGTTGCTGAAAGTCCACGATCCGGAGAAGTTTGGCTGCACGCCGTGCCATGGCGGCGATGGCGTAGCTTTGACCAGCATCGAAAAGGCGCATGGCTACAACGAACACTGGCTGTGGCCGCTGCACGCCAAGGAAAATCTGGAAGCCGGCTGCCAGCAGTGCCACTCGCAGGAAATCGTCACCGAAATGGCCGATACGCTGGATGCGGGCCGCGAGGTCTTTCGGCTGCGCGGCTGCATGGCCTGCCATCGCTACGAAGGCTTCGACCGCGATCCGGATGAACTATCCGCGGTGAATCAGGATATCCGCCAGCTTACCCAGCAGAAAGCCGAGTGGACGCGCGAAATCGGCTTCAGTACTCAGAAGGGCGATAACACCCCGGATAACGACGAGGCGCAGAAGTTCTATCAGCACGCCAACGATCTGAAGGTACGCATTAGCGGTATCGACGCCAAGATGGAACAGGACGACGACCGCGCCCGCAGCCTGGTGCGCGAGATCAAGAAGGTCGGCCCCAGCCTGAAAGAAGTGCGCATGAAGATGCACAAGGAATGGCTGCCGGTGTGGCTGAAAGATCCGCACGTGTGGCGGCCCGGCACCAAGATGCCCACCTTCCGCCTGGACGACGGCGAAATCAAGGCCATTGCCGCGTTCATCTGGCAATCCGGCGTGACTGGCGATCTGCCGAATCAGCCGGCGGGCGATCCGGAAAAGGGCAAAGAGGCGTTTGAAACGCGCGGCTGTATGGCCTGCCATTCGATGGGCGAAGGTAACGAAAAGCAGGGCGGCACGTTCGCGGCGAATCTGAGCCGCGTGGGCGAAAAGGACAACTACGATTACCTGGTGCGCTGGGTGCACAACCCGCGCCAACGCACGCTGCCCTATTGCCCGTTCGAGAAGAAAGACATCACCGCGGAAGACTACAAGCGCGCCGGCCAGCCGTTCGTCTTCGATACCGACCATGACAAATGTCCCAACGACGGGCATCAATTGCTGGTGATGCAGATGACTCCCATGCCTAGCCTGCGGCTGAGCGAGGGCGAGGCGCGGGACATCGCCAGTTATCTGGAAACGCGCAAGCATGACGACGCGACTTATGCCAATGCGGATTATCTGGACGATCCCAGTCTGAAACCGCGCGGGCAGTTCCTCGTGCGCTTCTATGGCTGCGCCGGTTGTCATGAAATCGCCGGTTTGGAAGAAGAGCAGCGCATTGGCACCGAGTTGACCAAGGAAGGCTCCAAGCCCATCGAGCGCCTGGATTTCGCGCTGCTGGGCCACGACGCGGAGCGCCAGGGCTGGTACACGCACAAGGGCTTCTTCGAACACAAGCTGGAGAACCCCGCGGTCTACGATCAGGGCAAAGAGAAGGCCAAGCTCGACCGGCTGAAGATGCCCAATTTCAATCTGTCGAAGCCGGAGATCGATGCCGTAAGCACCTTCCTGCTCGGCTCCACGGAGCCGACCATGCCGGCGCGGTATTTCTACAACCCGGGCGACCAGCGCCGCGACATCATCGAAGGCTGGTGGGTGGTGCGCAAATATAATTGCATGGGATGCCATCAGGTGCACGTGGGGCAAACTACCGTGTTCATGACGCTGCCGCGCTACCAGGATCCGGATTGGAAGGACCAGCGGCCGCCCACATTGATCGGCGAAGGCGCGCGCGTCAATCCACAATGGCTGATGGGTTTCCTGAACAATCCGTCATTGACGGAGAAGCCAGACGAGATGGATCGCGACGGCGTGCGGCGCTATCTGCACGCGCGTATGCCTACTTTCTATTTCTCCGATGGAGAGATCCAGAAGCTGGTGCGATTCTTCGCGGCTATGTCGTCGCAGGCCGCGCCGTACATCGCGGATAAACTGGAGCCGTTGAGCGATCAGGAGCGCACCATGGCGCGGCAGTTGTTCTCGAGCGAAGGCGCACCGTGCCTGAAGTGCCACGCCACCGGCGATCCGAAGCACGACGAGCACGCCACCGCGCCGAATTTCCTGCTGGCGAAGGAGCGTTTGAAACCCGGCTGGGCGCGGCGCTGGATGCTGGACCCGGCCATGATGAGTCCGGGCACCGCCATGCCATCCGGTCTGTTCCGCGAGGAGGGCGACCACATGGTGTTCTCTGGTCCCACGCCCGCCAGTTTCAACGGCTACAATAAGGACCACGCGCAATTGTTGGTACGATACATGTTCCAGTTTACGCCGGAAGAATTGACTCGCTTGCGGGCGAGTGCCGGCAACTAAAGAAGGGTGTTGGGTGCTGGGTGCTGGCAAACGCCGCAAGAAGGGTTCTGGGTTCTAGGTGTTGGGTGCTGGCAAACGCTGCAACCGTCTGCGGCGAGTAGGCCAGAACCCAGCACCCAGAACCCAGCACCCGACATCTTAAGAATGAGCTATTGATGAAGAGTCTGTTAATGCAACTAAAGAGGGGTTCTGGGTTCTAGGTGTTGGGTGCTGGCAAACGCTGCAACCGTCTGCGGCGAGTACGCCAGAACCCAGCACCCAGAACCCAGCACCCGATTTTGAAAAAGGAGCTATTCATGAAGAGTCTGTTAATCCCGTGCGGAGCGGTTTTCGCTCTGCTCCTGGCCGGTGATTCCAATGCCGCCACGGTCACTGGTAAGATTGTGTTTTCCGGCGCGAAGCCCGCGGTGAGAAACATCGACATGTCGGCGAATCCGGCCTGCCAGCGGGCCCATCCCACGCCGCAAAAAAGCGAGACGGCCGTCCTCAATGCCAACGGCACATTGCGCTACACCTTCGTGTGGATCAAGTCCGGGCTGCCCACTAAACAATGGCCCGTGCCTACCGCGCACGCGGAGATCGACCAGAAGGGTTGCATGTATACGCCGCACATCCTGGCCGTGATGACGAACCAGCCCATCGACATCAAGAACGACGATCCCACTAACCACAACATCCATCCGCTGCCCAAGATCAACCAGGAATGGAACGAGTCGCAGCCACCCAAGGGCGATCCCAAAACCAAGAGCTTCCCGCGCGAGGAAGTGATGATTCCCGTCAAGTGCAACGTGCATCCCTGGATGCGCGCGTATATCGCCGTGGTCCACCATCCGTTTTTCGCCGTGACAGGCGACGACGGAACGTTTACAATAAAGAATTTACCCGCGGGAACCTACACGCTGGAGGCCTGGCACGAAACTTACGGCACGCTGGACCAGCAGATCACGGTAGGCGCGAACGACAGCAAGACCATCGATTTTACGTATAAGAAGTAATTGACGCAGTTGGTTTAAAACAGCGGGGCGGGCACGGCGGCCGCCAGCGCAACATATGGCTCCCGACGATCCAGTCCAACTCGATCACGAGCGCCGCATACGGCGGCTGGAGGAGGCGCGTCTGGTCGTCGAAAACACGTTGCTCGCGGTGATCGAACTGGAACGTCGACATGACCGCTGGAAGGTCGACATGGAGCAACTGCTCGCGGAAATGGGTGAAAAATTAAACGGCCTCATCGGCTGGGCCGACGGAACCGTAAGGAAGAAGCCGCCCGAGGGCAACGGACCACAGGTTTGACGGTCTTCACAAGGCAAATGAAAGACTACATCGAGCTCACCAAGCCGCGCATCACCTGGCTCATCCTGATGAGCACAGGTATCGGCTACTATTTCGGCCTGCCGAAAGCCGGCGGCTGGTGGGCGTTTGTTTCCGCCATCCCCTGGTGGGGACTGCTCCACACCATCCTGGGCACGGGGCTGATCGCTTCGGGCACGGCCGCCCTGAACCAATGGTACGAGCGCGATGCCGATTGCCGCATGCGGCGCACATCGGACCGTCCCATTCCGGCCGGCCGCATCTCGCCGCCGCGCGCGCTGGCCTTCGGCGTGGCGCTCTCGTTGGCTGGTTTCATGGATCTCTGGCTCGCCGTCAATTTGCTCGCGGCGCTGCTGGGCCTGTTCACGCTGCTCAGCTATCTTTTCATCTACACGCCTTTGAAAAGCCGTTCCTGGCTCTCCACCACCATCGGCGCATTCCCCGGAGCCATGCCGCCCATGATCGGCTTCGCCGCCGCGCACGGCTCCATCACCAACGAAGCCTGGGTGCTGTTCGCCATTCTGTTTCTGTGGCAGTTCCCGCACTTCTACTCGATCGCCTGGATGTACCGCGAAGATTACGCGCGCGCGGGTATCCGCATGCTGCCCGTCGTCGAGCCGGATGGCCGCTCCACCGCGCGACAGATCGTGCTCTACGGCCTCGCCCTGATCCCGGTCAGCCTGGTTCCCAGCATCCTGGGCATGTCGGGACGCATCTATCTTGTAGGGGCGCTCTTGCTGGGTCTCTATTTCCTGTATTCCGGAGTACGGGTCGCATTGGAGCGCACCATCTTGCGCGCCCGTTATGTTCTGATGGTTTCCGTATTTTACCTTCCTCTGATCTACGGGCTGATGCTATTGGATAGACCTGGATTGTGATTCTCGCCGAGAACCTGAGTCATCAATACGGATCTCGCGTCGCGCTTTCGAATGTCAGCTTCGAAGTCAATGCGGGTGAGATCTTTGGCTTGCTCGGGCCGAATGGGGGCGGGAAATCCACACTGTTCCGCATCCTCTCCACCATGATGGCGCCTACCGGCGGCCGCGCCGAAGTGGCCGGCCACGATGTGGCACGCGATCCCGCCGCCGTGCGCCGCAGTATCGGCGTGGTGTTCCAGACGCAGAGCCTGGACAAAGCCCTCACGGTCGCGGAAAACCTGCGCGCGCAAGGCCACATGTACGGACTCTCCGGCCCGAAATTGCGCGAACGAATGGAACAAGTGGTCGAGCGCTTAGGCCTGGCGGATCGCCGCAACGATTTAGTGGAGACGCTGTCGGGCGGCTTGAAGCGCCGCGTGGAGATCGCCAAGGGTCTGCTGCACCGGCCGGTGGTGCTGTTGATGGATGAAGCATCCACCGGCCTGGACCCCGGCGCGCGCCGCGACCTGTGGCAGTATGTGGAGGAGTTGCGCAGCCGCGAAGGAGTTACCATATTGCTGACGACTCACATCTTGGACGAGGCCGACCGCTGCGACCGCCTGGCGTTGTTGCATCAAGGCAAAGTGGTGGCGGAGGGAACGCCCGCGCAATTGCGGTCGCGCATCGGCGGCGATGTGGTGGTGTTGGAGGCCGCGGATTCCGCCGCGCTGGCCCGGCAGATCGAAACCCGCTTCGGCCTGAAGCCTTCGGTGATGGACGGCGTGCTGCGCGTGGAGATCGCCAATGGGCACCGCTTCATCACCGAAGTGGTGGAAGCCTTTCCCGGCGCGATCGATTCCGTAGGGCTGCACAAGCCCACGCTGGAGGACGTATTCGTGCGTGAGACAGGAGCGTTGATTGAATAACTTCTGGTTGCCGGTAATCACGCTGTGGCAGCGCGAGCTGGTGCGCTTCTGGAGGCAAAAGAGCCGCGTATTGGGAGTGGTCGCGTCGCCGCTGGTTTTCTGGCTGTTGATCGGCTCGGGCTCGGGCGACCTGGGGCGCTTCTTCGCCGGCGCGCTGGTGCTGACCATACTGTTTTCGGCCATCTTCTCGACCATTTCAATTATCGAAGACCGCCGCGAAGGGTTCCTGCTTTCGATGCTGGTCTCGCCGGCCAGCCGTACCAGCCTGGTGCTGGGCAAGATTCTGGGCGCAGCCACGCTGGCCTGGATCCAGGGCTTGATTTTTCTGGCATTCGCGCCGCTGGCGAAAGTATCCATCGGCATTATGGATGTGGTGGCGCTGATCGGCGCGGTATTCCTGGTTTCGTTCACGCTCACCGGCCTGGGCTTCGTAATCGCCTGGCGCATGGATTCCACATCCGGTTTCCACGCCATTATGAACCTGCTGCTGGTGCCCATGTGGATGGTTTCCGGGTCGCTTTTTCCGATGGCGACCGCGCATGGCTGGATTAAAGCCGTCATGTGGGCAAACCCGCTGACTTACTCCATCTCGCTGCTGAACAACTTGTTGAAACTCAGTTCCGGATCGCCGGGGATCGGCGTCAGCCTCACCGTGACCGTGGCCTTCGGCCTGGCGCTGCTGCTGGCTTCGGGCGTGGTGGCCAACAAGAAATCGCTTGTAAGCAACGCATGAGGTGGCTGCTTGCACTGGCGCTGTTGATTCCCCTGGCGGGCTGCCGCAAAGAGCCGCCGCTCACCGTATATTGGCGCCTTCCCGCATTCCAGTTGACATCTCAGTCGGGCGCGCCATTCGATAGCAAATCGCTTGAGGGCAACATCTGGGTGGCGGATTTTATCTTCACCACCTGCCCCGGTCCATGCCCGCGCATGAGCGCGCAAATGCGCGGCGTTCAGACGGCTGTAGAGAGCATGCGCGACGTGAAGCTGGTCTCCTTCACCGTGGACCCCAAGAACGATACACCCGCCGCGTTGGCGGCCTACGCCAGCCGCTACCATGCGGAACCCGGCCGCTGGTTTTTCCTCACCGGCGAGCAGAGCGCGCTCGAAACGCTGTGCCGCAATGGTTTCAAACTGGGCGACGTGGATGGCAGCCTGGTGCACAGCACGCGCTTTGTGCTGCTGGATCGCCACAGCCGCGTGCGCGGGTTTTACAGCACCTCCGAAGATGGCGCGCTGGGGCATTTGCTGCACGACATCCGCACGCTCGAAGGCGAAAAATACTGATGTCCCTGCACGACCTGCCAACCGTGAACGCCACGCTGAACGGCCTCGCCGCGGTGCTGCTGGTGTGGGGCTACACGCTGATCCGCCGCAAGCGCGTGCAGCAGCATCGCAAGGTGATGCTCGCGGCTTTCGTAACCTCGTCCCTCTTTCTGATCTGCTACATCGTGTATCACGTGCAGGTGGGCTCGGTGCATTTCCCCAAGACCGGAGCGATCCGGACCGTCTACTTCAGTATCCTCGGCACTCACACCCTGCTGGCAGCCACCGTCCCTGTTTTGGCCATCATTACCTTGAGCCGCGGCCTCGGCGGGCGCTACGACAAGCATCGTAAGATCGCCCGCTGGACTCTGCCTATCTGGTTGTATGTCAGCGTGACGGGCGTGGTGGTTTACCTGATGCTCTACCATATGTAGCCGACCGGCCCCCGCGCGCGTCTAATAGGCTGGAAGGATATTTCTTATGCTCCGGTACGGCGTTGTCATCGCCGCTTCTATCCTCGCCACGTCTTTGTGCGCGCGCGATAACTCCTTGAATATGGGTGTCCCGGTAAGTGTTCTGGTGACTGTGCAGGGAGAAAAGAACTCTTCCCCGCCCCAGATAACCATGGACAATACCTTGGTTTCGCAGAACAAGCAGCACAGGCAGATCGCCAGCCTGGAACCGCTGCATGCGGCGGACGGGATGCAATTGTGGATCTTGATCGACGATGGATCGGGCGGGAATCTAGGCTCGCAACTCGGCGATCTGCGGCGCTTTGTGGTGGCGCAACCAACCACCACGCAAATCGGCATCGGGTATATGCGAAATGGTTTTGTGCAGAAGGCGCAAGACCTCACCGCGGAGCACGAATTGGCCGCTAAAGCGCTGCGGCTGCCCGTCGCCCAAGCGGGCATCTCGGCTTCCCCATACCAGGCTTTGGAGGACTTAGTTCACAAATGGCCATCCAGTTCCGCTGCCCGTGAAGTACTGATGATAACCAGTGGCATCGACCCCGATTACGGCGCGGGTCCGGACGACCCTTACTTGAATGCCGCCATCCACGCGGTGCAACGCGCCGGCGTGGTCGTGTATTCGATCTATTATCCCGGCGCAGGCCGTTTGGGCCACGCTGGCCGGCAGATCTTCTGGGGGCAAAACTATCTGTCGCAACTTACCGACGAAACGGGCGGCCGGTTATATTGGCTGGGTGAGACGCCTCCAGTGTCATTGTCTCCATATCTTGAAGACCTCAGCCGTCGTTTGAATGAACAGTACTTACTGACTTTCCTGGCCCAGCCGGAAAGCAAACCTGGGCTGCAGCGCGTCGAAGTGAAAAGCGAACTGCCGCACGTGCATCTATCGGCTCCGTCGCAGGTCTACGTTCCGGGCAGTAAGTAGTGGGGGCCGGCTTACTTTTCGCCGGTGAAGCGATTCTGCATAAATAGTGGGGCAGGCCCTTGGCCTGCGCGGGTCCCTCGGGCCCGCCTGTTGGACCGAAATCGAGCCTTCGCGAAGAAAAGATGGCGGCCTGGGAGGCCGCCGCAGGCCAAGGGCCTGCCCCACTATTTATGCAGACCCATCGACCCCGGCCTCCCAGGCCGCCATCTGCTTAGGCCATGATTAGGCCAAACGGATCAGGCTAAGCTCCAGCACATTCGGATTGGCCGACTGGATCTGATCGAGCAGATCCGCGGTGGGAGCCGTCTCCAGATTGATGCGCGCCACGGCCGCCTGCGCGCCGTCGAAGACAATGTTCTCCATCTCCTGCACATTGATGCGCGCGCCGCTGACAATGTCCAGCACGCCGGCCAGCACACCGGGGCGATCCAGGTGGCGCACCACCAGCGCGCAAGTGGCGGGCGTGGCCTTCGCGATATTCACCACGTTGGGCACTTTGCCGGTTTCCTGAAATATCTTGACGATGCGTACGGTCTCAGCGGCGATAGCCTCCTGCGCCTGGTCCGTGGAAGCGCCGATGTGATGCGTTCCATACACGCCATCGAGCTTCACGATTTCATCGGTGAACTCGCCCGTGCCGCCGGACGGCTCATTGGCGAACACGTCCAGACCGGCGCGCACGCCATCGCTGCGCACTGCCCAACCGAGCGCCACCTGGTCCACCACTTCGCCGCGCGACGTGTTGATGAAGTAAGCGCCGGGGCGCATGGCGTCGAAGAAATTCGCATCGATGAGGCCACGCGTTTGTGGGTTCGCGGCCACGTGGACGCTGACGATGTCGGAGGCCTTGGCCACGTCGATGGCGGAGGCCTGATACTCGACGCCGAGCTCCTTGGCCGCCTCGGGAGTCAGGCTGCGGCTCCAGGCGGTCACCGGCATGCCGAAGGCCTTTGCCCGCGGGATCATTTCGTGTCCGATGCGGCCTACGCCGATCAGACCGAGCGTGCGGCCCAGCAGTCCACGCGCCTTGGAAAAACCCGTCTTGTTCCACTGGCCTTGCCGCAGCGCGATCACGTTGTCCGCTACATGCCGGTCCAGCGCCAGGATCAGTGCGAACGCCAACTCCGCTACGGCAACCGAATTCTTGCCCGGACAGTTTGAAACATAAATGCCGCGCCGCGAAGCGGCCGCCACATCGATAGTGTTGTAGCCCGCACCCGCGCGGACCACCAGTTTCAACGCGCCTGCGTTCAGGACGGCTTCGGTCACTTTTGTCGACCGCACCACCAGGACGTCGGGCCGCAGGCGTTCGACCTCGCGGACCAGGGCGTCGTCTTTGAGACCAGGCTGGTAGGAAACCTCGCAACCAACCGATCTGAGGCCATCCTGGCCGGACTGCTCGAATTTATCTGCTATGAGAACGTGCATACGGGGCATCCAGGACGATCATATCCTGAATGCGGCGCGTGTGGTGGATGGGGCCCGCACCGCTCAGGGCCAGTCCATATCGAGTGCGTAGATATCGGAGTTGGTGTGACGCAGTGACACTATGGGTGAGCCGGAGGGATCCAGGTTAGCGAAAACGAATCCGGCCAGATCGGACTGCGGGATCTGGCTGAGCCCCGCTATTCGCTCGATCGAGTGGTCGCTGATACAGTTCCCAGGCCCGTGCCGCTGGCCAAGACAGTCCAGCGACATCTCCTCAAATCGAAAACGCGTACCTCTTGCGCCGCGTAATTCCCGGCGATGTAACGTCCATCGGGGGACCAAGCCGGCAGCCCCACACCCTGGGACCCCGGCACGAGCTCGCCTTTAAGCGTGGTGGAGTCGGTGATATACAGAGCCCCGATAGTTACATAGAAAGCCCCAACATTGGGAAGTGACGGCTGCAAGCTTCGCCAAACCGCAAGAGAGCGCCCATCCGGCGACCAACTGGGCGTGAACTCCAGGTACGATCCTGAAGAGATGGATCGGATTGGCCCGCCCGCAGACGGCACTACCAACGACTTTTGGGACGAGGTGGTTGCGAAAGCGATCTGAGCGCCGTGCATGAAAAGCGCCGCTGCCAAGATCGGAATTCCCACTGGCGATAGTGGTAAGCGAGGATGTTTTGATTGGCAGTGGCGCGTTCTGCGGGAAACCAATGCGGCGCCGGCAGAGTACCAGCCGCAGGACCAAACCGGATAGGTGAAGAGGTCGCGCACTACGCAAGTCTCGTCACGCCCAGGGTGGGCGCAGGAAAAGTAGCTCGAAAAGTCCGACGCGGCGCCGTAGCCATGGGTGAGATCCCAGAGCATCGAGAGCGACAGCACGGAGGCTGGCAGGCGCCATACCAGCACGCGGTGACCGCCGAGGGGAAGATCCGCCGAACGGCGAGGCCGAGGATCAGCCCGACCATGCCCATCGCGGCGCCGTTGACGATCTGACAACCTACGTTTCCCATGGGCGAGCCAGTTACCTCGCTCCACCCTATTCCTTCTTCGAGGAGGACCGTCCATGCGAT
>Ga0302324_100013602_pt1 | contig 16480 bp, 12 predicted proteins | sample Palsa_T0_1_FD_201949 | JGI IMG/M metagenome (GOLD analysis project Ga0302324, IMG submission 201949) | Peat permafrost microbial communities from Stordalen Mire near Abisko, Sweden - Palsa_T0_1 | ecosystem: Environmental > Terrestrial > Soil > Palsa > Peat permafrost | place: Sweden: Abisko...
GCATGCAGCGCTCCTGGGGGCTGGCGGTCTTCGTGCTGTTGGCACTGCTGCTGATCCTGAATCAGGGCTACTGGCCGCAAACGCTCGAGACCCTGGCGCTGGTATTGGTCGCCACGCTGCTGGCGACTGGCATCGGCGTGCCGCTCGGGATCGCCGCCGCGCACCGGCCGGCGCTGGCCGCATTGCTGCGCCCGGCGCTGGACCTGATGCAGACCCTGCCGACATTCGTCTATCTGATTCCGACGCTGGTGCTGTTCGGCCTCGGCGTCGTACCGGCGCTGATCTCCACCGTCATCTTTGCGCTGCCGGCGCCGATCCGCCTCACACAGCTAGGAATATCCGCGGTGCCCCAGGCGCTCATCGAGGCCGGCCAGGCCTTCGGCGCGACGCGCTGGCAGCTGCTGTGGAAGGTCGAGCTGCCGAGCGCGGCGCCGCTGATCTACGCCGGCATCACGCAGTGCATCATGCTGAGCCTGTCGATGGTCGTCATTGCGGCCCTCGTCGGGGCCGGTGGACTCGGCGTACCGGTCGTGCGCGCCCTGAATACGGTGCAGATCGGCATGGGGTTCGAGGCGGGACTGGCCATCGTGCTGCTCGCGGTGATCCTCGACCGCATCACGCGTACCCGGTCGCGCACGCCCCCTGGATGAAAATTCGAGTGTTATTACAGAAGTAATTACGTCGTTTTTTTTTCCGCCGACGACTATTGCGCCGCCCCCGCGCGCGCCCCGCCCGCCGCCCGCCGCCAGGCGCCCGCTGCCGCCGGGCGCTCGCCCAGCTGCGCCACGGGGTCATCCCACGTCGTGCTCCTCGCCGATCAGCGCGGCGCCTTTTTCCGCCACCATGATCGTCGGCGCGTTGGTGTTGCCGGAGGTCACGGTCGGAAATACCGAGGCATCGATGATCCGCAATCCCTCGACCCCGTAGACGCGCAGGCGCGCATCGACCACAGCGGTCGCCGGATCAGGTCCCATGCGGCAGGTGCTGACCGGGTGGAATACCGTGCCGGCGCGTTCGCGGAAATCCTGCAGCAGCTGTGCCGGGGATTGCACGGCCTCGCCCGGGCGAATCTCCGATTCCACAAAGCCGCTCAGCGGTGAGCTCGCGGCGATCGTGCGCAGCAGCTGCGTGCCGGCGATCACGTCGGCCAGATCGCGCTCGGTGGCCAGGGAGTTCGGGTGGATGACCGGCGCCTCGAAAGGATTGGCCGAGCGGATCTCGAGGTGGCCGCGACTGCTGGGGCGGCAGGCGTTGAACGACAGCAGAAAAGCCGAGTAGGGATCGGGTTTGAGCAGCCGTCGGTTGCGGCCTGATTGGGGCGCGTAGCTCATGGGATTGAAATACAGCTGCAGATTCGGTCGGGGTTGCGCGCCATCGCTCCTGACGAAGCCGCCGGCCTGGTTGACGCTCATGGCCAGCGCTCCGCGGCGGCTCACGAGGTAGCGCGCCGCGGCTTTGAGCTTGCCGCGCCAGGGCAGCAGTTCATCGTTGAGCGTTGGCACCCGGGAGCGATAGAAATACGACACCGCGAGGTGGTCCTGAAGATTGCGGCCGACGGCCGGGCTGTCGATCAGGCAGTCGATGCCGAGCCGCTGCAGCAGCGCACGCGGACCGATACCGGAGAGCTGCAGCAGCTGCGGGGTGTTGACCGCGCCGGCGCACAGGATCACGGCTTTGTCAGCCCGAGCCTCCCGGGTGCGGCCGGCCTGCTGGTAGCGCACGCCCGCCGCGCGCTTGTTCTCGATCAGAATTTGAAGCACGTGGGCACGCAGTTGCACGCTCAGGTTTGGCCGCTTCAGCGCCGGTCGCAGATGACGCTTGGCGGTCGATTCGCGCCGTCCCGCGCGCGTGGTGATGCGATAGAAGCCGACGCCTTCGCCGTGCGCGCCGTTGAAATCTTCCGTGAAGCCGAAGCCCAGGCTGGCGCAGCTGTCGATGTAGGCGCGACACAGCGGATGGGTGTCGCGCGACACATCGCTGACATGAATGAGTTCCTCGGCGCGCTGGAAGAACGGCAGCACATCCTGGAAGCCCCAGCCCGGATTGCCGAGCTCGCGCCAGTCATCGAAGTCCTGCGGCAGCCCGCGCATATACACCATGGCGTTGATCGAGCCCGAGCCGCCGAGCACCTTGCCGCGCGGCCAGAACAGCTGCCGCCCCGCCAGTGCCGGATCGCTCTCGGCCTCGTACATCCAGTTGACCCGCGGATCGTTGAATGTGCGGCCGTAGCCGATCGGCAGTTGGATCCAGAAGCGCCGGTCCGAGCCACCGGCCTCGAGCAACAGCACGCGGCACCGGCGCTGCGCCGACAGCCGGCTTGCGACCACGCAGCCCGCGGTGCCTGCGCCGACGACGATGTAATCGAACCGCTCCATCGCGCTAACCCAGCGGACGCGCCGCCATTTCCAGGTGCAGCGACTTGCCCGTGTACGGGTGCCGGGCGATGACGGCCTCGTTCAATTCCACGCCCAGCCCCGGCTCGGTCGGCGGGATCACGAAGCCCTGCTGCCAGAGGATCGGCTTTTTGAGCAGTTCGGCATGAAAGCCGTCCCAGCGTTCTATGCCCTCGAGGATGAGGAAATTCGGGCTGCAGGTCGCGAGTTGGATATTGGCCGCGCCGACCACCGGCCCGCAGTACAGGTGCGGCGCGATCTGCACGTGGTGAACTTCGGCCATGCCGGCGATCTTCTTGGCCTCGAGCAGGCCGCCGACGCGGCCCAGGTTCATCTGCAGGATGGCAGCGGCGCCGCAGGCCAGCAGCCGCGCAAAATCATACTTGGTCGCAAGCCGCTCGCCGGTGGCGATCGGAATGGTCGTGGCCCGTGCCACCTTGGCCATTTCCTCCGGCGCATCGGGCGGCACCGGCTCCTCGAACCAGAGCGGATCGTAGGGTTCCAGGCGCCGCGCGAGGCGGATCGCCCCCGCTGCCGTCATCTGGCCGTGGGTTCCGAACAGCAGATCCGCGCCGGTGCCGACGGCCTCGCGCAGTTGATCAGCGAAACGCTCGCAGCGGGCCAGATCCGATAAGGACAGCTGCCGGCCGTCGAAGGCGCTGTATGGTCCGGCCGGATCGAATTTGAGGGCGGTAAAACCCTGAGCCAGGTACTCGGCAGCACGTTCGGCGGCCAGATCAGGGTCCTGATAGACATCGGAGCGATCGCCGGGGCGCGCATAGATATAGGTGTAGCTGCGCAGCCGCTCGTGCACGCGACCGCCGAGCAACTTGTATACGGGCTGGCCGGCCTCCTTGCCGATGATGTCCCAGCAGGCCATCTCCAGTGCACTCAACACGCCCATCAGCGTCAGATCCGGGTGCTGGGTGAATCCAGACGAATAAACGCGGCGCCAGAGCGCCTCGATGTCGTGCGGATCCTCGCCGCGCAGGTAGCGCTCGAATACATCCTCGATCAACTTCGCCACCAGATGCGGATCGAACGGCACGCAGTAGGCTTCGCCGACGCCTTCGACATGGCCGTCGCTGATGAGTTTGACGAACACGAAATAGCGCCCGCCATAGTGCGGCGGCGGATTGCCGACCACGAAGGTCTTGATGTCCGAGAGCTTCACTATAGTCTCATGTCGGCGCGCGCTTGCCGCCGCGCATGAGCGCGAGCGCGAGGATCGCCGAGGCCAGCATCAGGAACAGGCTCACGGCGTTGAGCACCGGGCTCGCGCCCTCGCGCATGCGTCCATACATCGTCACGGTCAGCGGCGCGTCGGCGCCCACGAGCATCAGCGTGGTGTTGAAATTCTCGAACGACATCAGGAATGAGATCGCCGCCGAGCCGATCAATGCCGGCTGCAGGTACGGGAAGGTGATCGTGCGCAGCACGGCGGCATGCGAAGCCCCGAGGTTGAGCGCGGCCTCCTCGAGCGTGCGGTCAAAGCGCTTCAGACGCGCGCTGATCATGAGCGTGGCGATGGTGGCGATGTAGGAAAACTGGCCGGCCACGACCAGCGGCAACCCCGGTCGCAGGAAATCCAGGTCCAGGCCGAACAAGGCATCCGCGAGCTCGGCGATGCGGCTGGAAAAGGCCAGGATCGAGATGCCCAGAATCACGCCCGGGATCACCAGCGGAATCAGCATGAGCACCGACAAGGCCTGCTTGCCCGGGAAGCGATAGCGCTCCATCAGAAAGGCGTTGGCCGTACCCACCGCCACCGACAACGCCGTGACCCAGCAAGCCACGACCACGCTGGTCCAGATGCTGCCGAGCAGCTCGGTGTCGCGGAACAGGCCCACCCTGCCGGCGGCGGCGTTGCCCAGGAACCAGTCGAGCGTGAAGCCGCGCCAGGGTGGGGCGGGGTAGGGTGCGTTGTTGAAGGCGAACACCGCGACGATGACCAGCGGCAGGAACAGGAACAGCAGAAATGCGCCCAGATACAGCGCCGTGGCGGTGCGCAGCCAGAAGGGTCGTGGCAGCGAGGAAATCATGCGCTGATCATGCGCGGCGCATGACGTCGACGAAGCGCTGGCCGCTCAAGCGCAGACCGAGCGCCACCATGGCGGTCGACAGCCCCAGCAGCAGGAAGCCGAAGGCGGCGCCCTGTTCCCAGTTGAAGCGCACGATGAACTGGGTGTAGATGAGCTCGGTGAACCATTGCGAGTTCTTGCCGCCGAGCAGGGTCGGGGTCAGGTAGTTGCCGAGCGTGAGCATGAACACGACGATGCAGCCGGCCGTGATGCCGGGAGCGGCGTGCGGGATCACGATGCGCCGCAGGATTACGAAGCCGTTGGCGCCCAGGTCGTACGCCGCCTCGATCAGCGCGTTGTCCAGGCTCTCGAGGCTGCTCACCAGCGGCACGACCATGAACAGCAACGAGGTGTAGATCAATCCGATCAGGATGGTCGCGTCGTGGTAGAGCAGCTCGACCGGTACCGGCGTGATGCCGAGTTTGACCAGCAGCGCCGGCAGCACACCCGATTCGCGCAGCAGGATCAGCCAGCCCAGCGCGCGCACGGTCTCGCTGACCCAGAATGGAATCAGGCACAGCACGAACAGCAGGGCGCTTGCCCGGCCGCGCGCCACCTTGGTGATGACCCAGGCCACCGGAAAGGCGATCAGCAGCGTCAGCGCGGTGGCCAGCGCCGACATGATCGCGGTACGCACGAACACCTGCCAGTACAGCGGCTCGACGAAGAACGTGCGGTACTGGGTCAGGCTCGGCCGGTACACGCGCGGCGCGATGCGCTCGCGCAGCGACAGCAGCGCGAGATCCACGTGCGGCAGTACGATCAGCAGCAGCAGCCACAGAACAGCCGGCGCCAGCAGCCACGCCAGCACCAGCCGCCGCTGCCAGGCGCGTTGGGCCAAGCCTTGAGAGAGCGGCTCAGCCATGCGCGTTGGCGGCGAAGCAGATCGCCCGCTGCGGGTCGAAGCCGAAGCTCACGCGCTCGCCGACTTTGAGATCGGCGAAGCGGCCGGTCTGGGGCAGGGCCACGCGGAATTCGAAGCCGCTGCGTTCCTCGTTGAGCAGCACCGCCGAATTGGCGCCGTCGAACAGCAGGCTCTGGACCTGGCCGGTGTACTGCACATGATCGGGCGGCAGCCGGTCGGCCGCGCGCTCGAGGCTTGCGACCTCCGGGCGCACGAACGCTTCGGCGGCATCGCTCACGGACACGCTGCCGCTGCGGCGTGCGCGCACCGTCCAACCCTGCGCGGTCGTGAGCTCGGCCACGTCCCCGTCCTGGCCGGTGATGCGCCCGGGGATGCGATTGTTGGCGCCGACGAATCCGGCCACGAACGCCGTGGCCGGGCGGTAGTACAGCTCCTGAGGGGTTCCGGTCTGTTCGAAGCGGCCGTGATTCATGACCGCCACGTGATCGGACAGCACCAGGGCTTCGGACTGATCGTGCGTGATGTAGACAAAGGTCGTGCCGAACGATGCCTGCAGCTGTTTGAGCTCGATCTTCATGTGCTCACGCAGCTTCAGATCGAGCGCGCCCAGCGGCTCGTCGAGCAACAGCAGCGTGGGTTCGAGCACCAGGCTGCGTGCGATCGCCACGCGCTGGCGCTGGCCGCCCGAGAGCTCATCGACGCGCTTGTGCGCGGCGCCGGCAAGGCCGACCCGCTCGAGCATGGCCTCGGTGCGCTGCCGGCGCCGGGCCTTGTCGACGCCGCGGCGCGCGAGGCCGAAGCCGATGTTCTCCCCGACCGACATCATCGGAAACAGCGCCAGCTGCTGGAACACCATGTTCACCGGGCGGCGGTTCGGTGCCACGCCGTGCATGCTGCGCCCGCCGATCTGGATGCTGCCGCCGTCGGGCACCGTGAAACCGGCGATCATGCGCAGCAGCGTGGTCTTGCCGCAGCCTGAAGGCCCGAGAATCGAGAAGAAGCTGCCGCGCTGGACCGCGAACGACAGCTCGTCGACCGCGTGGTGGTCGGCGAAGTGCTTGACCAGCCTGTCTACCGCGAGGTCCGGGGTCGCGAGGCCAGCGGCAGTCAAGGCGCGGCCTTGATGCGATCGAGCACCCGGCCCTCGATCTCCTCCAGACCCGAGGGAATCGCCGGATACCAGTGGATGTTCTTGAAGGCCCCTTCCGGAAAGCTGGCGTTGAATTGCGCTCTCATCTTCGGATCCACGAGCGTCTCGGTGCCTCGGGCCGCGGTCCAGTTGCCCACCACCCTGGTGATGCGCGCGGCGATGTCGGGCCGCATCGTGAAGTTGATCCAGGCGTAGGCCGCGGCGTCGTTGCGCCCGCGGGCCGGCAGCGCGAACGTATCGAGCCACCCCAGTGCCCCCGAGCGCGGCACCACGAACTGGATGTCGGGATTCTCGCGGTTGAGCGTCCAGCCGCCGGTATCCCACATCATGGCCGCCACCACTTCGCCCGAACGCATGGCGTTGAGCAACTGGTCCTTGTTGTCGAAGAAGAAGCGCACGTTGTCCTTGCAGGCCGAGAGCGTCTGGCCGACGCTGTCCATGAGCGCCGCATAGGCCTTGGGATCACCGTAGAGCGCGAACGGATCCTTGCCGGCCGCGAAGGCGAAGGCCATCAGCGACGGGCGTCGCAGGCGCATCGAGGTCTTGCCCTTGAGGTCCGGCCGGCAGACGTCGCCGTAGTCGCTGACCTTGGCGCGCTTGGTATTGACCACCAGGCCGTCGGTTCCCCACATATAGGGCAGACCATAGAGCTTGCCGTCGAGCGTGGTGTTCTTGCGCGTGATCTCGAGAATCTCGGGCCGGAACTGCTCGAGCTTCACCTGGCTCAGATCGATCGGCTTGTAGATGCCGAAGTCGCGCTGCACGCCGGTGATGCGGTCCTGCGAGGGCTGGGCCAGGTCATAGCCGGCACCACCGGTCGCGCGCAGCTTGGAGATGATCTCCTCGTTGTTCGACAGCGTTACCTCGACCTGTATGCCGGTCTCCTGCTTGAACAGCGCCACCACTTCGGCCGGCGCGTAGTCGGCCCAGGTGATCAGTCGCAGCTTCTTGGCGTCGTCCGCCGCCGCCGTGCCCGCCAGCATCAGACCCAGCACCAACAGGCTGACTTTCATGCGCTCATCTCCATTATTCAAAGCATGCCGCATTCAGGCCGCGGCGCCAATCGCGCGCTCCTGGTCCTGGCGCAGCGTGCGCGCACACCGGAAGAAGTGATACGCGGACCAGAATCCGGTCGGTGTCAGGCACAGCAGGGCCAGGCGCAGCGAGGCGGCATTGGCCACATGGCCGGGTGCGAACAGATCGCTGAGCCAGCCGATCAGCTGCGGGGCAATGATCAAATTGCCGATATTGGCCACCAGCAGCGTGGCGGCACAGAATTGCCCGCGCATGCGCGGCGGAGAAAGGTTGTTCAGAATCCCGTAGCACGGACCGATGTAGAAATAGATCGACGGAATGAAGATCCAGAACATGGCCTTGGTCAGCGCCAACGAGTGGGTCGCGAAGATGATGATCGAGGGTACGGTCGCGATGGCGATGACCGAGCCCATGAGCCAGACCACGCGGCGCTGATCGTGCATGAACGGCCGCCCGAGCAGCCACGCCGTGAACACCGTGGCGGCGATGCCGGCGATCAGGTGGATCGGGCCGGTGATGCCGCCGGCCTGGCCGATGCTCAGGCCGTAATTGCGCATCAGGAAGGCCGGGGTCCACCAGGTCAGGCCCCATCCCCAGAGCGCGGTGATGGCGCTGCCGAGCATCAGGTGGCAGGCCGAGCGCTGGCTCCAGAGAAACCTGGCCGTTTCGATCAGTGAGGGCTTGGCGTCGGTGCAGATGGCGTCGAGTTGGCCGCGCCGCGGCTCGCGCACCGTGAAGTACACCAGTGCGCCGAACACGATCCCGGGTACGCCCAGAGCCAGGAACACCGAGCGCCAGCCGAAGGCATCGGCGATGCGGCCGGCCACGCTGGCACCGACCCAGGCGCCGATCGGCGCACCCAGCGAGAACACGGTCAATGCCATGGGGCGGCGGTGCGCCGGGAAGTAGTCGGAGATGATCGAATTGGCCGCCGGTGTGCCGCCGGCCTCGCCGATTCCCACGCCGATGCGCGCGAACAGCAGCTGCCAGTAGTTGGCCGCCACGCCGCACAGCACGGTGAAGGCCGACCAGGCGGTCATCGAGAAGGCGATGATCTTGCAGCGGTTCAGGCGGTCCGCGAGCAGCGAGATGGGTACGCCGAAAGACACGTAGAACAGCGACAGCGACACGCCGGTCAGAAAGGCGACGCCCGAGTCGCTCAGGTGCAGCTCGAGGCGGATCGGCTCGAGCACGGTCGAGATCACGTATCGGTCTGCTATGCTGACCGTATACACCAGAACCATGACGAGCAGCGCATACCAGCGTATGAGCGCCGAGGCGGTCGCGGTATCGGCGATTGGCTCAAGGACGGCGACCTTGACCATCATACAGGCTGGCTTTTGATCAATTCGGCATCCCCCCCGGCCGCATCGGTAAGTCATGGACAATAGCAAAATCGGCTTCATCGGCCTCGGCAACGTGGGCGGCAAGCTCGCCGGCAGCCTTGCGCGCCATGGCCTGAATCTGACGGTGCGCGACCTCAACGCCGAGCTCGAGTCGGGTTTCGTGCGCCGAGGCGCCTCCCGGGCCGCCTCGCCGCGCGCGATGGCCGAACAGGTCGATGTCATCATCACCTGTCTGCCCTCGCCCGCAGCCTCGGCAGAGGTGATGGAGCGGCCCGACGGCATCCTCGCGGGCCTACGCGCCGGCCAGGTCTGGCTGGAGATGAGCACCACGGATTCGGCTGAAATCATGCGCCTGGGAGCCCTGGTCGAAGCCCGCGGCGCGATAGCCATGGATTGCCCGGTCTCCGGCGGCTGCCACCGCGCCGAAACCGGCAATATCTCGATTTTCGCCGGCGGCAGCCGCGCGGCATTCGAGCGCGTGCTGCCGATTCTGTCGATTCTCGGCCGGCGCATTCTGCATACCGGGCCGCTCGGCTCCGCCTCGGTGCTCAAGCTCGTCACCAACTACCTGTGCACCGTGCATCTGGCGGCACTGGCCGAGGCGCTGTCGGTGTGCAAGGTCGCGGGCATGGACATGAACATCAGTTATGAGGCGATTCGTATTTCCTCGGGCAATTCGTTTGTTCACGAGACCGAGTCGCAGGTCATCCTGAACGGCAGCCGGGACATCAGCTTCACGATGGACCTGGTCATCAAGGACGTCGGCCTGTTCGATGCGCTGGCCCGGGCGCTCAAGGTGCCGGTGGAACTCTCGCCATTGGTTCTGGAGATCTTCAAGGATGGCCAGCGACGCTACGGGCCGCGCGAATTCTCCCCCAATATCATCCGGCGGCTGGAGGAGGCGTGCGCGATCCAAGTGCTTGGCGAGGGTTTCCCGGCGCAGATGGTCGATGAGGAGCCGGAAGCGGCCGGCTACGAGGTACTGCCCCGGGCTCGAACTTAGGGACGCTCGGGCACGGCGGTGCCCTGATAGAAGCTCGCCACCGGCGTCGTGCGCAGAAACTGCGCCGCTATCATCGGCGCCGCCGCGCCGGGCCGGCGTTGCCGGAACGCGCGCCACGCGCTCAGCAGCGCCGTCGGTGCCGGACCGAAACTTCGATGCGGATCCTGAGCCGCGCGCACCTCCAGCCACAGACTGCCCTGGAGCAGATCGAAGCTCAGCAGATCCATCGTCACCGCCACCGCCTGGCGTGCGTGCTGCAGCTTGATGCGGGTCTGGGACTGCAGATCCTCGACCGTGGCGACGATCGCGCTGCCGAATGGCGCGATCGGATTCATGAGGCTCTGCACCTCCTGCTGCAGGTCCACCGGGGAATAATCATAGAAATCCCGGCCGGCCTCCGGCAGCACCGAGGCCGCCGTGATGCCGGTGAAGAACGGATTGCGGAAGCGCTCGATGCGCAGCATGACGGCGATGTCCATGTTCGCCAGTGCGATGATGAAGCTCTCGATTTGATTCGCCATCGGGTACGGGTCCCAATTGGCATTGGAGACGATGTAGCCGTGCTGGCCGTGGCTGTGGGCTCCGCCCCTGACGAAGAAGCGCAGCATCTGCGGCGTGCCCAGTTCCCACGAATCCTGCGGGCTCAAGCCGACACTGACGGCCGGATTGTGATCGGATGAGTTGGCTTGAAACACGACCGCCTGACGCAACGCCGACCATTGCTCCCAGGCCGAGGCCTGTCGGATCGAGGAAGCGCGCAGGCTTTCGGGATCCTGGATGATGCGGCTGGGATCATCATCGAACAGATAGCTGCCCCGGATCATGTCCAACGTGCGGGCAGCGTGCCAGTTCAGCCAGGTCTCGGGCCGGTTGCGCTGCACGCCGAGGCTCAGTGGCGTGATGCTGCTGTTCATGCCGTTCAGATCCACGGCGTAAATCAGATCCGCCCATTCCAGCGCCGCCCGCGCATCCTCCACCAGCAGTGCCGCCTGCCCGGTGGCGTAGGCGTTGCTGCTCGTGAGCGCGTTGTCGTCGGCGGCGAAGGGCTGCAGCGGCGTCAGGCCGGCGCGCTTGAGCGCCTGCTCGGCACTCATGCGCGTGCCCTGAAAATAAGCCTCGCCGGCGCCGACCATGGTGGCCCCGACGTTGCCGAGTTGCGCCAGATCGGCCTCGCCGAGCGTGCCGCGCGACTGCACCACCGGGGTGATGCGCCGGTTCAGCAGTTCCAGCAGCATCTGCGAGAGCTGCGGGCTCGGCGCGTCGTGGATCATGGCATTGGCGCGCACCACCATCATGGCGCGCACGATGTCCTCGGCATCGATCTCCGGTCCGGTACCGGCGAGAGCACCATCGCGAAAACGCGCGCTCTGGGTCGTCTCGATCAGCGCGCGGTTCGCGGCAGCCATCGGGTCGCCCGAGAACATGACCGTTTCGCGCTGTTCGCCTACCCCGCGATTGAACCAGTAGACCGGGATGCCTTCCGCCGCGGCCTCGAGCAGCAGGCCGTAGTTGTCCGCCTGGCGCTGCTTCGCCTCGGGGCTCAATGCGACCTTGGCGCCGAATCGCGCGACCATGAGGATCTGCTCGATGCTCAGGTCATGGCCGGTCAGCGTCACGGTCCGATCGCTCAGGGTCGGCGAGATCGGCTGGTAATCGGCGAGCGCCAGCGAGGGCAGCGCCAGCAGCGCCAGGCAGCCGCGCGCGAGCCGCTTGCGAACCGCTGCGCGCTGTGGTGATCTCATACGGGAAACCTCGCCGGGGAATTCAATTCATTATAAGGAGCGCGAATGGTGAAGACATACCAGCGAATCGAAACCCGGCTCATTCACGCCGGCACACCGCAGCCGCGCATCCAGGGCGCCGTGGTGCTGCCGATTTTCCAATCGGCGAATTTCGAATACGGCGGCGAGGGCCGTTATGACGATCTGAAGTACATCCGGCTCAACAACACGCCGAATCATATCGCCCTGCACAAGCTCATGAGCGCGCTCGAGAACGCGCCCGCGGCGCTGGTCGCCGCCAGCGGCATGGCGATCATTGCCAGCAGTCTGCTTACGGTGCTGGGCGCCGGCGACCATGTGCTGGCGCAGAACTGCCTGTACGGCGGCACGCACCATCTGCTGACCACCGATTTTCCGAAACTGGGCATCGACTGCAGCTTCATCGACGGCGATGCGCCGGATTCCTGGGCGGCGGCGCTACGGCCGGGCACCAAAGCCATCTATGTCGAGGCCATGACCAACCCGCTGCTCGAAGTCGCGGACCTTCCGGCCGTGGTCCGGTTTGCACGCGAGCACAATCTGATGTCGATCATCGACAGCACGTTTGCGAGCCCGATCAACTATCGGCCGATCGAAGCCGGCTTCGATCTGGCGGTGCACAGCGCCACCAAATATCTGAACGGCCACTCCGACATCGTCGGCGGGGTGGCAGTCGGCGCCGCCGATACCATCGAGCGCATCACCCACAAGATGAATCACCTGGGCGGCTCCATGGATCCGCACGCAGCCTTCCTGCTGTATCGGGGCGTGAAGACCCTGGCGCTCAGAGTGCGCCAGCAGAACCAAAGCGCGCTCGCGATCGCCAGATTCCTCGCGGCGCACCCGGCCGTGGCGCAGGTCAACTATGCCGGACTCGAAAGCCATCGGCGCCATCAGCGCGCGTGCGAGCTGTTTGCCGGCTTCGGCGGCGTACTGAGCTTCGAGCTCAAGGGCTCGACCGAGCGGGCCGAGCAATTCATGCATCGCTGTCGGATTCCGATCGTGGCGCCGAGCCTGGGTGGCCTGGAGACTTTGTTGACCCGTCCGGCCATCACCTCGCACGCGGGCATGTCGAGTCAGAGCCGGCACGGGCTCGGCATCAGCGATCACCTGATCCGCATGTCGGTCGGCATCGAGGCGAGCGATGAACTGATCGAGGATTTCGCGCAGGCACTGGAGGCGTAGCCGGTGCGGATCTTGCGGACGGTGCGGCTCACGCTCGGCGCGCTGCTGCTCGCGGGCGCGGCACACGCCGCGCCGGGCCATCGTCCGACGCAGGGATCGGAGATCCTCTGGGACCGCTACGGCGTGGCGCATGTCTACGCCAGGACGGTCACGGACCTTTTCTACGGCTTCGGCTGGGCGCAGGCGCGCAGCCATGGCGACATACTGGCCAGGCTGTATGCCCAGGCACGCGGCCGGGCAGCGGAGTATTACGGCGCGCAGGAGCTCGAGAGCGACCGCTGGATGGCGATCAACGATGTGCCGGCGCGCGCCAGGCGCTGGCTGGCACAGCAGGACCCCGCCTTTCGCGCCAACCTGGAAGCCTTTGCCGCGGGCATCAATGCCTACGAGCGCGCGCATCCCGATGCGCTGTCGAGCGAGGCGCGGCGCGTGTTTCCGGTCTCGGCGGTCGATGTGCTGGCACATGCCCAGCGGTTGTTTCAGTTCGTTTACGCGGCGCCGGCCTCGATCGCCAGGCGCCTGCCGCCCGATGCGGCCGATGTGCCCGATGCGCCGGCCGAGCCGCCCGGCAGCAATGGCTGGGCGATTGCGCCCAGCAGATCGGCCAGCGGGCACGCCATGCTGCTCATGAATCCACATCTGCCCTGGGAGCCGGGTTGGAATACCTACTACGAAATCCAGCTGACCGCACCAGGCATAGACCTCTACGGCGCAACGCAGGTCGGGTTGCCGGTGCTGCGCTTCGTGTTCAGCGACTATCTGGGCTTCACGCATACCGTCAACGCGCCCAATGCAGTCACCTTCTATCGGCTCAAGCCGGTTCCGGGCGGCTATCTGTTCGACAACCGCGTGCTGGCCTTTCAGAGCCGAACCACGCAGCTCAAGGTGCGCCAGAGCGACGGCTCATTTACCACCGATAGCGTGTCGGTTCGTGCCACGGTTCACGGACCGGTGGTCGGTGAGCGCGACGGCGCGCCCATCGCCATGCGTGTGGCCGGCCTGGATCGCCCGGCGGCGCTCGAACAGTATTGGCGCATGGCGATTGCGCATGACTTTGCGGGCTTCCAGGCCGCACTGCGCCGACTTCAGATCCCGACATTCAATATTTTGTATGCCGATCGGGACGGTCACATCGAGTATCTCTACATGGGTCTGGTGCCGCGCCATGGCTTCGGCGATCTGCACTTCTGGAGCAGCACGGTTGCGGGGGACACGTCGAAGACACTCTGGAGCGATTACCTGAGCTACGACGAACTGCCCAAGGTCATCGATCCGGCCGGCGGCACGCTGCAGAACTCGAACGATCCGCCGTGGGACGCGGCCTGGCCCGAGACGCTCGATCCCGCCCCCTACGCCCGCGAGATTGCGGCCGATCGGGTCAGTCTGCGCATGGCGCGCGGCATCCGCATGCTCTCGGAAACCAGCAAACTCAGCCTGGCACAGCTGATTGCCGACAAGTGGTCGACCCGCTCGGAGCTGGCCGACAGGATTCTGCCCGACCTGCTGCAGGCCGCCGCGCGCTACGGCGACGAGCTGGCCCGGCAGGCGGCGCAGGTGCTGGCGCATTGGGACCGCTGCACCAACGCCGACAGTCGCGGCGCGCTGCTGTTTCTGAACTGGAGCGATCGGCCGGGCGCAGTCAGCGGTTACGCCGCCACCGGTTTCGCGCGCTCCTTCGAGCTGCAGCAACCTTTGACCACTCCGGGCGGACTGGCCGATCCGCAGGCCGCCGTCGCCGCGCTCGAAGCCGCCGCACGCGACATGATCGCGATTTACGGGGCGCTCGATGTGCCGTGGGGCGCGGTCATGCGCTTGCGGATCGGTGCGGTGGATCTGCCCGCGAGCGGCGGACCCGGCCGACTCGGCGTATTCAACGTCATTGACTTTGCACCGTTGCAGAACGCGACGCGCACGGCCAATTTCGGCGGCAGCTATAACGCGCTGGTGAGCTTCGATTCGCCCGCGCGCGCCAAAGTGTTGCTGTCCTATGGCGAGAGCTCGCAGCCCGGCTCAGCGCACAACAGCGATCAACTGCCGTTACTGTCGCAGGGATTGCTGCGCGATGCCTGGCGCACCCGCGCCGAGGTGGAGGCGAACCTCGAGAGCCGCGACCCGCTGGGTCAGTGATTTCTGCGCCAGCAGCCGTTCGATGGTGGCGGTAAATTCCTGCCTGAGCTGCGCATTGAATTCGCCGGTGGCGGCGGCGGCGAATCCCGCGTGCACGCCCTTGACGCGGCCGTCCCGGCCGATGAAAAACGTCGTCGGGTAGGCATCCAGGTTCACCGCCTGCGGCAGTTTGGCGTGCAGTTCATCGAGCGTGCCGGCCAGTAGCACGGTGTACTCGAGTCCGAAGTCCTTGACGAAAGCACGCAGCCGAACCGGATTGGCGAATTGTTCGGGCTCCTCGAAACTCAACGTCACGACTTCCAGTCCGCGGCGGTGATACTTGCGATACAGCTCCTGCAGGAACGGCGCCTCGTCATGACAGTTTGGACACCAGCTTCCGGCCACGTCGATGAGCAGCACCTTGTTGCGGAACCGGCTGTCGCTGTTCGAAACGATGTGCCCGTCGAGGTCGGGAAAGCTGAAGTGAAACGGCTCGTTGGGATCCTTGACGCTGGTATGACTGCTCGGATCCGCCGCCAGCGGCAGACCCTTGGCCTGCGCATCCGAGGCGCGGTAGGCCGTCAGCGGCAGATCCTCGCCGCTGGAACTGCGCACCAGCAGTTGCAAGGTGCGATTGGCCGCCGGCGTGACTTCGATCAGCAGAGGCCGCGCACCATCGAAATGACTCAGCACGAATTTGCCGTCACGCCAGAAACCGGTCAGGGCACCGGTGTCGCCATCGACGCGCAGGATCGCCGCCGAGACGCGCGTGCCCGATTGCCGGACGATCAACCGCCAGGCCTTCTCACCGGCCTTGTGGCTTTCCGCCGGCACGACCCAGAGGCCGGCGATGGCGGGCACCGCACCGGCGCTCGAGGCAAGCGCGCGCGCGGCCTTTTCAGGCGCCGCCCGATGCGCTGCGAACGGGTACGAGTGCAGGCTCGAGCCGGCTGCGATCGGGCCATAGCTGCCGGTCAGCGTGCCGTCGCTGCTCAGTTGCGCATCGACGCGCCGCGCATAGGACGGAAAGTCGAGCAGCAGATGGCCGGCTTCAAATCTACCGCTGTCAGCCATCACGCGCTGCTCGCCGTTGAAGAACCAACCGGTTGCGGTGCGGCCTTTGACAGCGATACCGAACTGGAATGGCACCTGAATCGCGCCAACCTCGACGCTCGCATCCCACAGACCGGACAGCGGCGCCGGTGCGCTCGCGGCGTTGACGCTAAAGGCGACCCCGATCAGGCCCCATCGTGCAATGGTGTTACGCATTCCCGCACGCTATGCAGCTCCCGGCTGCCCGTCCAATGCCATTTTGCTATGTTCGATCTCGCTTTGCGCATGTCACCCGGGTGCTATCTTAAGGTGCCGTCATGGGCGTGACACCCCCGCGCACCAGATCCAATTCCCAGCGCCGCCATTCGCGGCGTCGCACGGCACTGTCCAGCACCGCCGCTGGAATCCGGCCATCGGCATTCACCGCAACACCGCGCGCGCCGCTCGCGGCCGATCCATTCAGAAAGTGCTGCACGGCGGCCCGTGTGCGATTGTTCTGCGAC
>Ga0302324_100013604_pt1 | contig 16480 bp, 15 predicted proteins | sample Palsa_T0_1_FD_201949 | JGI IMG/M metagenome (GOLD analysis project Ga0302324, IMG submission 201949) | Peat permafrost microbial communities from Stordalen Mire near Abisko, Sweden - Palsa_T0_1 | ecosystem: Environmental > Terrestrial > Soil > Palsa > Peat permafrost | place: Sweden: Abisko...
CGAGCTGGATCTCCGGGTCCGGAATGGAACCGGCCAGCGTTCGAAGCGCCGCCGCCACGTCCAGGCTGCCCCCTTGCCGCAGCGCCCCCACCACGCCCCGAACATCTTCGAGCATACGGTGCGCAATGTCCTTGGCCTGGGCGACGGGTTCCGACGCCTGGCCGGCCCGCTGCTCCTCGAGCTCGAGCTGCAGACCCAGCGCGATCAGGTGATGGCCGATGAGATCGTGGAGGTCGCGCGAGATGCGAAGCCGCTCCGCGAGGCGCGTGCTGTCGGCGAGCAGTCGCTGGGTGGCGAGCAGCTCACCGTTGAGGCGGCCGAGCTCGAGCCGGCCGCGCAGCTCGCGCTGCTGCAAGTAGACCGCGCCCATCGCAAAGGCGCCGAAGGCGAGATAGGCCCCGGTGGCCTGCAGCGACCCGAGCCAGCCGTGCGAGGGGAAGATGGCCACGAACAGCGGCCCGGCCTGACCGAGCAGCCAGATCGCCGCCAGCGGCGTCGGCCAGAGGCTCGGCGTCTGGGCCGCCACCACCGCCAGGAGCGCCCCCTCGAACTGCGGCATCCCGATGAAGCACAGGGCCAGCGCCGCGAGCGATTGAAGGACGAGGGCCAGCCGACGGCCGCGCAGCGAGCCCGGGCCGGTCGCCCTCACGAAGGCCCATCCGAAGAGCAGGTAAAACCCGAGCCACACGATCTCGCGCGGACCGGTGAGCCGCTCCGGGTGGATTGCAAATCCCCACAGCGTGGGGGCTCCCACGAACAGCCAGACCCCGAAGCCGACCGCTCGAAGAAAGGCCTCCGTCAACGGCGCCCTCGGGGGACTGCCCCGGCACAGGTTTCACTGCTCGCGCTCAAAAGCGTCGACCGTGACGTGTGGCACATGCGCGGCCCTCACCCAAACGCCTAGCCTACGCGAGTTGTCATCTGGCTGCCGAGAAACTCGGCCCCCGCACTGGAGCAATACCGATGAATCACCTGAACCGAGGTCCCCTCACCCTTCTCAATTGGATCGTGGCGGGATTGCTGATCAGCGTTTCCGTGGCGGGCTGCGAGCAAGGACCGCCCTGGCAGGAGATCGCGGACCGCGCCATCCCGGCGCGCTGGGGCCACGCCGCGGTCTACGACGCCAAGCGCGACCGGATGCTGGTCTTCGCCGGTCAGGGAGCAGACGGCAAGCAGCGCAACGACGTCTGGGCGCTCGACCTCGCGAGCCTGCAATGGCAACCGGTCGCCACGACGGTCGGCCCGGCACCGCGCAGCGATCTCGCGGCGGTCCTCGATCCGCTGGGCGACCGGCTGATCGCCGTCGACGGCCGCGAGGGTCTGCTGACCTCGATCTCCGAGACCTGGGCGCTGGATCTGACCACCAACGTCTGGTCGCAGCTGCCGACCGCGCCGCCGGCCAGGCACGACGTGCCCGCCGCGACCGACGGCCAGCATGCCTGGGTCTTCGGGGGCGCCGGGGATTTCCTCCAGTCGCTCGACGACCTCTGGGAGCTCGACTTCGCGACCAGCACCTGGACCCAGCTTCCCGACGACGGCGTTCGGCCCATCGCGCGCGGGTCGAGCTCGTTCGCTTACTGGAACGGCGCGCTCTACCTGTATGGCGGCCACGACGTGGCCTTCGTGCGCCGCGACGCCTGGCGCTACGATCTCACGCTCCAGCAGTGGAGGCCGCTGAAGTTCAGCGGCAGCTCGGTCGCGGGCGCGCACTTCGGCTACGCCTTCGACCCGGTCTGCCAGGCGCTGGTGCTGGTCGGGGGCGACAACCTCGACAACTACGACACCTCGCTGAGCGACGGCTTGGTGCTGGACGGCCCGCCGCGGATGGCAAAAGTCATCGCCTCTCCCAACCCGCACCCCCGGGATCACCCCTCGCTGATCCTCGACCAGGCGCGGCACCGCCTGGTGCTCTTCGGCGGCGGCTCGGTCGGGGACGGGCTGGGGACGCTCGGCGACGGCTGGACGTTCGACCTGGACGAGTGCCCGTGAGGCGCTCAGCGCTGATCGGCGTTCTTTCGCTCTGCGGCTGCTATTCGTTCAGCACGCTCGGGCGGGCGCGCATCGTCGAGCCGCATCAGATAGAAATCTTCGGAGCGCCGGCGGCCCTGATTCAGGCGGTCTCGACCGGAGCGGCCATTCGCCCCGGTGGCGACCTCGGCGTTCGCTACGGGCTCGACGAGCGGTGGGAACTGGATGGGAGGCTCACCACCCTGGGGGCGACCGTCGGGCCGCGGATTCAGCTGTTCCGCTCGGCCAGTCCCAATTCGGGCTTCGACCTGCTCATCGCCCCGGCGCTGGCCTACACCTACCCCGACAAGTTTGCTCTCGAAGTGCCGCTGGTGTTCGGCTGGAATGTCGGCAAGGGCGACCAGATCGTCGTCGCGCCGCGGCTGGTCTACCAGGCGCGCTTCAGCGACGACGGGGTGTCCTACCCGCTCAGCTACGCCTTCGCAGGGGGATCGGTCGGTTTCGCGTGGAAGGTGAGCCGGCACTTCACGCTGCTGCCGGAGGTGTCGTTTCTCACGCAGCTCTACTCGCAGCCCGGGTTCTCGAGCAACCTCGAGGGAACGCTCGGCATCCAAGCGTCGGCCGGGGTGTTGTTCGATTTGTGAGGACGCCAACCAGATTGCCCCGGCACCCTCGTCAGCGCTAAGGGGTGGTCCATGTCCGGCCCGCCTCGAACCGAGCCCCGCTTGCTTGGCGTTCTCGAAGAGCTGAAAGCCCGCGAGCCGATCTTTCACCGGCCGGAGCTCGGGACGCGGCCCGAGGACTTCGCCGGCCAGATGGCTGACGATTTCTGGGAGATCGGCGCCTCGGGACGCCGCTACAGCCGCGCCTTCGTGCTGAAGACCCTGAAGGAGCGCTGGTCCCATCCTCACGACGACCCCTGGAAAACCAGCGCGTTTCACTGCCGCGAGCTGGGCGACGGCACCTACGCGCTCACCTACACCCTTCGCCAAGGCGCGCGGGTCACCCGCCGGTTGACGCTGTGGCGCAGGGTCAACGGGAGCTGGAAGATCCTGTTTCACCAGGGCACGTTGGCGGAAGACGGCTCAGCGTGACGCTGGGCGCGCACGCCGGCCGCAAGCTCACGAAATCTGAGGTCGTAACGAGTCCGACCCCTGTAAGTGGTGCGCGAAGCCGGCACGGGCACGCACACGACTCTCGCGAGACAGAGCCTCAGCCAATCAGATCTCGACCCCCCTCCCTACCCTCCCCCGCCCAGCGGGGGAGGATCAGCCTGAAGTTCCGGCCCCCACCGCATTGATGTCTCTCGTCGCGAGGATCGGCTGAGCGTACCCCTCACGCGAGACGCGCAGCATCGCTTGCCCGACGATCTGGCTGGTGGTCACGAAGTTCGGAGCCAGCGCCTTCAGGATCGGGAAGGTCCACCCGAGCGTCACATAGAACAGGTGATACAAGCGGGTTCGCGAGCGCACGCCCTTCATGGGGCGGATGAAGCCCGGCCGGAACATGTACGCGCCCTTGAAGCCGAGAGCCATCAGCTCGTTCTCGGTCTGCCCCTTGACGCGCGCCCACGTCGATTGGCCGGCGGCGTCGGTCCCCTCCCCCGACACGAAGCAGAAGGTCATCGCCGGATTCAGTCTGAGCAGCGTGCGCGCGACGGAGAGCGTGAGGTCATGCGTCAAGCGCCGGTAGTCGTCCTCCTTGACCCCCACCGACGAAACCCCCAGGCAAAAGAAGCAGGCGTCGTAGCCGGCGAGTTGCGCTGCGATCGGCTCGAGGTCGAACAGATCGGCCCGAACGATCTCGCGCAGCTTGGGATTCGCGATCCCGGTAGCGCTGCGCCCGAGGGTCAAGACCGCCTCGACGCCCGGATCGGCCAGGGCCTCGTGCAGCACCCCCTGCCCCACCATTCCAGTGGCTCCCAAGATCACGACCTTCACTCGGACCTCCCTCAACTCGATGACACGCCCGTGACAGTGCGCGATTAGCTTTGGAGGATCGGGCTGCGCGGCAAGGCCGGAGTCTACCATGTGGATCATCCTCAGCTTCTTCGTGGCGCACTGGACCCTATCGGTCTTTTGCCAGACCTTCTTTCTGCACCGCTACGGCGCCCACCGGATGTTCTCGATGTCGCCGAGCTGGGAGAGGTTCTTCTACCTGTTCACGTTCGTCGCCCAGGGTCCCTCCTTCTTGAACCCGCGGGCCTACGCCATCCTGCACCGCGAGCACCACGCTTTCTCCGACACCGAGCGGGACCCGCATTCGCCCTATTTCTCGAGCGATGCCGTGACGATGATGCTGCAAACCAAGCACCGTTACGACGACTACGCCTACCACCGGCGCGCTCCCGAGCCCCGCTTCCTGGGAGGCACCCCGGAGTGGCCCTTCCTCGACCGGCTCTCGCAACGCTGGCCGGTGCGCATCGCGCTCGCCCTGACCTATCCGCTGGTCTACTTCGCCTTCGCCCCCTCCTACCTCTGGTTCGCGCTCCTGCCGGTGCACTGGGTGATGGGGCCGATCCATGGCGCCATCGTCAACTGGTGTGGCCACAAGTACGGGTACGAAAACTTCGACAACGGCGACCGCAGCCGCAACTCGCTGCCGGTCGACTTCGTCACCCTGGGCGAGCTCTTTCAGAACAACCATCATCACGCCGCCACCAGCCCCAACTTCGCGGCCAAGCCCTTCGAGCTCGATCCCTGCTGGCAGGTGATGCGCGTCCTGGATGCGGTGGGAATCATCGATCTGGGCGTTCCCAAGGCCCAGCCGGCAGCCGCAACCTGAGCTCCCCGCTCGCGGCCCTTTTCAGGGTAGGATCAGCGCCGCCATGTTCGCGCTCACCGCCTCGATCGCCCTCGCGGCCCTGCCGCCGCTTCAGACCGTGAGCTACCCGAGCGGCCCTGAGACGATCAGCGGCCAACTGGCAGTCCCGAGCTCGGGCGGCCGCCACCCCGCGCTGATCCTGGTGCATGAGTGGTGGGGGCTCAACGGGTTCGCCAAGACCAAGGCCCAGCAACTGGCCGAGCAGGGCTTCGTCACCTTGGCCGTGGATCTGTACCGGGGCCCGGTGGCCAGCGATCCCGACACGGCGCATCAGCTTTCGCGCGGCCTGCCCGAGGATCGCGCCAAGCGCGACCTGGCCGCGGCCTTTGCCTATCTGGCCGCGAGGCCGGACGTGGACGCGCGGCACATCGCGAGCATCGGCTGGTGCATGGGCGGCGGATACGCGCTCGAGGAAGCGCTCCAGGAGCCCCGGCTGGCGGCGGCGGTGATCTACTACGGACGGCTGCCCACCGACCCCACCGCCATCGCTGGCATCAAGGCCAAGCTGCTCGGAAGCTTCGGCGCGGATGACAAGGGCATTCCCCCGGCGGCGGTGAGCGCCTTCGAGAAGCAGGCCCGCGCGGCCGGCGTCAGCCTCGACTTCAAGGAGTACCCGGGAGCGGGACACGGCTTCGCATCCTCGGCGGACCCCCAGGTCTATCGCACCGAGGCGGCCCAGGATGCCGACCACCGGGCCCTCGAGTTCCTCGCGAAGACTCTGCCGGGCACGCCAGCACCGGCTCACCCCCGAGGCGGCTCTGGCGCAACCAACCAGCGCTGAACCCGCCGCTGCCGGCGGCGGCATTCAATACGCTTCAGCCCAGGGACGCTGGATCTTGCTGGCCACCATCCTGGGCAGTGGCATGACGTCGCTCGACGCGACGATCGTCAACGTGGCATTGCCTCGCATCGGAACCACCTTCGGGGCGGGGATGCAGAGCCTGCAGTGGATCGTCAACGCCTACGCGCTCACCCTCGCGGGGTTGTTGCTCATCAGCGGCTCGCTGGGGGACCGGCTGGGTCGGCGCCGGATCTTTCAGCTGGGCATCCTGTGGTTTGCGCTGGCCTCGGCGGGTTGCGCGCTGGCCCCGACGGTCGGCGTGCTCATCGCGATGCGCGCGCTGCAGGGAGTCGGCGGCGCGCTGCTCACCCCCGGGTCGCTGGCGATCCTGCAAGCGGTCTTCGCGCGCTCCGATCGCTCGGCCGCGGTCGGAGCCTGGTCCGGCTTCGGAGGAATCGCGGCCGCCATCGGACCGATTCTGGGGGGCGCGATCACCCAGCTCGGACCCTGGACCTGGCGACTGGCTTTTCTCATCAACCTGCCGATGGCAGGCTTGGTCCTATGGGTGGTGCGGCGACACGTCCCGGAGAGCCGGGATACGGATGCCGCTGGAGAGCTCGACCTGGCTGGGGCGGTGCTGGCGGCGCTTGGGCTGGCCGGCCTGACCTTCGCGCTGACCGCGGGTCCGGACACCGGCTGGGGCGCGCTTCAGATTGCGGTCCTCGCCGGCGGCGCCGCGGCGCTGGTGGCCTTCGTGGTGGTCGAGGCCCGCCAGCCGCATCCCATGGTGCCGCTCTCGCTGTTCCGCGCTCGGCAGTTCTCGGCCGCCAATCTCACGACCCTGCTGGTGTATGCCGCGCTCGGAGGAGCGTTCTTTCTCCTGCCGCTGCAATTGCAGAAGGTCATGCGGCTCTCGCCGCTGGCGGCCGGCAGCTCGCTCTTGCCGATCACCGTGATCATGTTCCTGCTCTCGGCCCGCATGGGCCGGCTGGCCCAGACCATCGGACCGCGGCTGCCGATGTCGGTGGGGCCGCTCATCGCCGCCGCGGGCCTGGCCTGGATGGGTCGGATCGGCGCCGACTCGAGCTACGCGGGAGCCGTCCTGCCGCCGGTGCTGCTGTTCGGGTTGGGGCTCGCGTTCACGGTCGCGCCGCTGACGGCCACCGCGCTGGCGGCGGCGCCCAATCACCAGGCCGGCCTGGCCTCCGCGATCAACAACGACGTGGCCCGCACCGGCTCGCTGCTGGCGGTGGCGGTGCTGCCGCCGCTGGCCGGAATCACCCAGAGCGCTGGAGATCTGTCCGCCGCCCTGGCGAGGGGGTTTCCCTGGGCGATGGTCATCGCGGCGGTGACTTGCGCGGCCGGCGGGATCGTCGCCGCGGTGGGGATACGGAAGGATGCGCCCGACCCGGGGTAAAGCGACCCCTACAGCTGCAACGCCAGATTGATGTTCCCAAACGTATCGGGCGCGTCCTGGGTCGTGAACTCCTCCTGCCGAACGGTGTAGACGAAGTCGATCCGCAAGCTGTGCGTCCAGTAGACCGAGACCCCGGCCGAAAGATCCAGGACCTGCCAGTTCTTCTGGACGGACCTGCTCTGGGTGAAGGTGTTCCCATCGAGAAAGATGTTTCGCCCCACCAGCCGCTCCTGGGTGCTGCCGAAGAAGTAGAACCCGAATTCCCGCTCCGAGCGCCGCCCGTCGAAGTAGTCGCCGCCGGAGACGGCCGGCCGGATGCGCGAGGGGCCGTAGTCGACGCCGATGTTCTGCCCGATGCGAAGCATCCCCCCCACGTCGGCGTAGGTGAACACATTGCCACCCGTGACGCCGGCGGAGGGAGTCACGTCGAGGGTCCAGCGCCCCCATGGAATCGTCAGCGCCCGCCACTGGGCGTCGTAGGCGAGCAGTAGCCCGGGCTCGTTGTGAATCTGGTACAGCCACCCGAGCCCCAGGGGTTGCTCGAGGATGTGGTGGATGGTGTTCTGTGTCTCCTGACCGAGCGCGGCCGGGCCGACCATTCCGAGCTGCAATTCGAGCGACTGGAGGAGCCGCGCGTCGTCTTCCTCGAGTAGCCGCAACATGCCGTAGAGCCAGCCGCCATAGGGTCGGTCGTCAGGGTCGGGAACGGTCTCGTGCAGATTCGCCGGGGTGAAGAGGCTCTGCCCGAGCCCCACCGAGATTCGCCGGATACGCTCCCCGTGTCCGAGATCGAGCGGCAGCAGCTCGTCGACCAGGTCGAGCGGCTTGAAGATCCCCAACCACTGGTTGTCGTCGTCGAGGTCGGGGGTCAGATACGTCGCCAGGAGCCCCTGCGTGTAGTGCTTGTCCTGGTAGGCGACGAAGGAGTCGTTCTCCTCGATCAAGGTGAGGCGACCGGTCGCGTCGCCGCGGGCCTGGCCGGGCCATCCCAACCAAATCGACAGCAGACCGAGCGCCGCGACGGCAAACGGAAAGCGAGCACCCGACCAACCGCCGACCACGCCGAACAATCAGCCTCCGTCACCCGACAAGGCGAACGCGTACACGCCGGTGGTCGCTTGGATCTGACCGAGGACGGCCAGGTGAAAGTTCGAGGCCTCGTCCCAACCGTACGGCCCGCCATCGCCCGGGTTGGCGCCGCCCCCCGAGCCGTTTCCCGGCAACTCGCTGAAGTCGGCGGTGTCGAACCAGGAGGTCGGGTCGACGCGCAGCGTGAGAGACTGCTGGTCGCTCGAGAAGTCGAGGGCGCAGACCGCGCCGTTCACGCGCTGCAGCCAGGGCAAGGGCGTCGACTCCGAGGCCAGGCTCTGGTCGATGGTGATCCAGCCCTGGAAGGGAACGAGCATCCCGGCGTCGGCCGGCCCGGTGGCCAACCCGCTGAAGAAGGCCGAAGAGGTGTCGGTGGGTCCCGCCACGTCGGGATCGGTGATGGTCGGATCGGGTGGCAAGAGATCGATCTCGACGGCGATGGCCGTTCCCAGCTCACCCTGGGCCCCTCCCGGCACGGGAACCAACGTCGGATCGAGCAGGTCGAGCGTGACTTGCTTCAAGGCTTCGACGATCACAACCCCGTCCCGAAACTCGCTGGTGTTGGGGGGATCGATGTTGAAATAGAAGGGACCCAGGTCAATCTTCGCCGCCTGGAGGGTGACGTTCCAGCCCCTGGCGGTGGTGAACTGCAGCGCTCCTCCATCGGCGAACTGCGGACCGCCGATGGAATAGGGGACCTGCAGGAGCCCCCCCGAAGTGCTGTTGGAGCAGGCCGCGAGCAGGAGCGGCAGGCCGAGCCAAAGGCGTCCCCTCATGGCCGCGACTCCTTGTCGAGGATGACGGCCAGCCCAACCATGACCGAGAGCGGCGGCGCGGCGGTGAAGTGCTCCACTGGCGTCAGCGTTGGATAGGCGGCGTGGTGAAAATCCGAGGCGTAGAAGAACTCGCTGAGGGGATACTTCGCATCGAACAGGTTTTGAATGGAAAGGTTCAATTGAAATAGGTCCCAGCGCACATTGCCCGACACGCCGACCACGAAGGTGGGCGAGGCGTTCTGGCCGAGCGGCAGCGCCCGGTCTCCGACGAAGCTCAGATCGACACCGGCACCGCCTTGGACGGCGTGATCTCCGAAGCGCAAGGGCAAGCGCCCGGTGACGACGGTGTCCGAGCGGGCCACCACGCTCGGCACGTAGGGGACGAGCGTGCCGTCGTTGTCGTTGGTGGCATAGGCATAAGTGAACGACGCCGATTCGTCCAAGATGCCTCCGGTGAGACGAACCGCCGCCACCACGCCCTGTCGGGTCGTGCCGGTCCCGAGCGTCAGCCGGCCTTGATTGGGATCGAAGGCCAGATCCTGGCCGACGTGGGTGTAGAAGTAGAGGGCGCGGGCGCTGGTATCGAAGTCCCCCAGCCTCCGGTGGAAGAGCCCCCCGCCCTCCGCAGCCAGGATCTGAGAGAAGGGGGCCTGCTCGTCCTGCATGATGTTGGTGGCGTCCAGCGATTGCGCCCCCTCGCCAACGCTGCCGGTCAACGCGAAGCCGACCGGAAGCTGGACCAGGGCGGTGACCTTGGGCTCGGTGATGAGGGCGGTCGCGCTGGCGCGCTGGTCCGGGAGGCGTACTCCTCCGGCAGCGTCGCTGGTTCCACAGGCCACGTCGAGGATGGCGCTGCGCGGGACGAACTCGTTGGGCAGCGCACACAGGTTCTGAACGTTGTAGTCGAAGTACTCCTGGCGCAGGCCGCCCCGCAGCGTGAGCCAGCGGACGGGGTGTAACTCGAAATCGAGATACCCCGCGAGGTTGAAGATGTCGGTGACCAGGTCCTCGTCGTACTCATAGGGGGTGTCGGTCCCGAACTTGACCCGCTGGATCACCGGCGTGGTGTGATCGTAGCGGGCGAAGTAGCCAGCCTCGATGGCCTGCGATTGCCCGAAAAGCTTTCCCTCCAGGCGATAGCTGCCGCGGCCGCCGGCCGTGATCGACTCGTACTGCTGCAGGATGCCGTCGCCGCGCTGCGGGTGCTCACTCTGACCGGGAAGCTGGGGGTCGAGCAGAAAGCCCGTGAAATCCTCGAGGATCCGGATGCCGTTGTAGATCAGGAAGAGCTGCTGGGTGAGCGTCCCGTCGTTGGTCGGGTCGATGAGCTGCAGCGAGATCGAGAAGTGCTGCGCATCGCCGCCCTGACTCGGGTCTTCCGTGCCGTAGTAGTCGACGATGCCATTGGCGACGTCATCGGCGCGCACCACGCCGGCGCTGCGGTAATGGGTGGCGTAGGCGGTCCCCAGCAGGCGCCACAGCCCGCGCGAGCCGAGCTCGCCCTCGTATTGCGCCATCGCACTGGCGTCGGAGTTGGCGCGGTTGGTGCCGTACCCGTCGCTCTGCGTCGCCTGGACCGCAGCGAAGGTTCCCTCCCGTTCGCCTTCGGGAGCCCACAGGGCCAACGCCCGCTCGGTGTTGAAGGAGCCGTACTGGACCTGGGCCATGAGCTGGCGATGCGGCACGCCCAGCTCGTAGTCGACGCTGCCAGCCTCGGCGAAGTCGCCCTGGTGTGGATCGAAGGGGCCCTCGATGACGCGCAGGTTCTTCACCAGCTCCGGGATGATGAAATGGGTGTCGGCATAACCGTGGCCATCGGTGTTGTCGACCTGGTTGATGGGCACCCCGTTGACGGTGAACTCGATGTTCTGGCCTTGCTCGGCATCAAACCCTCGCAGGAACACCTGGTCGGCGTGACCGGCGCCGCCCTCGTTGGCGATGAAGATCCCCGGCGCCAGCTCGAGCAGGCTCTCGGGGCTCTGTCCGGCGATGGTGGCCAGCTGGCCGACCTCGATCTGAAAGTCGCTTCCCCCGCGCTCGACCTTCCGCTGCTGCCCGCGCACGTCGACCTCCTCGACGCCGGGGGGAAGCGGCGCGGACTCCGACTCGACCGGTGCCGGCAGCGCCACCACCAGCGGGGCACCGGCATCGGCGGGCGGCTCCGACCCGCTGGCCGAGGCGCTCGCCGAGCCGCTCGGAGGAGCGGGCGGCTCACCTGCGTCGGTCTCCTGGTTCGCCCGGGGGGGAGCCTCGAAGACGAAGGGGATCCGCACGCGAACCGCCACCGGCGTCCCGGCGCGCGTCGCCGGGGCAAAGCGCCAGAGACGAACCGCGGCCGTCGCGGCCTGGTCGAGCTCGGCTCCTCCGCTCTCGAGCACGTCCACCCCTTCCACGGCGCCGGTCACTCCCACGAGCACGCGCAGGACCACCGTCGCGCCCCCCGGAGGGTTGGGCGTCAGCGGAGCGCTGGCCGGCGGAGCCGCCAGGACGCGCGGAGGAACGACCTCCGGCGCCGGCTGAGCCCGCCCGACGAGCGAGGCGACCAGCGAGATGAGCAGCGGAAGGCACGTGGCCCAACGCGACATTCAAGAACCTCGGGGGGCGAGCGGACGGGAGCGCAAGCGCAACCCGAACGGACCCACGGATGCAGCGATCAGATGGATGGAAGCTTCGACGGCGCCGGGACATCCCGGCAAGTGCGCGCGTCAGAGCAGACGGTCGGCGCGATCCGGCGGCGCACAACCGGAGTGGTCGAGCGGCAGGAGATAGCGCGGGGAGGGATTCGCCAGCTCGACGGCGTTGACCAACCCGACCTGGGGTTGCACCGGCTCGAGAGCCGGGGCCGAGGGCGACGAGGCCGCCGCGCCGGAGCAGAACAGGCAGGCCGAGGCATCGCAGCCGCGCAGCGACTCGAAATGGTTGTGCCGCGCCGCCACCGCCAGGGTGGCGAACATTGCCAGCATCAACAGCGCTGCGGCCAGACGACGCACCGGGGCTTGCTGTACCGCTCGTCTCGTTTTCACGTCAAGTCTGGCCATGGCCCTTCGTCTTCGCGGCGGCCCGGGCGGCGGCGTCCAGCTCGGCCAGCTTGTCCTTGAAGAGCTGATTTGCGGGCTCGAAGGTCTGGGCCATCTTGAGATTTCGCATGGCGGCCTCCGGCTTCTCCTGCTCGAGGTCCTTCAGCGCCTGCTGGTAGAGCTGGCGGCCCTTGACGGTGGTGCCGATCTGCTCGGCCTGGGCCTTCTTTCTCTTCTCGCGCGCTTCCTGCTCGTCGGCGGGCGTGAAGCGCAGCTTGCTGGCGCGATCCGGCCCGTTGATGTCCTCGAGGTACTTCTTGCGCGAGAGGTCATCGCGCAGGATCACGTAGGCTTCCGTGACCCGCTTGTAGATCCGGTTGACGTTGGCCTTGAGCGGGCTGTCCGGAAGGGCGTTGTAGCGGTCGGGGTGATAGGCCCGGGATTCGCGGTGGAAGGCCTCCTTGATCTGCGGAGGCGTGGCGTTCAGCTCCAGCTTCAAGACCTGGAAGTAGTCGAGCTGGTCGAGGAGCTGGGCCAGGGTCTCGGCTTCATTCGCGAACTCGATCTCCATCGGGCGTGAGGCCTAGGCCGCCCGGCCGGCCAGCTGGGTGGCCTGATTGCGCGCGGCGGCGGCCTGGATGTCGGCCTCGCTCAGACCCGAGGAGAGGCTCAAGGTGGTGGAGGTCTTCTGCCCGGTCTCGGTGTCGGTGGCCGAGACGTTGACGATGCCATTGCTGTCGATCTCGAAGGTGACCTCGATCTTCACCTCGCCCCGCAGCCCGATGCGGAAGCCGCTGAACTCGAACTCGCCGAGCAGCTCGCAGCCCTCGGCCCGGTTGTCCTCGCCCTGGTAGACCCGGATCTTCACGCGCTCCTGGCCGTCGCGGCTGGTGGTGAAGGCCTTGCCGCGCTCGATGGGGATGGGGGTGTTCTTGTCGATGATCTTCTCGGTGTAGCCCGAGACGGTGCCGATGCGCAGCGTGAGCGGCGTCACGTCGAGCAGCGTGTTGCGCGAGCCGACCTGCAGCAAGGCGTCGGCCTGGATGGCCGCCCCCAGCGACACCACCTCGTCGGGGTCGATCCCCATGACGGGCTCTTTCTGGAAGTAATGCTGCACCGAGGTGCGGATGATGGGCAAGCGGGTCGGGCCGCCGACCAGGATCACGGCGTCGATGTCGTGAGGCGTCATGCGCGCCGACTGCAGCGCCTCGTCGCACACCTTGAAGGTCCGCTGCACCAGGTCCATCACCATCCCGTTGAACTTGTCGATGTCCAGGCTCTCGGTGAGGTCCAGCACCTTGCCGTCGGGATCCTGGCAGATGGCCGGGAGGTTGATGGCCGCGATGCCGTTGCGCCCCACCTCGATCTTGGCGTTCTCGGCTCCCTCCTTGAGCATCTGCAGGCAGTAGCGGTTCTGCCGGAGGTCGAGCCCGGTGCGCTGCTGGAAGCCGTCGGCCAGCCAGGTCATGATCCGGTCGTCGAAGTCGTCACCGCCCAGGTAAGTGTCGCCCGCGGTGGAAAGCACCTCGAACACCCCATCCCCGATCTCGAGAATCGAGACGTCGAAGGTCCCTCCGCCGAGGTCGTAGATCACGACCTTCTGCTTGAGGTCGCGGCCAAAACCGTAGGCCAGCGCCGCGGCGGTCGGCTCGTTGACGATGCGCAAGACATCCAGGCCGGCGATGCGGCCGGCGTCCTTGGTGGCCTGGCGCTGGTTGTCGTTGAAGTAGGCCGGCACGGTGATGACGGCCTTGATCACGGGCTGGCCCACGTAGGCCTCGACCACCGCCTTCATCTCGCGCAGCACGAAGGCCGAGATCTCGGGCAGCGAGTACTGCCCGTTCGGTACCTCGATGCGCACCGCGTTGTTGCCCCCTTCGACGATGCGGTAGGGCATCACGCCCTGGGCCTTCTTGACCTCCTCGGAAAAGAAGTAGCGGCCGATGAGCCGCTTGGCGCTGTAGACCGTGTTTTCGGCGTGGGTGATGATGTTGCGCTTGGCGGCGTTGCCGACCAGCACCTCGCTCGGCCCCAGGAAGCACACCACCGAGGCCTGTGTCCGCTCGCCCCACTCGTTGGGAATGACGGTCGGCTTACCGTCGATCACCAGCGCCACGGCACTGTAGGAGGTGCCGAGGTCGATGCCCATCGCGAGCTCAGCCATGTGTCGATCTCTCCATTGGTTCGGCGCACTCGACAGTACCGAACAGCATGAGGCCCATCAATTTCTCGCAGGTGCTGAAATAGCCCGTTCCTCCCACCTTCAGGCGTCCCAGGCGGTCGGCAGGAAAAGCTGCCGGTAGAGCTCGATGGCATAGCGGTCGGTCATGCCGGAGAGGAAGTCGATCACGGCCCGCTCGAGACTCTCGCCGTCGCGGCGGGGAACCCACAGCTCGCGCAGCTGGCGGCCTCCGTCGGCAAGGAAATGGCCATGCAAATCCCGGAGAACCTTGGCGGTCTTCACGAACTCGCCGCGCACCGCCGGGCTCTCGTACACGCGAGCATACAAGAAGTCGCGCAGGGCGAGGAGGGCCTGGTGCACCTCGCTGCTCAGCCCCACGTGCTCGACCTGGTCCAGGTCGGAGCAACGCACCAGGTCGCTGACGAAAGTCGCCAGTCGGGTCCCATGGTCGCTGCCGATGACGCCCCGGATGTCCTTGGGAACCTCGCTCTCGGCCAGCAGCTTGGCGCGGATGGCGTCGTCCAGATCGTGGCACACGTAGGCGATGATGTCGGCGATGCGCACGACCTCGGCCTCGAGGGTGAGGGCCTTGAGCCCGGCCCCGGCCATCAGCACCTTGCCCCGGCCCTTGGTGTGCCGGAGGATCCCGTCGCGCGTCTCGAGCGTGAGATTGAGCCCCGCCCCGTCGCGTTCCACCACCTCGACCACCCGAACCGACTGGGGGGCGTGGTGAAAGCCGCCCTCGACGATCTCGTTCAGGACCCGCTCGCCAGCATGGCCGAAAGGGGTGTGGCCCAGGTCGTGCCCCAGCGACATGGCCTCCACCAGCGGCTCATTGAGCCGCAAGGCCAGCGCCGCGGTCCGGGCGACCTGCGCGACCTCGAGGGTGTGGGTCAGGCGAGTCCGGTAGTGGTCGCCGACTGGCGCCAGGAAGACCTGGGTCTTTCCCTTCAGGCGCCGGAAGGCCTTGCTGTGCAGGATGCGATCGCGATCGCGCTGGTAGGCCGGGCGCAAGTCGTCGGCAGCGAGCGGGTGCTCGCGCCCGCGGGTGGTCGCCGACCGCGCGGCTCGCGGGTGGAGGCGCCGCTCTTCGTCGCGCTCCAGCAGCTCGCGAACCGTCGTCACCCGGTGAGCTTATCTCAAACCGAGAACGCTCGCCTCCAGCAGCAGCACCGCCAGGTTGCAGGTGGCGTGGTAGAGCACCCCCGCGAGCAGTGTCCCGCTGCGCTTGCGCAGCCAGCCGAAGAGCAGCGCCGGAAAGAACACCGCCAGCCGCCAGGGATAGGGCTCCACCAAATGCCCCAGCGCAAACAGCACCTGCGTCAGGAGAAAGCCGCGCCCGGCGCGGATGCCGAGGATTGGTTTCCCCTCGCCGAGCTGCGACTCGAGCCGCTGCTGGAGATAACCGCGGTAGAAGAACTCCTCGGGCAATGCCACCACCAGGAGCTGATCGACGACGTGCAAGGGGAACCGCCGCGGCCACCGGAACGCCAGGTCGACGCGCGGCTGGTAGGGGCTCAAGCCGTGCGCCACCTGCCAGGGAAGCTGGTGCGAGAACAGGGCGTAGAGATAGAAGCCCAGCGCGTAGAGGGGCAGCGTGCAGAGCGACACGATCAGGTAGAGACGCACCGAGCGCCTCCAGCCGTCGGTGCGAGCTCCGTAGTCCTCGGGGAACTCGCCGCGGCGGCGCATGGCCCACAAGGGCAGATACAGGAACAGGCCGGCGGCCACCGTCTTCGGCGAGAACAAGCCGTTCAGGCCCGGAAGGTCGGCGACCAGCGGCCCCAGCCAGGGGTCGAGGACCAGCTTGGCGAGCACCAGGCCAGCCATGACCATCAGCCAGAGCAGCAAGCTCTCCCGCACCGCGGAGAGACCAGCCGGCGCCGGGAGGTCAGCGGTCATTCGGGCTTGGGCTGTGACTTGGCCCTCATCTGCTCGAGATAGCTCCGCGCGACCCGCACCGGATCGAGCTTCAGCTCGCGGGCGAAGGACATGAGAAAGCCGCGCAGGTAGACCTGGGCCGGCAGGTCGGCATAGCGCTCGCGCTCGATGTTCTCGAGATGCCAGTGACCGATCTTGGTTCGCCCCTCGACGTCCTTGAGACTGAGACCGCGGGCCTCGCGCACGCGGCGCAACGCGTCGCCGGTGACGGCGGCATCCACGGGCAAATCCGACTCGGTCTTGCGCACCGGCTTGTGCTCGGGCTCGGGCGCCGGCACCACCACGGGAGCGGGAGTGGGTTCGGGCGCCGTGACCACGACCGGCACCGGCGCGGGCTCGGGTGCGGCGACCACGACCGGCACCGGTGCGACCGTGACGACTTCGGGAGGCGGCGGGTCGGGGGGCGGCGCGACCTCGACCGGAACGGCGGGCGCGAGGACCTCTGGCGCCTGGGCAGGCGGCCTGGGGGTGGGGGGGCCGGGGGCG
>Ga0302324_100013607_pt1 | contig 16479 bp, 8 predicted proteins | sample Palsa_T0_1_FD_201949 | JGI IMG/M metagenome (GOLD analysis project Ga0302324, IMG submission 201949) | Peat permafrost microbial communities from Stordalen Mire near Abisko, Sweden - Palsa_T0_1 | ecosystem: Environmental > Terrestrial > Soil > Palsa > Peat permafrost | place: Sweden: Abisko...
ACCGCGTACTTCTCTAGCGCCCTGAGGCCCGGCGTGGTCTTGCGGGTGTCGGTGATCACCGCGCCGGTGCCGGCGATGGCATCGACATAGGCGCGGGTCAGGGTGGCGACGCCGCTGAGCCGTCCCATCAGGTTCAGCGCCACCCGCTCGGCCGAGAGCAGGGCGCGGGCGTTCGCCTCGACCCGGGCGAGCGGACCGGGCTGGGCCCAGGCGCCGTCGCCGCACAGCGGCTCGAACGCCGCGTCCGGATCCAGCGCCAGGACGGCGAGCCGCGCGCAGTCCAGCCCCGCGACGACCCCGGTCTTGCGATTGGCGAACCGCGCCGCCAACCGCGCATCGGCCGCGATACAGGCGGCCGAGGTGATGTCCCCGGCGCGGCCCAGGTCTTCGGCCAGGGCGGCGCGCACGATGGGGTCGATGAGGATGTCCGGCAGCGGTTCGAGCATGAGCCGATCAGGCCGCCGCGGAGGCTGGCGCCGGAACCAGCGTCACCCGGCTGCGGGCCGGGGCGGCGAGGGCGGGGCAGTCGGTGCGGAAGTGGGCGCCGCGGCTTTCGCGGCGGGCGAGCGCGCCCCTGGCCACCAGCCCGGCGGCGACCAGCGGCAGGGCGGGGCCGTGCGCGGCCTCCAGCGCGGCGATCTCGCCGACCAGCCGGGTGAGGCCGGCGGCTTCGCGGACCACCCCGGCGCCCTGGGTCATGGCGCGGCGCAGCCGCCGCATCGCGCCCTCGGGCAGGTCCGGCGCGGGCTCGGCTGGTAGGGGTTCGGTCATCGGATCGGCCGCCCGCGCCGCCGCCCGCCCGGCCCGGTCGCCGAACACCGCCGCCTCCAGCAGCGAGTTCGAGGCCAGCCGGTTGGCGCCATGCGCGCCGGTGGCGGCGCATTCGCCGGCGGCGTAGAGGCCGGGCAGCGTCGTGCGCCCGACCGTGTCGGTCTCGATCCCGCCCATGTGGTAGTGCACCGCCGGCGCCACCGGGATCGGCTGGCGGCGCGGGTCGAGCCCGGCCGCCATGGCGGCGGCGAACACGGCCGGAAACGCCTGCGGGAACGCGTCGCCGACCGCCTCGCGGGCGTCGAGGAAGGCGCCGCGGCCGGCGCGCCGCTCGGCGGCGATGGCCCTGGCGACCACGTCGCGCGGCGCCAACTCGGCGGCGGCGTGATAGCGGGCCATGAACGGCGCCCCGTCGGCATTGACCAGTTTCGCCCCCTCGCCGCGCAGCGCCTCGGTGGCGAGCGGCGCGGGGTCGCCGCCGATATCCATGGCGGTCGGGTGGAACTGCACGAACTCGGCGTCGGCGATGGTGGCGCCCGCCAGCGCCGCCAGCGCCAGCCCCTCGCCGCGCACGGCGAGCGGCGTGGTGGTCTCGGCGTAGAGGCCGCCGAGGCCGCCGGTGGCCAGGACCGTCGCCGGCGCGACGATCTCGATCAGCCCGCCATCGGCGTCCTCTGCCAGCGCGCCCCGCACCCGCCCGGCGCGGTCGGTCAGCAGCCGGCGGACGCGGACGCCTTCACGCACTTCGATATGCGGCGCGGCGCGGACGGCGCGGATCACCGCGGCCATGATCGCGCGGCCGGCGCCGTCGCCGCCGACCCGGGCGACGCGGGGACGGCCGTGGGCGGCCTCCAGGCTCTGCACGAAGCCGCCGTCGGCGCGGCGATCGAACGGCGCCCCAAGCGCCGCCAGCCGCCGCACCGCGTCCGGCCCCTCGCGGGTCAGGATGCCGACGGCGGCCGGATCGCAGAGCCCGACGCCGGCGGCGATGGTGTCGGCGGCGTGCAATTCGGGGGCGTCGTCGTCGCCCAGCGCCGCGGCCATGCCGCCCTGCGCCCAGGGCGACGAGCCGCCTTCGCCCAGCGGCGCGGCGGCCAGCACCAGCGCTCGCCTCGGCGCGGTCGCCAGCGCGGCGGAGAGCCCCGCCAACCCAGCGCCCACGATCAGGACGCCGTCGAAAAGGGTGCGTTCGCGCTTCATCGCGCGCCTCCGAAGCCACTGAACGGGACAAGTCTCAATGCGACGCCGGCGCCCTGGGCGGCGAACACCGTCACCGCCAGGCAGGCGCCGACCACGAGGGCGTAGAGCGCCACGCTGGCCAGCCATTCGGCCGCGCTCAGCGCCCGGCTCCCAGGCCGCGCCGCGCCCGTCCTGAAGGCGCGCAGGGCGCCGAAGGCGATCACGGCGGCGAACAGCCACGAGCCGCGCTGCAGCGCCCAGGCCAGGGCGAGGAGCGCGATCACCGCCAGCGCCGCGCGCTCCAGCCAGGGATGGATCCGCGCCAGCGCCGGGCCGAGCGCCTTGGAGCCGTCCAGCGGCGCGGCCGGGGCCAGGTTGATCAGGTTCAGCGCGCCGATGAAGAAGGCGCCGGCGAGCCAGCCGCGCCCCCCGGTGGCCTCGGCGAGCGCGAAGAATGGGATCGCCGCGACCAGGCCGAACGCCGGTCCGGCCAACGCGATCAGCACGCTCTTGAAGTCGCTGTCGGGCGCCCGGCTGAGCGTCGCCGCGCCGCCGAAGAACGGGATGATGCGGATGCGGCTGGGCCCGCAGCCGGCCAAGTTGATCACCATCAGGTGGCCGAACTCGTGCACGAAGACGCCGCCCACCAGCGCCACCGCGCCCAGCGGCCCGGCCCAGAGCGCGATCCAGCCGGCCAGCAGCAGGGTCGAGATCAGCCCCAGGACGAATTCGCTCGTCGGCGTGGCCTTGGCCACGCGCTCCGGCTGGGCGGGCGGCGGCGCGTCGGCCGGCGGTCCCCAGGGGGAGACGACGGCAGGCTCGGCGATGACGGGGGTCTCGGCCATGCGCCCGCTCCGTCAGATCAGCTCGACGTCCACGTGATGGCGCGCCTTGACCAGGTCGTAGCGGGCCGGGACCGCCGGCGGCGGCAGGTCGATCATCCGCTGCACGGCGAGGCGGGCGCGGGTCGCGATCTCGTCCGGCACCGTCACCTCGTGGCGCTCGTACAGCAGCGCCGCGTGGATGTTCTCCAGGCTGATCCGCTTCATGTGCGGGCAGAGGTTGCAGGGCCGCACGAACTCCACGTCCGGCGCGTCGGCGGCGATGTTGTCGGCCATCGAGCACTCGGTGATCAGCACCACCTGGCGCGGCCGGCGCTTGATCACATAGTCCGACATGGCGGTGGTCGAGCCGGCGAAGTCGACCAGCTCCAGCACCTCGGCCGGGCACTCGGGGTGGGCGAGGATCTCGGCGTTCGGCCAGCTTTCGCGCACTTGCCGGATGTCCTCGGCGTCGAAGCGCTCGTGCACCTCGCAGCGGCCCTGCCAGGCGATGATGCGGATGTCGGTCTGGCGGGCGACGTTGCGGGCCAGGAACTCGTCCGGCAGCAGGATCACCCGGTCGGTCCCGGCCGCCGCGGCCGCCGCTTCCACCACCTGCACCGCGTTGGCGCTGGTGCAGCAGATGTCGGTCTCGGCCTTCACCTCGGCGGTGGTGTTGACATAGGTCACCACCGGCACGCCCGGATAGCGCTGCTTGATCAGCCGCACGTCGGCCGCCGTGATCGAGGCGGCCAGCGAGCAGCCGGCGCGCAGGTCGGGGATCAGCACCTTCTTATGCGGCGACAGCACCTTCGAGGTCTCGGCCATGAAGTGCACGCCGGCCTGGACGATGATCGCCGCGTCGGTGCGCGCCGCCTCGCGGGCCAGCCCCAGGCTGTCGCCGACGAAATCGCCGACCCCGTGGAAGATCTCCGGGGTCATGTAGTTGTGCGCCAGGATCACCGCGTGCTTCTGCTTTTTCAGCCGGTTGATCTCGGCGATCAGTGGCGCGTGGACGCGCCATTCGATCGGGGTGACGCGGGTTTTCACCTTCTCCCAGAGCGGCGCCGTCTCGGCCTCCACCTCGGCGGTGAAGTCCAGGCCCATCGAGCCGTCAGCCATCCCATCCTCCTTTTGCTCAAACTGAGCATTTCCTTGGCCGGAATAAGCGCCGCACCCTCGCGGGCCGGCGCCCTTCCCTTATGCTAATAGTGAGCATAAGTCGCGGAACCCATATAGACCCCTGGTCAGCGGCCGCAAAGCCCTCCGGCGACATTTATTCGTCACGAAAACTGGAGCCTGTTTCAGCTCCCCTAAACCCCCAGTCTCGAAACCAGACGGCCGCCCGCCGAGTTCCACCGCCGCGTGTCGGCGAAGACGGCCAAGACGCGCGAAAAGGTGTAAGGGACGCCGCATGTCGCTCAGCCAGCCCGTTCGGATCCTGTCGGCGGTGGGACTTTGCCTCCTCGCCGCCTGCGGCGCCGCGCCGGCCAAGGCGCCGGGCGCGGACATCGCCCGGCAGGTGCTGGCCGCCGCGGGCCGGCTCGACGGCGGCGGCGTCGCCCGGCTCGAGCGCGGCATGGGCGCCGGCGCCGTGGCGCTCGCCGCCCGCTTCGATCCGGCGCCGCACGCCGACCTCTGGGGCCGGCCCGCCGCCTGGACGTCGCTGGACCTCGCCCGGCCCGCTTCGTTGCCGTGGGGTCCGCTCAGCCAGGCCGACGCCGCGGTGGTCAACGCCGCCTTGCCGGTCGACGACGCGGGCCTCGCCCCGGCGCAGCCCTTCTATCTGCGCGCCACTGGGCCGGAGCGCGACCGCGCCATCCTCTGTATGACCCAGGCGGTCTATTACGAGGCCGGCCTGGAGCCGCTGGAGGGCCAGCAGGCGGTCGCCCAGACGGTGATCAACCGCATGCGCCACCCGGACTTCCCCAAGTCGGTCTGCGGCGTGGTTTACCAGGGCTCGCAGGTCCCGATCCGCTGCCAGTTCACCTTCACCTGCGACGGCTCGCTGGCCCGCACCCCGATGGAGCCCTATTGGAGCCGCGCCAAGGCGGTGGCCGAGGCGTCGCTGGACGGCTTCGTCGCCAAGGCCATCGGCCCGGCCGTCAGCTACCACGCCGACTATGTGTTTCCCCGTTGGGGCGCGCAGATGGTCAAGATCGTCCAGCTCGGCGCCCACATCTTCTATCGCTTCCCGGGCCCGGCGGGCTCGCCACGGATGCTCGACGGACTCTACGCCGGCCACGAGCTCGCGGTCTCGATAACAGGGCCTTCCCCTGAGGCCCTGGCCGCCGCCCAGGCGACCACCGCCGAGTTCGCCGGCGGGCCGAGCCTGCTCACCGCCCAGTCCGCCGCGAGCCCGGCTTCCGCCGCCGCGCCGATGCAGGCCCCGGCGCCCGGCCAGGTGATCGGCGGCCGCCGCATCCCGACCCGCGACGAAATCGCCCGCATCAACGCCCAGCTGCCGCCGTTCGAGACCGACGCCCCGGTGGCGACGGCGCCCAGTGGCGGGCGCTAGCCGGCGGGGCCCCAAAAGCCGCGATCGACGCTAAGGCCCCTAGGAGCCCCGCCAGCGGCCGGAGTGCCGGTACTGGTAGTACCCTAGCCGGGACCCCCGCCGAGGGGCTCTGGCGCCGCTCCTAGGGCCGGGAAACGGCATGTGGGATGGCGGGGTCGTTCTCTTCCCCCCGTGGGCGAAGTGTCGCCCGCAGGGCGACGAAGGGCCCTGCGGCGCTCGAGCCGCTCACACGATTGCCTGGGCGCGACTTTTTGTTGGCATTCGACCGTGTAGATTGTTGAGCGCCCGCCAGGCCCGAGTCGCTCGGATCGGCGCGCTTCCATCGAAGGACTGACCGATGACCATCACCGTCGCCTCCGGCGTCACCAGCAGCGGCCTGACCATCTCGAGCGGCGATCCGCTGGTCGTGCTCTCCGGCGGCGCGGTCGATACCACGGTCGTGCTCAGCGGCGGTTCGGCGACGCTGTCGGCGGGAGCGATCGGCAGCGGCCTCACCGTGTTGTCGGGCGGCGCACTGCTGGGATCGGGCCTGCTGGAGGGCGACAACTTCGACGCCGGCGTGGTCAGCGGCGGCACGCTGGGCGTGAGCGGCGGCGCGTTCAATTTCCTCGGCGTTGCGTCGGGCGGGACCGTCGACGACCTGACCGTCAACGGCGCCGGCGGCTACCTGTCGGTCGGATACGGCGCGACGGTCTCCGGGACCACGCTCGAGGGCGGCGCCACCTTGTCTGCCGATTTCGGGTCCGCGTTCGCCACGGTGGTCTCGAGCGGCGCGCTGTTCGTAAATTCGGGCTTCGACATCGGCAGCGTGATCTCGAGCGGCGGCGAGGAAGACATCGAGGCCTACGCCGTGGCCGTCGGCGACACCGTCCAGAGCGGCGGCCTGCTGGAGGTGTTCGGCAGCGCCGTGGTCGAGACGGTGCTGAGCGGCGGCTCGGTGCTGCTCAGCGCCGGGACCCTGTCGGCCGATTTCACCGTCGGCGCGGTGTCGAGCACGACGACGTCGAGCGGCGTCACCATCTCCAGCGGCGGGATCATCGACCTGGACGGCGTCACGGTGCTGAGCGGCGTCACGCTGAGCGTGGCGGCCGGAACGTTCGTGGACTCCGCCACGGTGTCGTCGGGCGGCGCGGTGGTCGGGACCGGCGACGTCGAGGGCGCGATCAGCGTCGCCGGATCGATCGGCGGCGTAACGCTCTCAAGCGGCGCTTTCGCCGAGATACTGTCCGGCGGCGCGGCCAGCGGCGTGACCGCCTACGACGGCAGCACGCTCGAGGTCGACCAGGGCGCGACGGTAAGCGCCACGACGGTCGCGGATGGCTCGGAACTGCTGGTCGACGGCTCCGCGGGCGCCACCCAGGTGCTGAACAGCGGCGTGGAAGCCATCGGCGGCGCCGAGTCCGGCGGCTTCGTCGAGAGCGGCGGCCTGGCGATCCTGGACGGCGGAACCGCCACCGACGAAACGGTGCTGAGCGGCGGGGCGCTGGCGGTCGGCGGGACGCTGTCGAGCAACTTCACCGCCGGTCCGGTGACCAGCTCCACGCTGCTCAGCGGCGTCACGCTCTCGAGCGGCGCGATCATCGATCTCTACGACGCCACGGTGCTGAGCGGCGTGACGCTGAGCCTGGCGTCCGGAGCCTTCGCCGGCCAGCTGACGGTGTCCGCCGGCGGCGTGGTGCTGGGGTCGGGCGAACTGGAGGACGACGACACGGCCGCCGGCCTGGTCAGCGGCGTCACGATCGGCGACGGCGGCGAGCTGGAGCTCACCTCCGGCGGCGTCGCCCGCGGCCTCACCGTCTCCGGCGATGGGGGCGACTCCCCGGGCTTCGACGAACTTGTCGTCAGCTCCGGCGCCAGCGCCACCGGCACGGTCGTCGCCGGGGGGCTGCTCGACGTCATCGGCTCGGCCGCGAACACCGTGGTCGAGAACGAGGGGCTGGAGTTCGTCGACGACGGCTACATCTCCGGCGGCGTGGTTTCGAGCGGCGGCGAGCTGTTCCTGATCGGAACCGCGAGCGGCGTCACGGTCAAGAGCGGCGGCATGCTGGCGTTCGGCGGCGCCCTGATCAGCAATTTCACCGCGCTCGCCGGCCCGGTGACGCGCACGACGGTGCTGGGCGGCGTGACGGTGTCGAGCGGCGGCTATGTCGAGCTCTACGACACCACGGTGGTGAGCGGCGTGACCGTCAGCCTCGCCGCGGGGACCCTCGCCAGCGAGCTGACGGTGAACGCCGGCGCGGTGGTGTCGGGGCCGGGAGAACTGGGCGTCGAGGACGTGGTCGCCGGCGCCGTAATCGGGGCGACGCTGGGGGACGACGACGCGGACCCGTACAGCTTCCTCGAGGTGCTGTCCGGCGGGACCATCAGCGGCGTCACCATCAGCGGTCAAAGCGCGATCGCCATCCTCCAGGGCGGGACCGCCACGGGCACGGTCGTCGTCGATGGCTCCAACTTCGACGTCGAGGGCTCGACGGCCGGCACGCTGGTCGAAAGCGGGACCGCGGAATACGTCTACTCGGGCGCCGTGGTGTCCGGCGACACCGTGCAGAGCGGCGGGCTGCTGTACCTGTTCTCCGGCGGGACGGCCCACGATGAGACCGTCCAGAGCGGCGGGACCTTCGATTTCGGCGGCGACCTGACCAGCGATTTCATCGCGATCTCCGGCCCGGTGACGAGCACGACCGTGCTCGACGGCGTGACGGTTTCGAGCGGCGCCTATCTGGTGATCGCAGGCGCCGAGGTGCTCAGCGGCGTGACCCTGAGCCTGGCGTCGGGCGCGGTGGCGAGCGTTTTCGTGTCGCACGGCGGGACGGTGCTCGGGCCGGGAAACCTGGAAGACATCAGCGAGGTCGCCGGGGCTATGAGCGGGGTGACGGTCCTCTCCGGCGGCCTGGTCACCCTCGTGTCCGGCGGGACCGCGGTCGACACGACGGTGACCACCGAAGGCAACGGCTATCTCAGCGAACTGGAAATCGACAGCGGCGCGGCGACCACGGGCACGGTGGTGAGCAGCGGCGGCTTGGAGGTGGTCCGCTCGGGCGGCGTCGCCAGCGGGACCACGGTGCTCAGTGGCGGCCGGGGCGATGTCTGGTCCGGCGGCGTCGCCAGCGGCGTCACCGTGAACGACAGCCTGGAGTACGTCTCGTCGGGCGGCCGCGCCGTCAGCGCGACGGTGTCCGGCGGCGGCTTCATCTATGTGCTGGACCTGGCGACGACCACGGCGACGACGCTCGCCGGCGGAAAGGAGCTCGTCTCCTCCGGCGGCGCCGCCAGCGGGACCGTCCTCTCGAGCGGCGGCTTCATCGACGCGCTGGCGTCGGGCCGGACCACCGGCACGGTCGTCGGCGGTGGCGGCGAGGAGGTCGTCTATTCGGGCGGCCTCGCCAGCGGCACGGTGGTGTCCAGCGCGGGGCGGGAGACGATCTATTCCGGCGGTGTGGCGAGCGGGCTCTCCCTCATCTCCGGCGGCGTGGTGGTCGACGACGGCAAGCTGCGGACCACCGGGGCCGGGACGCTGGCCGGAACCCTGTCGGGATCGGGCTCGATCATCGAGGCCGGCGGCGGCGACCTGCTGGTCAGCGGCAAGGGCGCGGCGTTCGACGGCCAGGTGGCGATCGAAGGCGGAACGATCGAGCTGGCGACATCGGGCGCGATCGGGACCGGCTATGTGCAGTTCGTCGAGCCCACGACCGGCTCGGCGGTGCTGCAGATCGATGCCGCCGATGCCCCCGCCGCCGGCGGGACCTTCGCCAACGTGATCTCCGGCTTCAGCGGCGCCAATGAAGACATCGACCTGAGGAGCATCGCCTTCGTCTCGGGCGCGTCGGCCACGGTCGTCGGATCGACCCTGGTGCTGCACGACGGCGGCAAGACCTACACCTTCGACATCGCCGGAACGACGGCCGGCGCCTATCCGGTGCTCAGCGACGGCCACGGCGGCACGCTGATCGACCCCAAGGCGGTGGCCTTCGCCCAGACCGCCGCGGCCTTCGCCCCGTTGGACGCGGCCAAGACCGCCCTGGTCTCCAGCGCCTCGCCCACCGCCCAGACGCCATTCGCCCACGCCACCGCCTCGGCCACGGCGGGGCATATCTGACCCGACGCGAAACGCGGACGCGCAGCTCCGGTTGAGTTTGTTTCACGTCCGACATAGCTTGCTGCGGGCAGTTCGACCGCAAGCCGCGGTGCTATTGCGTTCCAGCGAAGGGACTGACCCATGACCATCACCGTCTCCTCCGGCGCCCAGGCTCTCGGCCTGACGATATCGAACGGCGATCAGCTCGTCGTCCAGCCGACCGGTTCCGCCGTGCTCGTCACCATCCTCAGCGGCGGATCGGCGACGCTGTCGGGAGGGGGGATCGGCGCCTTCGTGACCGTCTACAAGGGCGGCCTCGTGGAGGGGTCGGGAGAGCTGGAAGGCGACAACACGGTGTTCGGCTCGATCGACGGGGTGACACTCACGAGCAGCTCCTACCTGACGCTCTTGTCCGGGGGGACCGCTGACGGCGTGACGGTTTCCGGCGGCGGGGAGCAGGCCATCCTCCAGATCGAGTCGGGCGGGAGCGCCACCGGCACGGTGGTCATGGACGACGCGTTGGAGATCATCGGCTACGGCGGCGTCGCCTCCGGCGACTCTATCCAGAGCAGCGGGGCGCTGTTCCTGGAACCCGGCGCAACCGCCGTCGGGGTGGGGGTCCAGAGCGGCGGCACCCTCGACTACGGCCAGAGCGTCACGGGCCACCTCACCGTGTCGTCCGCAGGGGTGGCCAACGCGATCGAGCTGGGCGGCGTGACGGTCTCCAGCGGCGGCGTGCTCGCGCTTGCCGGCGCCACGCTGCTCAGCGGCGCGACGGTGAGCCTGTTGTCCGGCGCGGTCGCCGAGGCTCTGACGATCTCCAAGGGCGCGGTGTTGCTGGGGTCGGGAGTCCTGGACTTCGACAACACCGTCGCCGGCTCGGTGAGCGGCGTGACGATTCGGTTCGGCGAGATCGAGCTCCTATCAGGCGGCGTCGCCAGCGGGGTGACGCTTTCGTCCGGCACCAGCATTCAGGTCGACGCCGGCGCGAGCGCCACGGCAACGGTTGTCTCGAGCGGCGGGGACGTCAGCGACTCTGGGTCGGCCACGAGCACTGTGGTGGACAGCGGCGGCGTGGTCACCGTCTACTCGGGCGGCGTGGCCTCCGGCGACATTCTGAGCGGCGGCGACGAACTGGTCTCGTCGGGCGGGCGGGCCGTCGGCGCGACAGTGTCCAGCGGCGGGCTCGAATATGCGCTGGCGGGGGCGACCGTCACCGCAACACTCGTGAGCAGCGGCGGCGACGCGTTCGTCGAGTCGGGCGGCGTCGCCAGCCAGACCACGGTGCTGAGCGGCGGCGAGGAGCACGTCTACACCGGCGGCGTGGCCTATGGAGACACCGTCGAGAACGGCGCCCGTGAGATCATCTCGTCGGGCGGCGTTGCGCAGAACGCCGCGGTGATCAGCGGCGGCGCGGAGTACGTCTACACGGGGGGCGCGGCGAGCGGGACGACGCTCAGCGACGGCGTCGCGTTGATTTCATCGGGCGCCAGGGCGATCGACATGACGGTCTCCAGCGGCGGGATCGACGATGTGCTGACCTCGGGGACGACCACCGGGACGCTGGTGAGGTTCGGCGGCGACGAATATGTCCAGTCTGGGGTTTCGGATGGAACCCTGGTGCTGAGCGGCGGCCTGCAGCACGTCTTCGAGGACGGCGTGGCGGTGGGGACGACCGTCTCGAGCGGCGGCGAGGAGGTGATCTACGCCTTCGGGGCGGCGAGCGGGCTCACCGTTCGCTCGGGCGGCGACCTCGTCGATAACGGCGCGGTGGTGATCTCGGGCGCCGGGACGCTGGACGCGACCCTCTCGGGCGGCGGTGAGATAATCGAGAGTGGCGGCGGCGATCTGATGATCGGCGGGAACGGCGCGAAGTTCAGTGGCCAGGCGACGATCAGCGGCGGCACGATCGAGTTGGCGACGTCCGGCGCGATCGGGACCGCTGGGATCCTGTTCATCGAACCGGCCACCGGCTCCGCGGTGCTGCAGATCGATGCGGCCGACGCCCCGGCGGCGGGCACGACCTTCACCAACACGCTCGTCGACTTCAGCGGCGCCCACGACGACATCGACCTGAGGAGCATCGCCTATGCGGCCGGCGCGACGGCGACCTACACGGGAGGGGTGCTGACGCTGAGCGAGGGCGGCAATGACTACTACTTTGACCTCGATGGCACGACCGCCGGCGCCTATCCGGTGCTCAGCGACGGCCACGGCGGCACGCTGATCGACCCCACCGCGGCGGCGGCGCACAAGGCGCTCGATCCGAAGGTGCTGGCCTTCGCCCACAGCCTCGCCGCCTTCGCCCCCTCGGACGCCGCGAACACCGCCCTCGTATCGAGCACCTCGCCCACCGGCCCGACCCCGTTCGCCCACGCCACGGCCTCGGCCGGCGTCGGACGCGGGTGACGCGAGCCTCCAGGCGCCCCGACGTGCACCATCGTGCAACCCTGAGTGACGCCGATGCCACTGCGCCTCCGGAAGCCGCGGAGATAGTCTAGCTCAGCGTCGTTTCGGCGAAGGGCTGACCCATGACCATCACCGTCTCCTCCGGCGTCGCGGTCGCCGACCTGACTGTCTCGAGCGGCAATCCGCTCGACGTCCTCGCCAGCGGCGGCGCCATTTTCATCACCGTGCTCAGCGGTGGGTCGGCGACGGTGTCGGGCGGCGGGCTACTGGAATACCTGAACGTCGACCAGGGCGGCGTGGTTGAGGGCTCGGGAGAACTGAGCGGCGCCAACCTGGTCTACGGCTCGATCGACGGGCTGACGGTCGCAGACAGCGGCTACCTCACCCTCCTGTCCGGGGGGACCGCGGACGGCCTGACGGTCGGCGCTGGCGGCTATCTTCAGCTCGCATCCGGAGCGACAGACACGGGGACGGTGATTCAAGCGGGCGGGGTGGAGTTCATCGGCGGCGTCGGCTCCGGGGACGTCGCCCGGACCGGCGGGATCCTGTTCCTGCAAGCCGGCGGGATCGGCACTGGAGACACCGCCGAGGCTGGCGCGACGCTGTTCGTGGAAGCCGGCGCGACCGCCGTCAACGTGGGAGTCCAGAGCGGCGCGACGCTCGCTTATGGCGGGACCGTGACGGGCGCTCTCTCCGCGCCGAACGGCGGGGTGACGGACGCAGTGACGCTGGGTGGTGTGACCGTTTCGAGCGGCGGCGCTTTCCAGCTTCTGGGCGCGGCGCTGCTGAGCGGCGCGAACGTGAGCGAGGGGGCAGGGGCGATCGCGACGGCCCTGACGATCGCCAAGGGCGCGGTGTTGCGGGGGGCGGGCACGCTGGAGGACGAGAGCTTCGTCGCCGGCTCGGTCAGCGGAATGTCGCTCTTCTCCGGCGGCATCGAACTGTTGTCCGGCGGGGTCGCCAGCGGCGTGGTGGTCGAATCTGGCACGGTCCAGGTCAGCGCCGGCGGGGCCGCCATGGCGACGGTGCTCTCGAGCGGCGCCGAACTCGTCGACCACGGGACGGCTACCGGCACGGTGGTGAGCAGCGGCGGCGTGGTCACCGTGTACTCCGGCGGCGTGGCCACGGGCGACATCGTCGCGGGCGGCGACGAATTCGTCTCGTCGGGCGGGCGCGCCGTCGGCGCGACGGTGTCCAGCGGCGGGATCGAATACGCCATGGCCGGCGGGACCATCACCGGCGCGACGGTCAGCAGCGGCGGCGACGCCTTCGTCCATTCGGGCGGCGTCGCCAGCGCGACCACGGTGGCCGGCGGCGGCGAAGAGCACCTCTACGCCGGGGTGACCTTCGGCGATGTCGCCCAGAGCGGCGGCCTGGAGATCATCTCTTCGGGCGGCGTGGCGCACGGGGCCGCGGTGCTGAGCGGCGGCCTGGAGTACCTCTACACGGGCGGCGTGGCGAGCGGGACGACGCTCAACGGCGGCGACGCGCTGATCTCGTCGGGCGCCGCCGCGGTCGGCCTGACGGTGTCCAGCGGCGGCATCGACAAGGTGCTGAAGTCGGGGACCGCCACCGGGACGGTGGTGAGCGCCGGCGGCGATGAGTATGTCCAGTCCGGCGGCGTCGCCAGCGGGACCCAACTGCTCAGCGGCGGATTGCAGCACGTGTTCTCGAGCGGCACGGCGGTGTCGGCGACCGTCTCGGCCGGCGCCCGCGACGTGATCTCCGCCGGCGGGGTGGCGAGCGGGCTCACCGTGCTCGGGGGCGGCGAGCTGGTCGACAACGGCCAGGTGCTGATCTCCGGCGCCGGGACGCTGGACGCGACCATTTCGGGGAACGGCACTATCGTCGAGAGCGGCGGCGGCGACCTCGTGATCAGCGGCTACGGCGCGGACTTCAGCGGCGCCGTGATGATCAGCGGCGGGACGGTCGAACTGGCGGCCTCGGGCGCGATCGGGACCGGCGCCGTGGAGTTCTTCGAGCCGGCGACGGGCTCGGCGGTGCTGCAGATCGATGCGGCCGACGCGCCGGCGGCGAACGGGACCTTCGCCAATGTGATCTCGAACTTCAGCGGCGCCCACGACGATATCGACCTGACCAGCATCGCCTACGTCGCCGGCGCCAGCGCGGCGATCGTCGGCGGGAACCTGGTGCTCACCGACGGCGCCAACACCTACACCTTCGACCTCGCCGGAACCACGGCGGGCGCCTATCCGGTGCTCAGCGACGGGCACGGCGGCACCCTGATCGATCCCACCGCGGCGGTGCCGCACAAGGCGATCGATCCCAAGGTGCTGGCCTTCGCCCACACCCTCGCCGGCTTCGCCCCCGCCGACGCCGCCAACACGGCCCTGGTCTCGAGCACCTCGCCGGCCAGCCAGACCCCGTTCCTGCACGCGACAGCGTCGGCGGGCGCCGGGCATTTCTGAGCGGGTGGCGGCTGCCGCCGCCCGGCTTCATCGACCTGATTGTTCGCCGTCGCGTTTGGCATTGGCCGCCGCAACGGCTAAGCGCGGCTATGGCGTCAACGACACTCTTCTCGGAGAACCTGCGGCTGGTTCTGAAGCTGCTGTCCATGAGCGCGGCCAGATTGGCCGCCGAGTTGGCGGTCGACAAATCAGTGGTGAGCCGCTGGCTGAACGGCAGCGTGCAGCCGTCGGCGCATAATCTGACCCGCCTGTCGGCGCTGGTGGCCGGCCGCCTCGCCGGTTTTCGAGCCCTGGACTGGGAGCGCACCCCCGACAGTCTCGCCGAAATGTTCGGCGCTGTTTCGCGCGCGAACGGCCTCCCGTTCGCGATCTGGGATCAGATGATCTCGGCCACGGCGCTGCGTGGACGGGCGTACGAGGGCTTCTTCCGCTGCACGCGACCGCATCCACGTCTTCCCGGCCGATACCTGCACGAATGGAGCATGGTCCGCCCAGACGACATCGGCCTGCTGCGGCTGCGGATGGGAAGCGCCGAAGCGAAGGTCGGTGGCTGGATCGTTCCGCTGCAGGGGCTGATCTACGTCGTCGCGTCCGAGGGCAACAGCGGCACGATGATGTTCGGCATCTTCAACGGTGTCGGGGCCTCGCGGGTTGATGTCTTCGACGGTCTGATCCTGCTGCCGGCCCACGACATGGGCCGCTCGCCGATGGCCACGGCGATGTTGTGCGAGCGTATCGGCGACCTCAGCGGCGACTGCGACGCCGACGATCGACAGTTCGACGCGTTGGCCTCGCAGAATCCCGTCGCGCCCGCCGGCTCCGTTCCAGCCCATATCGAGGCCCATCTGGTGCGGGATTTCGGACCGGCGCAACTCGCCAGCGGCGGGGACCTGTTGCTGGCCATGTCGCTCCTGCACACCATGGCGCGGGGCCGCTACGACGAGAGGCCTGCGCAACCGGCGAAATCCTAACGGCCACGCGGCCCGCAGCCGCCCCTGGAAAACAACTTCTTGCAACCTGGTGCCGTTCGCTGCTGCTTGTTTCGGGGCGGAAATCTGGCTTAGGTGTGGCCGGGGCCACGGGCGCGATGCGCCTGCGCCATCGCAGTGAAGGGGCCAATCGATGACCATCACCGTCTCCTCCGGCGTCACCGCCGGCGGCATGACCGTTTCGAGCGGCAATCCCGTCGTCGTCAGCTCCGGCGGCATTATCGAGCTCTCCACCGTCCTCAGCGGCGGCACGGTGACGCTGTCGGGAGGGTCGATCGCCGGATACCTGCAGGTGGACGCCGGCGGGGTGGTGGAGGGAGCGGGCGACCTTGCGGAAGACAATGTCGTCGCCGGCACGCTCAGCGGATTGGCGCTCGTCAGCGGGGGCTTCAATACAATCCTGTCCGGAGGGCGCGCCGACGGCGTGACGGTCGGCGGCTCCATTTCTCAGACCTTCTTAGAAATCGACTCCGGCGGCAGTTCCACGAACACGGTGGTTCAAAGCGGTGGTGTCGAGATCATCGGCTTCGGCGGCGTGGGCTCCGGAGACGCCATCCAGGGCGGCGGGACACTGTTGCTGCAGGCCGGTGGAACCGCCGTCGATGTCGGGGTCCAGAGCGGCGGTTCGTTTGCGTACGGCGGGACCCTGACAGGCGCTCTCACCGTATCGTCGGGCGCGCTGACGAACCCGAAAGTGCTCGGCGGGGTGACGGTTTCCAGCGGCGCCAGTTTCACGCTCCTGGGCAACACGCTGCTCAGCGGCGCGACGCTGAGCCTGGCGGCAAATACGAGCGCGGGCGGCTTGATCGTGTCCAAGGGCGCGGTGGTGCTGGGTCCCGGGGACCTAGACGAGGCGAACTTCGTCGCAGGCTCAGTCAGTGGGGTGGCGGTTGACGGCGGCGGCTCGCTTGAACTGTTGTCGGGCGCAACCGCCAGCGGCGTCACCGACTTTGGCGCCCCGATCCAGGTCGACGCCGGCGCGAGCGCCACGGGCACGATCGTCTCCAGTGGCTCCAACCTGATCGACTTTGGGACGGCCACGAGCACGGTGGTGGGCAGCGGCGCCGTCGAGCATGTCTATTCGGGCGGCGTCGCCTCTGGCGACATCATCGCGGGCGGCGACGAGTTCGTCTCGTCGGGCGGCCGCGCCGTCGGCGCGACGGTGTCCAGCGGCGGGTTCGAGTACGCCATGTTCTCGGGGACGGTCACCAGCACGACGGTGAGCAGCGGCGGCGACGAGTTCGTCCATTCGGGCGGCATCGCCAGCGCGACCACGGTGCTGAGCGGC
>Ga0302324_100013608_pt1 | contig 16478 bp, 18 predicted proteins | sample Palsa_T0_1_FD_201949 | JGI IMG/M metagenome (GOLD analysis project Ga0302324, IMG submission 201949) | Peat permafrost microbial communities from Stordalen Mire near Abisko, Sweden - Palsa_T0_1 | ecosystem: Environmental > Terrestrial > Soil > Palsa > Peat permafrost | place: Sweden: Abisko...
GTCTAAACGGTCGCCAGCAAGCTTCGACAGCTTCTTCGCAGCTGATGGGTCGCGGCCTTCGGCAAGCAGTTTCTTCGCGTCATCACGTGCTTCGCGCGCCATGAGCAGCGACACGTCCGGATACGCACCGATCGAAAGCAGCTTCTGCTTGCCGGCGAACCGATATGCGAGCCGCCAGAGCCGCGAACCGGTCGGCGTGACCCACAGCTGGAGCCCCCCCATATCGGAGAGTTTTCGCAGGGCAGAAGTCGGCTTTGCTGCACGGCAAGCGGCGTCTGTGAGAGGCATTCGCGGGCTCCAAAAGGCGGCCGCCGATACCAACAACGGCCGATTTCGATACCAACACGATACCAACAAATTCGCCGAATGCCCAGTAACTTGACCGAACGTCAGCGAACACATAAGTCGGAATATTGCTTCATTTTCAATTGCTTACGAACTTTGACGAACGGTGGCGAATATCAGCGAATGGCCTGATGGTGCCCAGGGGCGGAATCGAACCACCGACACGCGGATTTTCAGTCCGCTGCTCTACCCCTGAGCTACCTGGGCCGACCTTGGGGTCTCGAAGGACGGGCTTTGTAAAAGAGCCCCCGGCCCGTGTCCAGCGGGCGACAAGGTCGCGGGCCCCCTACCCCCCTTCACCTTCACCGAATTCGGGCGGCTCCTCGGCGGGAACCGTGTAACTGCCCTTGAGCCAGCGCGAGAGATCCACGTCGGCGCAGCGTTTGGAGCAGAAGGGCTTGAATTTCGCATCCTGCGGCTTGCCGCAGACGGCACATTTTCGCGCAGTGACGGATCCGGCACCCGGCTCGCTTTCGTGCGCCTTGTCCTCAGGCCTGGGTGCCGACATCGAAGCCTTCGCGCTTGTATTCTTCACGCGGCTCGAAAGTCACGCGCGCCGCACCACGGCGGGCGAGCGCGGGGCGCACTTCCCCTTCGTGCATTTCAAGCCATTTGATGACCTCGGGCGCTGCGCGCACCGCGACCGTCTTGCCCGGCGCCGCCGCCGCCTCGCGCTCGACGCGGCGGATCACTTCCAGCGCCACACTGTCACGCGTGCGGGTGCGGCCGTGGCCGTGGCACGGCCGGCAGCATTCGCTCATCAGTTTTACCAGCGGGTCCCGAATCCGTTTCCGCGTAATTTCGACCAGTCCGAATTCCGACATGCCCGAGATCTGCGTCGGGGTGCGGTCCCGCGCGAGGCTCGTCGTAAGCGTGTCGAGCACTCTCTGGATGTTTCCTGGCTCGTTCAGATGAATGAAGTCGATCACGATTAATCCGCCCACACCCCTCAGGCACAGCTGACGACCGATTTCGTCCGCCGCTTCGAGATTGACCTTCAGGCTCGTTTCCTCGAGCCCCGTCGCGTCGGTGAAGCTTCCGGAATTCACGTCGACGGCAGTGAGTGCTTCCGTCCCTTCGATGGTGATCCAGCCGCCGGACGCGAGCGGCACGCGCGGGCTCAGCAGCCGCTCAATCTCGTCTTCGATATCGTAGAGGTCGAACAACATGCCGGAACCGGTAAACAATTCGATCTTCGATTCCGCATCCGGCATTGCGCGCCGGCAATAGGCTCGTGCGGCTTCTGCGGATTCGCGATCATCGATCAGCACGCGTGCGGTCGCCGCATCCACTTCATCGCGCATGGTGCGCTCGACTGGATCGAGATCGTGATAGAGCGTCGAGGGAGCCGCGGCACTCTGCCGTCGCGCCATCACGGGGCGCCACGCTTCGGCGAGCCGCTCGGCATCTTCCTTCAAGTCCGCGAGATTTGCATCAATTGCAGCGCTGCGCAGAATATATCCTGCGCCGGGAATGAGCGCGCCGTTCGCTTCCTTGATCATCGCTTCGCTAAGGACGGTCAGCCGCACGCGTTCCGCTTCATCGTCGATGCGCCGCGACAGCGCAATGCCCTGCTGATTGGGCACCAGCACCAGCAGTCGTCCGGGAACGGTGACATTGGCGGAGAGCCGTGCGCCTTTCTCGCCGATGGGATCCTTCACCACCTGCACGACAATTTCTTCGCCCTCGTGCACGCAATCGCTGATCTTGGGCGCCCGTTCGTCGTCGAAGCCGGGAAGGTCGGCCAGACATCGCGCCTCCCGCGCGCCGAGGAACCCGGCGCGATCAAGTCCGATGTCGACAAAGGCTGCCTGCATTCCGGGCAGCACGCGCTGGACGCGCCCCAATATGATGTGGCCGATCAGACTGTGGCCGCTGCGTCCGCCGCCCCGCTTGCGCAAGGCGCCGCCGTCATCCAGGCCAATAGTACGCTCGAGAAAGAGCTCCTGCAGCCGACCGTCTTCCACGATGGCGACACGAATCTCCCCTGCCCCGGCGTTGATCAGGACTTCCTTTTTCATGGAATGCGTTCGGCAAATAGCAGCGCACAAACATTATCACGAAATTGCGACGCCGCACGACCTAAGAAGATGCACCGTCTCCAAAAGAGGCAAGCCGACCACATTCGACCAGGAGCCGTTCAATTGCCGCACGAATGTTTCGGCGCGGCCTTGGATCGCGTAACCGCCCGCCTTGCCGAGGCCCTCTCGGCACGCGAGATAGGCATCGATCTCGGATAGATCGAGTCGCTTGAACGCGACACGGGTCAGCACCGTCCGCGTTCTGACCGCGCCATCGGATGGACTCACCGCGACTGCGGTTAACACCTGATGTCGACGGCCGGACAATAGTTTGAGGCAGGCGCGCACATCGTCGTCTGTCTCGGCCTTGGGCAGGATTCGTCGGCCGCAAGCCACGACCGTGTCCGCCGCAAGGATGACGGCGACGTCACCGTGCCACCCAGCACGCGCAACTTCTGCCTTCGCGCGCGCAAGCCGCAGCGCGTAGAGACGCGGCTGCTCGTCTTTGCGGGGCGTTTCATCGATGGCTGCCGGGGCGATCGCATGGGGCGCCAAGCCCGCCTGCGCCAGCAGCGCCTTACGGCGTGGGCTCTCGCTCGCAAGCACGAGCAAGGGCGGTGCGCTATTTGAAGCGATAGGTGATGCGCCCCTTGGTGAGGTCATAGGGCGTCATCTCCACAAGCACCTTGTCGCCCGTCAACACACGAATGCGGTTCTTGCGCATCTTGCCGGCGGTATGGGCGATGATCTCATGTCCGTTTTCGAGCTTCACGCGAAAGGTCGCGTTGGGCAGAAGCTCGCTCACTGTGCCCGGAAACTCGAGCAGTTCTTCCTTGGCCATTATTCCTCTGGGTCCGTTCTGGGGGCGGAGATTGCACCGAAAACCCGGAAAAGCAAGGGAAAGGGGTATCAATCTGCAGCTCGGTCCACCGCAAAGCGCGCCTCTATGCGGGCTTGCAATTCGTCGCGAACGGCCCGGTAGGCGTCCAGCCGCTGCTCACGCGAGCCTTCGAAGGCGGTCGGGTCCTGGGTCGGCCAGTATTCGACCTCCACAGCCTGCACCCGCGTCAGTTCCATCGCCTTGTGATGGGCTTCCGGGGAGAGTGTAACGATCAGGTCGAAAGATGCGTCTTCCAGGTCTTCGAAGCGCTTGGGCCTGTGGGCCGCAATCTCGATGCCGATCTCGTCCATTACCTCGACAGCCATGGGATCTGGCTCGCCGACCCGCGCACCCACCGAATCCACATAGACGAAACGGCCGTAAAGGTGGCGCATGAGCGCCGCGGCCATCGGACTGCGAACGGAATTCAGGGTACAGGCGAACAGAGCGGCGCCCGGCAGCTCCTCGCCATTGGGCCCCCGCATCGCGTCAACCCTTCAGATGCAGGACACAAAGCAGCGTGAACAGCCGCCGCGCAGTATCGAAATCGACATCGATCTTGCCCTTGAGACGCGCCTGCAGCAGCGTCGAACCCTCGTTATGCAGACCGCGACGTCCCATATCGAGCGCTTCGATCTGGGAGGGTGGTGCATTGCGGATCGCCTTGAAATAGCTTTCGCAGACGATGAAGTAGTCCTTGATCACACGGCGCAAAGGCGTCAGCGATAGCATGATGCGCCCATGCGGTTCGTCGTTTTCGAGGCGGATGTCGAATACGAGCCGGTTTTCCGAAACACCCAGCACGAGCTTATAAGGTCCGCCTGGCGAACCCAATGGCGTGAAATTGTTTGCTTCCAGAAGATCGTAGATCGCAATTTCGCGTTCCTGCTCGATCTCGCGCGTGCGGCGCAGGACCGAGCCCTCGTCCAGCTCAATGGTAGCGATGCGGAAAATATCGGCCATGCGTCAGGAATCGCGCCGTTCGTTCAGACGTGCGGCGATGGAGCGGGCATGGGCCTCCAGGCCTTCAGCTTCCGCGAGCACAATCGCGTCGGGACCGAGGGCCGCGAGCATACGCGGCTCGCAGGCCAGAAGCGTCGTACGCTTGAGGAAATCGAGCACTGAAAGGCCCGAAGAAAACCGCGCCGTGCGCGAGGTGGGTAGCACGTGATTGGGGCCCGCAATGTAATCCCCCATCGCTTCTGGCGTATGCCGCCCCAAGAAGATCGCTCCCGCATGGCGCACGCGTGTGAGCAACGCCTGGGGGTTTTCGGTCGCGATTTCGAGATGTTCCGGCGCGATGCGATCGACCAGTGCCGCCGCATCGTTAAGCTTCGCCACGACGATGATCGCGCCGAAATCGCGCCAGCTTGCGCCCGCGATATCCTTGCGCGGCAGAAGCGCCAATGCCCGCTTGACGGAGGCTGCGACGCGCCCGGCGAACTCCGCGTTGTCTGTGATCAGGATACTTTGCGACGACACGTCATGCTCGGCCTGGCTCAGCAGATCGGCTGCAATCCAGTCGGGATTGCTGGCGGCATCCGACACGACGAGAATTTCCGACGGGCCCGCCACGGAATCGATACCAACCTTGCCGAACACCTCGCGTTTGGCTGCCGCAACATAGGCATTCCCCGGCCCCACGATCTTGTCGACGGGCGCAATAGTCGCCGTGCCATAGGTGAGCGCGGCAATGGCCTGTGCGCCGCCCACACGATAGATCTCATGAATGCCGGCAAGCTTTGCTGCGGCCAATGTCAGCGGATTGATCTGGCCGCCGCTGGCTGGCGTCACCATCGCAATACGGCCCACGCCGGCCACGCGCGCGGGGACAGCGTTCATCAACACGGAACTGGGATAGCTCGCCGTGCCGCCTGGCACATAAAGACCGACGCTGTCGAGCGGCGTCCAGCGCCAGCCGAGCCCGGCACCCGTCTCATCTTCGAAAAAATCATCCTTCGGCAATTGGCGGCGATGATAGGATTCGATCCGCTTCGCAGCCACGCCGAGTGCGGTCAGCGCTTCTTTGCTGCAATGGCTCTCGGCTTCGGCAATTTCAACATCGCTCAAACGTAAGGTCTCAGCCGTCAAACTGGCACGGTCAAAGCGTTGGGTGAGATCGATAAGCGCCGCATCGCCGCGCACGCGCACATCCGCCAGGATCGCACGGACGGAGACGGCGACGTCTTCTTCGATTTCGCGCTTGGCCCCGAGCAGCGCCTCGAATTGCGCCACGAAATCCGGTGCGCGCATGTCGAGGCGGCGCACCATGTTACATCTCGTCGATCTGGTGGGAGGGCCGGTCCAGCGCGGCCCATTCGCCGCTCACATCGGTCAGCTCAGCATCGATGCACTCGACTTCGAGCTTGATCGCACCGCCGCCGGCAAGGACGAGTTCGATCGTACCTGCCGGATCGTCGGCGGCTTTTGCGGCAAAGGTTATCGCAAGCAGCTCGAAAACCGCTTCGGGATCGCCACGTTTCAGCCGCGTGGATTTGACCGACAGCACATCGTCGAAGTGGAGGCCCGCGCGCACGCGCAGATTGTCGCCGCGGCCCCGCCTGCGCTCGGCCGTTTCCCATTTGAACCGATTGAGCAGAGCGGCGAAGCGGCGCGATTTCGGCAACCAGACGAGATCCTTCACCTGCCCCACGGCATCCTGCAGCCGGGCGGAAATGATCTCGAGGTCTTCGGCATCCGCCGCGGCCAATGTGAGTTCAGTCACCGTCATGCCGATTGCCGTTCGATTTCGGCGCCTACACCGGAGAGCTTTTCCTCCAACCGCTCGAAACCGCGATCGAGATGATAGACGCGGTTGACGATGGTTTCGCCTTCCGCGGCAAGCCCCGCCAGCACAAGGCTCACGCTCGCACGCAAATCGGTCGCCATCACGGGTGCGCCCTTGAGGCGATCGACACCGGTGACCGTCGCCATGTCGCCTTCGACCTTGATGTCCGCGCCCATGCGGGCCAGTTCCGGCACATGCATGAAACGGTTCTCGAAGATCGTTTCCTTGATATGCGACACGCCGCTGGCTGTCGCCATCAGCGCCATGAACTGTGCTTGCAGATCGGTGGGGAAGCCGGGAAACGGCGACGTCGAGATATCTGCCGCAACGGGACGCACGCCGTTTCTGTGGATGGCAAGACCGCGATTGGTCTCCACGATTTCCGTGCCGATGGATTCGAGGAGCGGAATCACGGCGCCTATCAAAGAGCCCCGCGTATTCACCAACTCGACCTCGCCGCCCGCGATCGCTACGGCCATCGCGTAGGTGCCCGTCTCGATGCGATCGGGAAGCACGGAATGCTCCGCGTCGCCGAGGGACTTCACGCCTTCGACCACGATCCGCGACGTGCCGAGACCTGATATCTTCGCGCCCATGGCAATCAGGCAATGACCCAGATCGTCGATCTCCGGCTCGCGCGCCGCGTTGATCAACACCGTCTCGCCATCCGCGAGCGCCGCTGCCATCAGGGTGTTCTCCGTCGCGCCCACTGACACGATCGGAAATTCGATGCGTGCGCCCTTGAGGCCGTCCGGTGCCGTCACCACAACATAGCCTTCGGCCAGTTCCACCATGGCGCCCAGCGCCTCGATCGCCTTCAGATGGAGATCGACAGGGCGCGCGCCGATAGCGCAACCACCCGGCAGCGAAACCTTCGCATGGCCCATGCGCGCCACAAGAGGCCCCAGCACGAGAAAGCTCGCGCGCATCTTGCGCACGATGTCGTAGTCGGCCGTGGTTGAAGCGATATTCGCGGCAGACAGTTCGAGCCGTCCGCCATCGCCCAGCCGCGGTCCTCGCGCATAGCTCGCCTCGACACCCAGGCTGCGCAGGATATCGGCCATGAAGGCGATATCGGCCAGCCACGGCATATTGGTCAGCGCCAGCGGCTTGTCGCTCAACAGGCTCGCGGCCATGAGGGGCAATGCGGCGTTCTTGGCGCCGCTGATGGCGATTTCACCCTTGAGCCGGGCACCGCCTTTGATGCGAATACGATCCATAACCCCTCACGAGCCTGTCGAATGATGGAAATGGCAGGCACAATTCTTCTAACGCCCCGCGCGCCCGCTTAACAGCGCAGAACGGCCTGTAAGTTAAGTGTTTTTCGCGGCGGGATTGGGGCCGGCTCCGGATGGGGCTGCAGAGTGCCCCGCATCGGGCGCATGCGCGCCGGCCACGACCGTTTCACCCTTCCCGGCCAATGCCCGGGCGCGGGCTTTGCGGCGCTTGAGGTTTGCCCGGAGGGCCGCGGCCTGACGCTCTTTCCGGGCCTGCGAATTGTTCGCCACAGCACCTTTCCCTGGAGCCCGGCCTTGGGCTATAGGACCGGCCCCGGGGCGATTTGGCCCTTTACCACGGGGACGAATGGCCCTCGGTCGCCGGAGTAGCGTAGTGGTAGCGCAACCCCTTGGTAAGGGGTAGGTCGTGAGTTCGATTCTCACCTCCGGCACCATCCTACGCTGTGCGAGCTGCGGAGGATCGTGTCCTCCGAAGCGTGACACGCGTAGGAGGATATCATCCAACTCCGCGCTGCTTCCAGACGGTTGGCACAATCATCGTTCGCGAAAGCCGAGGGATGCCGCCTGACGAGGGCGAGCCTGTTTCCACGAGCTATGCACAATTTGGCCTACGCGATATTGGCTCTGCCTGGCGGCCGCCAGGTCTGGAATTTCGCCCGCTCCCTCGCCAACTCGGCGTTAAGAGGCTCAAGGGCTGCAACGATGCTCCGCGCAGCCGCCACATGCGAGGGATTGGCTGCGTCGAACGTCTCTTCGGCGGCGATCATCAAGAGACCGCCGTCATCGGTACGTTCGATCACAACGTCCGTCGGAATCACGATCCGTGTCGCCAGCGGCACCGACAGATAGACCATCCAAGACAGGTCACAGAAGGGAAGTATCGGACCTCCCCACAGGCGCACCAGATCGGACGAGAAAGCCTGCGCGAAGTCAACATCCCAGGACGCCACGATCGCCAGCAGAACGGATTTGAACAACGGATATGCGACGATCGCAGGATCCGGCTCCGTGTCAGTATCAAAGCATGCGTCGCGCCGCGGACCGGTCCAACTCACCAGTGCGCCGCCATGGGCGCTCAATGTGACACGCTGCGCATCCGAGACATTGCTGTTGGAAACCGAAATGCCGTAACCGCCTCGCGGATCATGCCCGCCGAAGTCGTCTTTGCGTGCTCCGCGCTTGACGATTTCCGATACTTGCGAGCGCACCTTCTCGAGCGGAAAAAGAAACTCGCCAATATTCTCCTCCGTCATTTCAAAAGGGTCACGAAATAAATCCAGAAATATCCAATCACGAAAAAAGGGGCTGAGCGCCGAGATCAAATCCAGGCTCCTCAGCGTTCTCACACCCAATTCTTCCGGCGATTCGACGCGCGGTTTCCAATTCGATTTTATGTGGAACCGGTTCACTGTCATGGGTTACTCCACCAAGTCCCAAGTTTTAACTGGATTCTCTGCAAACGCTTGTCTTTGCTAAACATCTCACGGGCGAGGTCCAACATAGATTGCGTCCCGAAATACCATATAACCGGGCGCCCGTGACTCGCCTCTATCTGGCTCAGCCCTTGCTTTGGCCAATCCTCTTCCAGACTTTTCTTGAACGGAACTCCCAAGCCCTTCTTCGCAAGCATCGTCGCATAGCCAGGGCTTTTGTATTCGATCATCGATCCCGGCAAATTAATGGTACCATCTTCGTTGACCATTCCGGGCTCATGCTGGCAATCGTCGTAGTAAACAATCGCACCGTTATCTTCTGGATTAGAAAGTGCGTATGTATAATCCGGCTGCGTCGTCCACAGCGGGTTGATCCTCTCTCGCATATATTGCTGGTAATCACGGCCAGGGTCGCCGCCGGGCCCTACAAGACCCGCTTTGTCCTTAACTGGCGGCTCGGGGCAAAGCTCGGGTTCGTCGTCTTTGTTCTTCGCCTTCGGCTGCGACTGACCCGACGGCAGCGCTGCAGCGTCGACGAGAACGCCGCCTCGCGTCTCTCGCGCGACCGTAAGCCCGCGGTTTTTGAACTTGCCGTCCGCCCCAAGTGTCGCGCGCATGACGACTTGGCCGTTCGACAACTGCACGATATCGAGCTCGGTCTCGTCCCCGTTCCACGAATAGCGAAGATCGGGCCGACCTGGGATTTCTCCTTCATGATGCCCTCCGCCCGCGGGCGGCGAATAGAGCATGGCCGATACGAAGGTGGCAGGACCCGATCCATATCGCGCGATGAAACCTGCCCAATCGCCGATTGTCGCTATCGTTGCGCGAACTGCCTCCCACGCCACGGTGTCTCTCGCAGTCTCTACATATGCTGCTCCCACCGCGGCTGCCGCTTCGGAATCGCTTCCTTCCCGAGTCCATTGGCCACTCGGGCGCCCGCTTCCAGCGGGCACGCGCGGCTGGTCCGGATTGAACTCTTTCTCTAGCGCGTCGAGCGGCGCCGAATCGAAATCCAGCGTGATCCAGATATCCCGCGGAGAAACGCCGTCCTCCATCAAACCGTCGGCGATGAAGAGTCGCCGCGCCGCCTCGGACGGATCGCGAAGTTGGGGAAGCGGTGCGAGCGCGATATGCATCGACGCCATGCATTCGTCGCCAGCGCGTGCATGCTTCGAGGCTCGGCGAATGGCGCCGACGACGGACGGGTCGACCGGCTGGCCGTAGGCAACCGAAAGCAACGTGAGTATTCGAGCGTCTTCGCCTTCTAGAGAACCGTCGTGTAGGCGTTTTGCGAGGACCGTCTTCGCGCCAAGCACGACACCCTCGCGTTCGAGGCTCATGCCGGCGCGCAGTCGATAAAACCGGCCTTCGTCCTGCCAACGCTTCTGAAGCTGTGCGATTTCCTGCTGCAAACCCGAATTCCCTAGAGTCGGACCTGACTCTGGCACCTTTAATAGAACAAATCAAGTTCAAAACAGGAACAAAATGACATGCTGTAACGTGTCAAATTTCGTGCCTTGTTGCGGGGATCCATAAACCTTTGAAGACACGGAAGCAGACTGTCTATCTTTCGTCCAACCGGCACGTTCGCCGGAGTGCTTCAGCCGCGCCCCCGTCTTCGCGATGAGCGAGCCGCACCTGAGGGCACCGAGCCGCCGACAGAAATTGAAAAGCAGGCGCCGAATTGTTGGTAGATTTGTTGGTATCGAACGAACAAGGCGATAAAAGCACAACCAAATCAGGTGGTTGGTTGTCGCAGGTTTAGAGCACCTCCGGCACCAGTCTTCGCTGCGCGAGCAGCGGAGGATGGTGTCTTCCGTAGCGCAAAGCGCGCAGGAGAACTGCCCGACATCGTGCAGCTTCGGATGGCGGACCAATCCCGTGCCATGCAACATCAGCACGCCTTATTTTACCTAAGCAGCCTTCACCATCCGCGTTTCGCCTGCCGCTCCGCTTCCTCGGCATTCAACGGTGCGAGTGCGTTGAGGATGCTGCGCGCGCCCGCAAGGTGCTTGGGATTTGCGACATCGAACGTTTCTTCGGCGGCAATCATAATCAGGCCGCCATCAGCCAATCGCTCAACGATGACATCTGCCGGAACTGTAATCCGCTGCGCCAGCGGCGCCGACAAATACACCATCCATGATAGGTCGCAGAAGGGATGCGGGTCCGTCCAGCGTTGCACCAGCTCGCGAGAAAAAGCCTGCGCGTAGTCGACGTCCCAGCACGAAACGATCGCCAAAAGAACAGACCTGAAGACGGGATATGAGATGATCGTGGGATCAGCCTCATGCGAGTCGTCTGTATGGAACGAAGCCTCGCGCGGCGCACCGGTCCAGCTCACCAGCCCCCCGCCATGCGCTCCGAATGTAACCCGCTGCGAGTCCGGAATATCGGTCGTTGAAACTGAAACGTTATAACCATACCCCGGCTCCGGTCCCTCGTCGTCTATGGTTACGCCCCAATCGACGACAATCTGAGTCATCCGCTTGCGCGCTTTTTCCAGCGGACACAGAAATTCCTGAATGTTCTCCTCCGACATCTCCATGGCGTCCCGAGAAACATCGAGAAATGTCCAACCGCGAAATGCCGAGTGGATGGGAGATATCAAATCCAGACAAGAGAGCGTTCGCAGACCCAATTCCTCCGGTGTTTCTTCCCGCGGTTTCCACTGTGAAACGATCGAAAACCGATTCGCAAAGGTGGGCTGATTCACTTTCATTCCGCACCCTCCGGCCAGGATCCAAGTTCCAAGCGTATCTTCCTTAGTCGTTTGTTCCCGTTCGTGTCGAAAACATAACGCGCATAGTCCAGTGCAGACTGTTCTGCGAAATACCAGATGACCTGACGCCCTTGAGCCGCCTGCAACTGACGCAACCCCTGATTTGGCCACTGCCATAGCAAGGCTATTCGAAACCAGGATCCCTTATCAGCAAGCTTGGTAGCATAGCCCGGACCTTTGAATTCGATCATCGAGCCCGGCAGGTTGAATGTCCCACTTTCGTTAATCGTTCCAGGTTTGTGTTGGCAGTCGTCAAAATGGACCAACCTTCCCTTGTTTTCCGGATTTGAGAGCACGTATGTGAGACCCGCTGGTGTCACATCGTTCGGATTGATCCTCTTCCGCATATACATTTCGTAGGCACGAGCTCTATCACCGGTGGACCCCTTGAGACCAGGTTTATCCGGCATTGGCGGCTCGGGACAAAGTCGGGGTTCTTCTTGATCGACATCGGTGAGCGACTTTGGCTGTCGCGACGGCATCTCCGACGGATCCACAACAACGCCGTCTTTCGTCTCGCGCGCAACCGCGCGTCCACGGTTGCGAAACTTGCCATCGGGCCCAAGCGTCGCGCGCATGACGACCTGGCCATTCGATTCCTGCACCAAATCGAGTTCTGTGCCATCGCTGTTCCATGAATAGCGAAGGTCTGGTCGGCCTGGCACTTGTCCTTCATGCTGCTCTCCTCCGGCAGGCGGCGAATAGAGCATCGCAGCGAGGAAACTGGCAGGACCGGACCCGTATCGCGCAACGAATGCTGCCCAATCGAGGATTGTCCCGATCCCTCCACGAGATGCCGTCCCTTCTGCCGTCTCTGCGACCTCGGAGCCAGCTCCGTCCGAAGTCCACTCGCCACTCGTACGTCCGCTTCCAGCGGGCACACGCGGTTGGTTCGGATTGAATTCTTTTTCCAGCGCATCCAGGGGCGCAGGATCGAAATCCAATGCGGTCCAGATGTCGCGCGGAGAAACACCTTCATCCATCAAACCGTCGGCGATGAAGAGACGCCGCGCCGCGCTGGACGGATCGGCAAGCCTGGGAAGCGCCGCGAGTGCGAGATGCATTGCCGCCATGCATTCATCGCCGGCGCGCGCATGCTTCGACGCGCGGTGGACGGCACCGACCACGGACGGGTCGACGGGATTGCCGTAGGCAACCGAAAGCAATGTGAGAATTCGCGCATCATCGCTGTCCAGTGAACCATCGTGCAGGCGCTTGGCGAGCACAGTGTCCGCGCCCAGCAGAACGCCCTCGCGTTCGAGGCTCATACCGGCGCGCAGTCCGCGGAAGCGCGCTTCGTCCTGCCAGCGTTTTTGAAGATTGGCGATTTCCTGCTGCATGCACGGATTCCCTAAGGTCGGGGGCGAGCCTTGCATGGAAACTAGAACAAATCAAGATCAAAAAGAGAACAAAAAACACCTCAGCTTGTCATCTTTCGAGCGTCGCTGGCGGAATTCATGAGTCTTTGAAGGCGCGGAAGCAGCCGTCTACGTCCCGTCCAGCCGGCGGGTTCGGCGGAGTGCTTCAGCCGCGCTCGTCCCGACGGCGAGCGGTCCGCACCTGAGAGCGCCGGCCTGTCGACGAAAATCGAAAAACGGCCGCAAAATTGTTGGTAGATTTGTTGGTATCCAACGATCAAGGCGATAAAAGCATAACCCTATCAGGCAGTTAGTTGTTGCAGGATTTGAGTACCTCCGGCACCATCCTATGCTGCGCAGTAGCGGAGGAAGGTGTCCTCCGTAGCGCGAAACGCGTAGGAGGACTACGCCACATCGCGCAGCTTCGGATGGCAAGCTAGTTCTACGCTGCGCGAGTTGCGGAGACGGCCGTAGTCCGCGCAAGCGAGCGAACCTGGGCTCCAAGTCGCGCAGCTTCGCTTGGCAAGCCATCCGCATTTCATTGCGGCGGAGGACGGCGTTCCCCGGAGCGTGAAACCCATAAGGAGGACTGCCCGTACCGCTCAGCTTCGGATCAAGGCGATCCTAAACCGCGCAACGCCATCACACCCTGGAGCGTTCAAGAAGCCCCATCATGTGCGCTTCGCTTTCCGCCCCGCTTCCTCGGCGTTCAACGGTTCGAGGGCATTGAGGATGCTCCGCGCCCGCGCGAGGTGTTTGGGATTGGCGGCGTCGAAAGTTTCTTCGGCAGCGATCATGATCAGGCCGCCATCCGCGAGCTGTTCGACGATCACGTCTGAAGGAACGGTAATCCGCCGCGCGAGCGGTGCCGACAAATAAACCATCCACGACAAATTGAAGACCGGAAGAATCGGCTCCCACAAATTGGCCAGGTCGCTGGAATAGGCCAGCCCTTCGGGATCGCCTCCTCGCCCTCGAAGCGCTCGTCCAAAGCGGTTCTTTGCCGTTGGGAACAGATTGCACCTGGCGGCGCGTGCTCAATCCGCACCGGCTCGTTGCTCTTGGTCCGGATTTTCGGCGTTTTGATCGCGCGCCGCACGGCGGTGCTGCAATATTTCGTCCCACGACAGGACGACGTTGCGCCACTCCGGCGTCAGCGGTTCACTCTCCTCGATGACGTCCAGCAAAGCTTTGAAATTGATCACGTGGATGCCGTTGCCGCGGCGTTCGACGATTCCATCGCGCACAAAAGTGCCGATGGTTCGGTTCAAGGTCTGACGGGCCACGCCCATCATGGACGCGAGCTCGTCCTGCGTCAGATCGACGGGATCCGGTTCGGGACCCAAATGGTAGAGCGCGCGCCCTGGCAGATAGGCCATAAATTTGGCGACCCGCTGGCGCAGCGATTCCGCCGTCATCATATAGAGAGCTTCATATTCGACGCGCGCGCGCGTGCATACAAAGATGGCGACGCTTCGCGCGACTTCGTTGTGTGTCCGCAATATCCCATCGAAAGCCGTGCGCGGCACGAAGATGACGACCGCATCAGTTCTCGCCGCATGGCTGAACGGCAAAGGTCGCCCGTCGATCGCGGCCGTCAGGCCGAAAACATCGCCGGGCCAATGAACGCCCTGGAGGAGATATTTCCCGACTGCAGAATTCCGAAACGTGATCGCGCTTCCCATGGCGACGACCCAAAGACCGGGCGACGGCGCATTGCGGTTCGCGATGATTTCGTTTTTTTCATAGCTCCAGACCTGGGCGGCATCCCTCAGTTCCTGCATTGGAGCGATGGGCCAGTCCAAAAAGAGATGAACGCCGCGCAAGGCGGCACCGATCCACTTATCACGTCCAGAGATGCGAACACCCATCGGGAATCAACTTGCACGGGCCCTCAATGTATCAAACGCGACCCATTTGTCACGTTTGCGGCAATGCCAAGCCGCCTTCGCGGCGAATGGAATCAGTCGCCAGTCGGTTGATCCGCCTTCGATCGATTGACTATACAATTATAGTCTAGTTTCTTGGCCCGTGAGCCCCGTTCTGGCGGGCGCGGATCGTGACGAAACGGCTTCCTCGGGGGATGAGATGAACCTTTCGGATCTCATAAGTCATATCGATCCCCTGTATGTCATTTCCGGCGTGCTGGTCGGCGCGCTGGTCGGATTTACCGGGGTCGGCGGCGGCTCGCTTATGACACCAATTCTGATCCTCGTTTTCGGTATTCATCCGGCCACGGCAGTCGGCACGGATCTGCTTTACGCGTCCGCGACCAAAACCGCCGGATCGGCCGTTCATGGCTTCAATGGAACCATCGATTGGAGGGTGGTGGGACGACTTGCGCTGGGCAGCGTGCCGATGACGGCGCTGACTGTCCTGTTGCTCTATTGGCTTGGGGTAGACAGCAAGGCAACGCAGGCCATCATCACGAAGGTGCTCGGACTTGCCCTGCTCCTGGCGGCAATCGCTCTGGTCCTACGCAATCCGCTGATGCGCCTCTACGACCGGCGGGTGGGCGAACTGCCAGTCCGCAGGGTTTTCTGGCTCACGGTCGTCACCGGGGCCGTTCTCGGCGTCCTTGTCACAATCTCCTCAGTAGGCGCCGGTGCGATCGGCGTCACCGCGCTCGTGTTGCTCTATCCCAAAATGGAAGCGCGCCGGATCGTCGGTTCGGACGTGGCCCATGCTGTTCCACTCACATTGATCGCCGGACTCGGTCATTCCATTCTTGGCACCGTCAACTATCCGATGCTGGCCTCATTGCTCGTTGGCTCCCTGCCCGCCATCGTTGTTTCGAGCATCGCCGCTGCACGTGCATCGGATACGACCGTCAGGATCGCCCTGGCCGTCGTGCTTCTTCTGGTTTGTGCGCGGTTCTGGTTTCTTCACTGAGGTGAGAGAAAGAAACGAGTAAGGTTGATTTGAATGCCGAGCACCGCCTTCCTCGCGGTGCGCACATAACGGCTGCAATTGCGGACGATTTCGCATAAGATAACGCATGGATTTCGCCGCGTTTCAGGCCGTCATTGTCTCGCCTGCGCTCAAGCGGGTCGCCGGACATTGGCGAGACGCGCGCGGCGACCGCGCCATGCCGGCCTGGGAAGACATCAAGCCTTCGGCGATCAAGGCACAGCTTCCGATCATTTGGTCCTACAAATACGATCCGCTGACGAGGACCTTCACCGGCCGGATGTCGGGCGACAAAATCACCGCGATCTTCGAGAAGAATTTCCGCGGCGTCCTCATGTCTGACCTCGTGCGTACCTCCGATTTCGGCTGGGTTTACGCACTGAACAAGCGGATCGTGTCCGAGCCCGCTCTCTATCGCAGCGAAGGCCGCGTGTTCAAGCATCTCGACCGGTGCGGAGTCGGCGAACGTATTGTTATGCCGCTGTCTGACGACGGCGTCGTCGGCGACGGCATTCTCGGCGCGACCGAGTACCGGCTCGAATCGACCGGCATCTTTGCGCCGAGCGAACCGATCCGCGAGAACGAACAGTGGTTCTGACGGGATCCGTGGTTTTTGGCTAAGCATCCGTATCTTGGTTACCAAAATCTTAATTCGTCTATCGCGACGGCGGGCCAGCAGCATCTGCAATTGGCTGCCTCCCGAATAGCCCCGGAACACAC
>Ga0302324_100013610_pt1 | contig 16476 bp, 9 predicted proteins | sample Palsa_T0_1_FD_201949 | JGI IMG/M metagenome (GOLD analysis project Ga0302324, IMG submission 201949) | Peat permafrost microbial communities from Stordalen Mire near Abisko, Sweden - Palsa_T0_1 | ecosystem: Environmental > Terrestrial > Soil > Palsa > Peat permafrost | place: Sweden: Abisko...
CGAGCCTCATCAGGCAATTTCATTCCGCAAGTAGCCAGGACGCTAACTGTGCTTCGGAATGACTTCATTCATCACCCTATGCTGACCGCGCGGCGTTAGTGCAAGCTCGCCGTTGTCCTCATCTCGGATTTCGCGGTTACCTATCAGCTTTGTGATTGCCGCATTCAGCGTAGGAGCTTTCTGAAGCGGCGCATATTGCCGGATGGAGGCTCGGCTAAGACGGTTGCCAGCGGCATGATTTAGCAGAAGTAATATCTCATCCGCGGCCGAAATCCCCGAAGCGAGGACGAGGGGCTTACCATCCAGTTCGTGGATTAGGGTGTGCTGTAGCTGAACGATCTGTGCGATTGTGTCAGCGATAAGCTGTTTGTCGGCAGTCCAAGCAATACGCAGGAATTCAGCGAACATCCATTTTCCAACGTGCAGAATGAGCATGGAGTCCATGTAATTCGCCGTGTAAATCGGAGAGATATGCACCGGGCCGCGATCGGAACGAAACTTGTAGACCAAACGAACCGCTTTACAAAAGTGCCGGCGGTCTCTTTCCGCCAAATTGTGACTGCGTTTCTTGTTGAAGTCTTCTAGCCAATCACAGAGTGTTCCGGGCAGCTCACTATGAGTCACCACGCCGGAATCGACCTGATAGAGAGCGCGGGAAACAGCCTCGCAAAGGCGGCCTCCGTCCAACTCTGCCGGTTTCCAATCACCGGCGAGAAAACGTTGTTGCATCTCCACATAGCTTTCAACAATTGCCTGCGCAAACGTAGGGTCTACGGCGGTCGAAAGTTCGATAACCAGTTGCGCAGTCGAGATACCCATTATTTTGTCGCCTTGGCCATCTCAGCAGCGCGCTTCGTCCCACTCGGCGTCAGTTTGTAGCCACCGTCCGCCTTGATGATGAATTCCTGGGCGTTCTTGCGCTGCAAGGTAGTGTCGAGGGAGCGCTCTTTCTCATTGAAGGAAAATGCAACTGCGATGAACCGCTGTATGTAGAGAGAAGAAGCGGAGTTGCCACCGACCTTATGAATGGCCCACAAAGCAAGAACGGCTTTATCGAGTACCGTCTTCCCCTTCAAAATAAAGTGTCCGTTGACGTTTTCGGCGTGTTTCTCCCATTTCGCCGCCCACTCCTCCGCCGCGTTGGAGCGTTTACGTCCCACCTTGCCGCTGGGCTTGGTGTCTTTCTTGTTTTCAGCCCCCGCCTTTGAGGACCGGGAATGGGACTCCGGCGTCCATCCGGGATCAGGATGATTGGGATTTAAGATTTCGCCGAGAGCCGATACCGCCTTTTCTCGTCCTTCTTTCTTCAACCGGATCGTGTCTCCGTCAATCTCCACTGCCATCTTATGTGACAATTCGTGGCGGGTATTTGTGTCCAGCACCTTTGACGCTTCAAGGATTTTCTTGACGCTGGCGTACGCAATAGGCTTCTTCCCGGCCAATTCCTGCGAGTAAATGAAGAGGTACGTCAAACGGCGGGCATACTCAAGCCTGCTATCCGCCTTAAGGCGGTGCTCTTCGAGGCGAATGTCCTCTCCGTCCATCTCGAAAATTTCACACATCCTTTCGGCATCTCCTGTCATCGGGGATGGTGGTTTGGGATCTAGCGTGGCACCGTCGATAACCTGACTGCCGTTACTTACCTCTCCCGCTGGCAAGAACGGCGATAGAACGGTTGGTCCTCCCGCCGGCTTGAACGACCGTGGACCATGTGAAGCCAATTTATCGGAAACAAGATGATTCACTGTCCCGCCGATGCTGCCAATGGCGGCATCAGTGAAGCTGATGCGGAGCGACCGGCTCCGAGTATCCTCCTGCAGTTCAAGCGTATTCATGGGGGAAGCGTTCCCGTTAACACTGGGGCTGACTGCACCCGCACCGGCGGCGGTGCCGCACATGACGCACGCCCGCGCGTCCTTTTCCAAGAGCTCGTTGCATTGCTTGCAGCGCACCTGAACGGCGCAGGACGCACAGAAGTAACCCCGCCCTGAAAGGAGATGGCTACACGAAGGGCAGTGTTGGAGCTGCGAAGAGTCGGACATGCTGGTCTCCAGGGACATTCAATAGTAGCGTGATTGGCGCGTAATACTCCCCTCCTGGCTTAGTAGAGGGGACACTGGTTGAGGGACAGGAGATTGTTATTCCAGTCTCCATCTGCGTAAGTTTGCAGAAACGGAGCCCGAACTCCGCCAGGGTATACAACCCCGACATCGGCTCGCTTTCCGGTTCTCGGGTCCAGCACATAAAACGAGTTGGTCTTCGCCTCGATGCTGGCGATGACCTGTTCCCGCGTCCACTTCCAATTGGCCGCCGGGTTCCCGACATGGGTAATGTGCTCGTGCGAGCTCTGAGGATGCGGTTTCATGATGCAGGTTACTTGAACGTCTGCCATGTTTGTCCTTTCCTGCTTGTGTGCGGCGCAGTTAGAACTACGCCGCCTGGTTCATGGGTTGCGGATCGAACTTTGGCACTGCATAGGCTAGGTGCGCGGCCTTATGCCCCGCAGCGGGACCGTGTTCAAAGCGACTGCTTGCGGAGAGCTTCAGACGTAGGCGGGAGAGGCGAACCCGAACGGCACACGGCGTCGAGCTGTGCCTATCGGCAATCTCTCGATCGGTGTACCCAAGGCCAACGTCCATGAGGATTTCCGCGTCGGCTTCCTTGAGGGCACTTTCGATCCGCGCAAGTTCGACGTTCGCCTCGGCGGCGGTGTGCGTAGAGATCAAATCTGATGGGAGTACCCATTTCTTGAGGGTCGCCAAACGGCTGCGACAGAGGCGTGCGCCGGATGCAATCGCGCGGCCGAGTGCCGCATCAAGATCTGCTGGGTTCGATGGAACAGTGCCTGTCTCAATGGCATTGAGGAGGAAATTGAGGGCGGATTCGAGCCCCCAAGTATAGTCGTTGAAGTCTTGGGCTTTTTTACTGCGCTGCTGAAGTTCAGCATAACGCAGCCACGCATAGTCGCTGTTTGCCATTCAGTCTGTCTCCATTTTCTGTCCAGGCGTATGCCTGGGGAGCACCACACGGTAGCCCTTCACTTCGGTGTTCCGGGTTCTTTACCTGACGCGCTATGGACAGGCAAAGCTTTCCGGACCCTGAGCTGGGTCGCCGCACGGCGGTTTAATTATAGCCCGGCCTCCTGGCCGTGCCAGATAAATAGTTGCCTTTGAAACTAAGGAGCCGAGATTTGGAAAGTGTTACGCGCCGGGCGGCGTGATTAGCACGCCGCCCGGCCATTGCGTCAGTTTGTAAGCTGGATTCGATAGGTATCCGACCATGACCGGCGAAAGGTATCGAATATCTTAGCGGTGTCCGGGTTTTCGCGTGACAAAACGCTCTGCGCCCGGGCCATTGAAAGCAACAATAGCTCAAGAGCTACGACCGGCCCCTTGCTGCCCGGAACCTGATGGTCCGCCTGGTTCTCGTCTTCGACCGCCTCCTTGATTTCAAGGTCTCGCAGAGGCTTGTACAGGCTTACGAAAAACGGATGAGCGGTATTGATGGTGAGGAGTACGCGTCCGAACTTGTGTTCGACATGATAGAAGGGCCAGTATGGGTCGTCTCGATAAGTAATTAAGAATCGCGACAATAGCACTCGCTGATAAGCCTCCTCGTCAGTCTCAGCGTCGCGCTTTAGCCCCACGGCGAGTCCGCGTAGATTAGCTTCCATCTGCTGCGTCTCCTCCGGAGAGAGGGGCGTGTCGATTTGATCTGGCTGAAAGGCATCTGCCTCTGTCGCACGAGCTTCGCTCTCGGTTGGTTTGGACCCTTTCCGTTCGATCGCACGCTTTGCTTGAACGCGCCGTATCTCCTCACGAACGCTCGCGATATCACTGCCTATCGCGGCTGCGATCATCTCCGTAACGTACGCTTTAGGGCGAACGCCCTGTTTGTTGGCTGCGACCCCGAATGCTTCGTCGAGTTCGCCGGAAAAGTCGATCTCCACCCGAAGCCAGTTCATTTCGCTGTGCCGCTCGATGACACCTGGGAGATAGCCGATATGAACTTCACGATCATTCCTGACGATAGACACAACTTGGCCGTCGAAAAGGTGAAGATTGCTGCCGAGTTCCTTACGGGTCAGGTTTGACCAGTCCTCGATCGGTAGTGCATACACCTTCAAGTGAACGGGCGCTGTCTCCTTCGTCCTGTCGTTTAGCGGAACCTGAATAGTCTTAGGCACGACAAGCCGGCTGGTCTTGACATTAAGACCTTCGATGCTCGTGTGACGGGCATTCGCCATCGCGTAAGTCGGATCGACCGCCTGCGTAAGACGATTGTTGATATAGATGCGGAGCCCTTTGGCGATCTGTCTCCGGTAGACACGCGCCATCTCTTTCACGCAATCATTGACGAGTCCTCGGTCGGTCGCGAGGGTAAGCCGATCACAGTCGGGCATGAACACAATCGTGCCATGGGTCCCAAGCTGCTCATAGCCATCCGTCCCCGCAGGTGCGAGAAGTTGCTGCTCCGTTGCATCCTTGGGAAAGCCAACGGGCCGAATGAACATATCGAGGACCGGCTCGGGGAGAATGGAGTTGAAGGTCGGCTCTGGAAGCGGAACCAGATTGCTTCGGTCCCGCCCGATTGCGTCGGTATCCAGCGTCATGTTGTAAAACGCCGCCGACTCCTGCCACGAGTAGAGCTCCATAACCGGACTCACGCTAAGAGCCGCAGTCTTCATGCCCATGCCGAACCGACCAATACCTTTCCGATTGCCATAGCTCATCGAGCCGCCGAACGAGGTCGCAACCTTCAGCACGTTGGGAGGCATTCCCTTACCGTTGTCATAGACCAAGATGTCGGTCTCATGAGCACCGCGTCGCCCAGTCTGACGAAAATACACCCTGACCGTGGTCGCGCCAGCTTCGATGGCGTTGTCGACGTGCTCACAAAGTGCTGATGTGGTCGTGTTGTAGCCGACATCTCGTAGCGATTGGACCAAGGTCTGCGCGAAGAAGAGCGGGACTGTGGCCGACTCCTTCAGGATGCGGGTGAGCACCGCACGTCCGCCGCGAGGGGCGTCTGATGCCCAATTCGGGTTGAACTTCTCTTCGACTTCGTCCGCCTCATTGGCCGACTCGTCGAGTACAGGTGGGTTCTTGATTTCTTCAGTATCCATGTTTTTCTCCAAGTTCTGTGACACCACTATTGGTGTCGGATTGTGCTGCTAATTCATAGGAGCCGAGCCGGTTGGAGTGTTACATGTGATGACATAATTCCTGAAAAGTTGGGCCGAGGGCTCCGCCGCTGTCGCGGCAAATGGTCGTCAGAACAGAGTGTTATCACCCGTGTAAGGCGATAAACCTCAATGGAAATCATGCGAGCGCATGTCTACATCACTGAGCCCGAGTACATGCACGGCTGACGCTCTCACATTGATAACGCCGTCCTGATTCTGAAGCGTGCCATCGACGCGGAGAAACTTTCCTCGCGTCACCGTGACGCGGTTCCGTTCATACAGTTGCGGATTGATGATTGCGTTCGAGATACCCGTCTCATCTTCGAGGCTAAGGAAGATGAAACCCTCGGCTGTGCCCGGACGTTGCCGAGCAATCACCGCGCCTGCGATGCGGACATACGTTCCGTCGGGCATCCCGCGCAGGCTTGCGGCCGGCAGTACACCAGTGGCGTTCATCTCTGTCCGGTGAAAGGCCATTGGGTGGGGGCCAAGCGTCACCCCCGTACTGTCAAAATCAGCAACCAACCGTTCTTCGGTTGTCATGGGCCGCAGCGGAGTGACGGCTTGCAGTTCATGTTCGTCCGGAACGTGCTCGAAGAGCGGCCCAGCGGACTGTCCCGCGCGCTCCGCGTTCCATAAAGCGGTGCGCCTGTGATGCTTCTCCCCAGTCCAGTTGAACGTTCCAGCTTTCGCCAAAAGCGTTAGCTCCGCCTTTTTGATCGACGGGACACGGCGACGAAGTTCGTACTCCGAGGCGAACGGCCCATCCATCAAGCGAGCGTCGGTGATGGCATCCGCGACTCTCTGCCGTAATCCCTTCACATACTTCAGTCCCATGCGGACAGCGTAGCGACCGGCATACCTGACGCGATCATGTTCGCTTAGCGCCTCAAGCGTGCAGAACCAATCCGACCGCTGTACGTCTATAGGCAGGATCTTGACGCCATGACGCTTTGCATCGTTCGCTATTGTAGCGGGCGAATAGAAACCCATCGGCTGGTTGTTGAAGAGAGCGCAGGTATACGCCGCAGGGTAATGATGGCGCGTGTAGGCGCTCGAATAAGCGATGGAGGCAAAGCTGTGCGCGTGGGATTCGGGGAACATAAACTCTTTCACAGTGGCAAGTACGCGCATCACCTCTTCCTGCGCTGCGGCATCAAATCCGTTTGCCGTCATTCCTTCGTGTAGCCGTGTCTTCAATCCGGCAATGATGGACTCCGAGCGTTTGCCGCCCATTGCCTTCCGCAGTTCCTCGGCTTCGCCGCCTGTGAGGTTCGCCGCGACCATCCCAATCTTCATCACCTGTTCCTGAAACAGAGGTACGCCAAGCGTTCGTTCCAGAAACGGCTTGAACGATGGATGAAGGTAGGTAACGGGTTCTCTACCGAGCCTGCGGGCGATATAAGGATTGACGAACTTTCCTGTCACAGGGCCAGGGCGGATGATCGCAACCTGCATGGACAGGTCGGCAAAGCACTTTGGCTTAGTGCGGGGCAGTGCAGACATCTGGGCCCGGCTCTCAATCTGAAACAGGCCAACGGTATCGGCCTGCTGAATGCTCTCGTACACCTCGTCATCCTGCGGAAGCTGCGCGTAGTCGAGTTGTTCGCCGTAATACTGCGGGACAAGGTAAGTCGCATCCTTGAGTACGGCCAGCATCCCAAGCCCGAGAAGATCAACTTTGATGATGCCCATGTCCGAGCAATCGTCTTTGTCCCACTGCACTACCGTCCGGCCTGGCATCGCTGCGCGTTCAATCGGCACGACTGAGTCAAGATGCCCTTGGCAGATGACCATACCCCCGGAGTGCTGACCGAGGTTGCGGGGCAGATGCAATACATCGCCGCACTTCTGAAGGTAGTGTGCTATTCGTCGGTGCTTCATATCGAGGCCGGCTGCCTTGAAGCTGTTTTCGAGCGTATCGCTCGGAGCCTTCCATTCCCACGCGCTCATAAGACTCGAGAGTTTTGCCGCCGTCTCTTGGTCGAAGCCGAGAGCTTTCCCAACCTCTCGCGAGGCTGACCGGCTGCGAAAGGTGATGACGTTCGCTGTCATGGCGGCGCCTAGCTCGCCGTAGCGTTGGTACACATACTGAATTGCACGCTCGCGGTCAGTATCACTGGGCAGGTCGAGGTCGATGTCCGGCCACTCGCCACGCTCTTCCGAAAGAAATCTCTCAAAGAGCAGGTCCAGTCCAACCGAATCGACGATGGTGATTTCGAGCGCGTAGCAGACAACACTATTCGCTGCCGAGCCACGCCCTTGAATCAAAATCCCGTTGTCCTTGCAGAAGCAGACCACGTCCCACACGATAAGAAAGTACCCAGCCAAGCCCAGCTTTTCGATAAGCCGCAGCTCGCGTTCCGCTTGCCGCTTGGCTTTCTCGTAAAGCGCCGGATCATTCTTGGGAAGATAGCGGCGACGCATTCCTTCGTCCACGCGTTTGCGGAGAAACGAATCCATCGTCTCTCCATCGGGCACGGGATACGCCGGGAACTCGTATCCGAGTCCCGTCATCTGAAATTGCAGGCGGTCCGACAGTTCGCGGGTATTGGCGACGGCCTCAGGATAGTCGTAGAAAAGCCGGTGCATTTCGACTCCTGTGTGCAAGTGCCGCTCTGCGTTGCGGCTCAAGAGCCGCCCAGCCGTATCGAGGCTCTTGCGGTAGCGGATGCAAGTAAAGATGTCGAGCACTTCGCGCTCATACGGTGTTCCATAACTGACACCACCCGTCGCCAGCAGCGGCAGGTTTAATGAACGCGCAATACGAATCGCCGCACGGTTGCGATGCTCCTCTTCCCGGTCAAAGTGGCGCTGCAATTCGACGTAGACATTGCCGGAACCGAAAAGATGTACCAAATTCTCTACGGTCTTGTGTGCGGCGGCGTAACCGCCGCGAGCCAATGCCGCAGCCAGCGGGCCTTCGATTCCACCCGTCAGGCAGACAACACCCTTGCTGTACTCTTCCACGTCCGCAACCGCCGCCGCGCCTTCGGCCTTTGTCGCCTCGCGTAGCTTGAACTGAGTAAGCAGCCGCGAAAGATTCTGATAACCGATGCGTGACTCAGCCAGAAGCGGCAAACGCACAGGTTCGGCGGGAAACTGATGGGGCAGGTACGCGGCCGGTTGAAGGCGTTGGCCCAGGTCGCTTACCGCAACCTCCGCGCCGATGTGCGCCCGCACCCCGCACCGTGTTCCTTCCATGTGAAAACGCGCTGCGCCATAAAGACCGTTGCGGTCGAGCAGAGCCATTGCCGGCATCCCCAGATGCGCGGCTTGCTGCATCAAGAACTCCGGCATAGTGGCACCTTCGAGGAAGCTGAAAGCCGACCGCGCGTGCAGCTCCACGTAGTCAGTCATACGTTCCCTGCAAGTACCAGCAGCGGGAGCGTGGATCGAAGGCTATGCGACAGAGCCGTTCCGTAGTCCCATTCTCCAACCGCACATCCCATTCTTCGCGGCACCACGTGGCCTCCGACCACCACTGTCCGCTCACGCGTACCGGACCAGCAGCATCGCGGACAAAATAGGCCGCTCCGTCCCAAAAGACCCGCACAGGTGCATGGTTTGCAAGTGCAACGCCGACCATGTGTGGTGGACGCGAGACGCGTAAAGCCACTGGCGTCGAAAGTGACTGCCTCTCGCTCTGACGTGGCGGCGGCGGCTCAAACGAAACCATGCGAAAGGCGTTCGGTCGATGGTCGTCGGTCAGCTCCGGCGAGCCGACCCGTTGCTCTCCCAAAAGCTTCCGCATTCGGGCGAGCATCACTTCGAGCTGTCCGGGCTCCGGCGCTTGCGGAAGAAAGAGACCATGCTGCGCTCGATACGGTTCTGCTGATTGCGCGTGCAGTTCCAAGCTCACGATCCCCGCACTCGGAGGATGCGTTTCCAGATCGAGTTGGACGAGCTTAAGCAGTGTTGCCGTATCCTGCAACGGCAATGCAGGACGAACGGTGCGCTCATGCTGTGCGCCGCCGTCGAGACGCAGCACGACCCGGAGTGCGGCAATGGCTCGTGCCTTCCCGCGAACGCGCTCCAGCAATGCCGCTGTCATACGGGAGAACAGAAATAACAGACGTTCCAACTCCTCTATCGGAAAGTCCAGCTCCATTCGCTCCACCAAACCGGCCTCAAAACTCGGTTCTATCGGAAACATCAAGTGCGGCCACGCACCGCACGCGAGAGAGTGCAGTTTCTTTCCCGCCTGACCAAGCCGCGCAATCAAATCTGTCTCTGCCAGCGCCGCCAGTTCCGCACAAGTGCGGATACCCCAGGCCGCAAAGGTGGCTTCATGCTCCGGTGCAAGGTGGAGCGCCGTGACCGGGAGCTGACCCATCGCGTGCGCCTCGCAGCCGGACGGCACCACGGAGACGCCGGTCCTGCCACATGCAAGCGACACCGCAGCGTGGAAGTTTTCGGCGACAGCGATGTTCGCAAGAAAGCCCGCCGCCATCACACTCCGTCGCAATTTGCTCGCAAGCTCTCCGGCATCGCCGTACAGGAGATCCATGCCGCGAATATCGAGCGCATACGTGCCAGGCTGCTCTTCCACCGACTCTATACGGGGCGAGAACATACACGCGACATGGTGAAGAGTGGCATGAGCCGTGTGCTCATGCTCGATAACGCGACGGAGCGTGGCGACTCCCGAGAATGCTTCGGCCTGTAGTCGAGTCATGCCGATCTCGACACCCTGAGAACGCGCCGCATGGTTAGCGGCAAAAACCAACTCGGTCGGTGGCTCCCCATCCAGCACCACAAAGGATCTTTTACGCAACTCCGGGCGCTGATGCGCTGCGGCCTGCGCGAAGAAGTTCGATGGATGGAGAACGGCATACATTACCGCACCCTCGACCACAGCGTCTCAGCCAGCCAACTCACGCGCTGCGCAGGCTTTCTCTGCATGAAAGGAGAGCCTTCGTTGCGATTGCGTTCCCGCGCGAACTGATACTGCTGTCGCTCGAACAGTGGGGTCTTGCCCTCGCTACTGAATGGTGCAACCGACGCCGGTTCGCAGCGAAGGGACAGCGTTGCGCAACTGCTGGCGCAGGGCGATTGAGTGAGGAAGACCAACGCGGTGCGCGCATGTTCTGCTGCCAGCCGGAATCGATACCACGTCCCCAACGGGATGCGTTGCGTGTGCTGCGGCAGCACATCGCTCATATCGAGCACGACCACTGCAAAGCCTCCGGTCTGCAAAACGAGGTCTGTCGCCTTCAGTGCTTGCTCCAGCCGGGACCACGGCTTATCTGCGAGCTTCATTCGGCGTTCCGCAGACATGCGAAGCCAAAGCAGCCGCCGCAATTCCACACCGGAAGCCGCCGCTGTCTCCGGCGACAGGGCATCGCTCACATCCACCCAGGCGCAGGCATTGCCAAGTTGCGTGATCGAAGCGAGGGTACAAAGAGCAAACGAGGTCTTGCCCGTGGAGGATGGGCCGCTGACTTCGGTGATGGTTCCGCGCGGGATGCCACCGCTAAGCATGGCGTCCACCTCCGCCATGCCGCTCGCAAAGACCTCCGGCGCTTGTTTGATCTTGAGCGTGAGCGCAGCGGGCACACGTTGGGCTAACGTAGATTCGATCTGAACTCGGATTGCGGAGGCGGAGGGCATAAGTTGCTTCGCCTTATATTCGCCTATTGGGTAACCACTCCGTCAACTCGGATTTGCTCCGTAAAGAGGGCAGTCGTTTGTAAGTCATTGGAGAATAAGGGCAGAATAAATTATGGCGAAGGCGACACCTGAGGAGGATTGCCATCGGTGGCCGCTTCAAACGGAAGTCCGACATGCAGAAAGTGGCGCGGTCTTCGAGGTGCAGCAATGCGCAATTAAGGCTCTTTGACAGCCAGTAGCCAGTAAGCAAGAGCAAACTGGTTGTGTCCTAAGTACTCTTCCGAGGCTTGCGGGAACCTCGAGCCTTGCGGGCGGTCGCATCAGCTGCCTTCGCAGCTTTTTTCTGAAGACCCTGGTCGAGATCAAGAACAAGAAAATAGACGGTTCGAGTGACGGCTCCAGTTTGGTAAAGAGCAGCGAAGCCGCGAGGCGCCGAACCGTAGTCTGCTATCTCTTCGTGTTTCAAGAATGTGATGCCTTCAATGAGTACGTCTCGGGATGTAGCACGAATATGTGCAAGCACTCCGTCCTTATCCCCGCTCATCTCATAGGTGATGTGAAAATAGACCGGGCAATCCACGTACTGAAACAGTTTTTGAAGATGGCTTTGCAGTTCCAGTTGCGTGAATTTGTTGGTTCCTTTCCGTCGAGTCATCACCGCTTCTCCGACGGAAAGGATGCTTTCGTCGCTTCTTATCGTGAGATCTCTCTCGCCCGGATTCCCGGCAGATGTATGGCCGCCCTTTCCTTGATCTTCTACCGACCAGTGAATGTGGCTGAGCCTCCCCCGAAGAATTCCTTTCAAGATCGCTGTGATATCGTCTTCTTTCGAATCGGCGTTTAGAGCTCGCATCATAGGCACTACATCGACGAGAGCGGCAGCAGCCTCTCTAACCTGCATGAGTAAAAGACTTCCAATGCTGTCAGCACTGAGCGCTTGAGCCTGCTGCTCTGGATTGAGACGGGAGAATTCGTAAAGCCACTTCTTGACATCGGACACGATGTCCTGGTCGTGAGCGGTACTGACTCCCCCGGCATAAGGAGCAGCAGTTCGGATATGTTCGCGGGCCGCTTCGAGAGCTTCAGTTTTGCCAAATTGTGATTCTCCCGCGTCCAACACGCCGTTTGCGAGTGCCGGCTCTCCACTGCGCACGAGAGCGATTGCCCGATAGATGAAAGAGGTATCGTGAGGCCGAGCTGCCGAAGGAATTCCTTCCAGCACATCGAGGGCCTTTACCGGCTGCTTCATCGCGAGCAACAATGAGACATTGTTGAGCCTGAGAGTTGCCTGATCGTCTGGAGAAAGATCCCGAAACTCTGAAAGAGCTTCGAGCCCCTCCTTGACCACACGAGATGCCTCCGGATATTTGTCTTGCTCGATATAACCAAAAGCGTTCTGCCCGCGTACCCGGGCGACCTTGGCGGCGTGCAGATTTACCGTGTACGCGGAGATATGAGAATGCGACCGATACAGTCTCCAGAAGCGTGCCTCAGCGTCCGCAGGATCGCCACCAGGCTTTTTCAAGGAAGCCAAACCCCGGAAGAACTCGATCGTCTCTTGCGCGCTCTGTTTCTCTTTGTCTGGGACGTCCTCCGGCACGCTGAACTGCTCGATCTCCTCCCATTGCTGACGCAGATAATGTACCCGCAGTTCTTGGTGTAAACGATGCACTTCGCGGCCGGGAAAACGCCCGTAGGTGGTGAGCTGGCGTTCGGCGTCAAGATAGGGTTCGGCAACGTCCGGAAGATTTGCGTCGAGGAATTGATCAATTCGCGCCTGCACCGCCGTGTACATGCGGAGCACGGTAGCATCGTCCGGCGTTAGCGCCCTGATCCGCTCCTCGATCTTGCCATGCAGCGTTAGAGGGATAAAAGACAGCAAGCGAACCAGAGCCAAAGGTTCTTCAATCTTCAAGACGGCGTCGAGGAGGTTGTCCCTCTGTGAACCTGTCAATTTCTTCAGGGCCTCTCCCAGGTCCGCGCTAATCGACCGATCCTTGCTCTTGATAGGAGTGTCCGTCTCATAACTGGCCGAGAACGCATCCACCTGGTTTCGTTCCGTGCGATCAAGCGCCCCCGTTTTGACCGTCTCTACAAGGGCCTCGACCAATTTGTCTGGGACCTCTTCAGAGTGACCTAGGATGGCACGGCTAAGGACACGCGCATGGACCCTAATTGTTCTCGCGATGGCGTCGGCGATCGTAAATTCGTTTGCGCCAGGCTCCAGCCTCGCGCGCAGGCGTTCTGGCACCTTCAATGGATCGAGAAACTGTTGTTCTATCTCTGTTCCGCCACGCGCTGCGAGATCGTAGAGCGCCTTTGCCTGCATGGCGTTGATCTGATGGGCAGAGAGGTTGTATTCGTCACGCTCCATCGCTGCAATGTAACTAAGAACGAGCGGCCCCGGGTTTACCGACGACACAAGCCGGCTGGCTTCAACCAGTGCCAGGGTACTATCGAAGCCTCCGCTTCCCGGGCCGGTCACACCCAACGACGAGAAGAGGCTGTGCAGCATTGCGTGAATAACGTCAGGCTCGCTCTCCGCCAGTTCATCCAGAAGCTGCCGACGCGTCGCATTCGTGCTCTCGATCGAGGTGTCGCCGGTCGCCTTCTCACGTTTATAGATCTCTACCAGCAGCTCGGCAACTTCTTCGGGCGGTACTGCCTTCTCGTTCAGAAGGTATCGCAGGACAGATACGACATCCGCGAACAGCGAAGCTTTATTGCGTTCATCGTCTTGCCGTTGAGCAAGCGTTGTCCATGCGTCGCGATGTGGTTGCGATTTCCAAACAAGGAGACATGCCCACGCTGATGCCGAAGGCCGAAACAGCATGTCCGCCAAAATTATGGAATGTTGATCAAGATACAAGGTGAAGAAGAACATGAGTTCAGGAGCTTCCTCGATAACGCTCATGACTCTTTCGAACAGCGGATGTGGCGGCCGGACCGTGCTGTTTCGTTCTACGTCTCCCAGGAGGATACTGATGAGACCAACCATCTGCTCCAAAGGCCACATCGCAGGATGAAAGGCTCGTTCGTGACGATAAGAGGTCAGCCAAAGATAGCGCCCGATGACCGTATTTGGAATGGGCAGGAAATGACTGCGCCCGATAGCGGTGTCAACACCAGCGACGATGGCCGTCTCTCGGGCAAAACGTTCAATGATGTCGCTCCAGCCTGTGAGAGATTCAGACTCAAGTAGATTGAGCGCAGCGTCTTGAAAGCGCTGGACAACATCTGTTGTCCAAGCCTCTGTGGGCACAACGCGTATGTAGCCGATCTCGTCTGTGAGATCGAGCCACGCTTTGAGCGCCTTCTGGTCATCGTTGAATCGAGCGATGAGCTCTTCCCATAAGCGAGCGGCGACCCAATCTGGTCGGGGACTACTTATGTTTCTGATCGTGAGTTCGTTCGTCTCCAGACCTCGCTTTGCAGCGTCAAGCTCCGAATCCACCACAGGTTCGAAAAAGTAGTTTGTTTCGTACTGACGCTTTTGCAATGCTTCGTACGCGTCAAAATTGGCGCCAAGCCTGCCCTTTGCTGCACGACCTGCATCCACGGAGATGAAGACGCGACCGCGGCCGCTGCGAATCCACCCAGCTTCGATAAGATCATCCAGCATCGGGAAGGGAGCTTTGGAATCCGCCATGGCCGCGTATACCATTCTCGCGTTCTCGATTGCGCCGTATCTTTCCAGCCGCACCGTTGTCAGGAGGCGCAGAAAAGCTTCATCGCTGAGGTTGATTTCCGCGACGAGGCGATGAACCTGAGGTCTCGGCTTGGAAAGAAAGCGATCGAGCCGATCCCGGAGTGTGCTTCTCGTCCTGGATGGATCGTAAGCAACGCTCGGTAACCGGAAGTTCGTTCTAGGAAGCTCAGCCATAGAGGGTGGGGTCGATGCGGTTTGCGTTCATAACCGTCATTTGTTTGTCTTGGTCAGGCGATGGGAATGTGTTTCATCTTCGATCCAGTGTCAGTAGACGGCTCATTGAGCCGGCAAGAACGAGAAAGATCGCGCCGCAGACAATCACGGTAACGATGCGCCACGCGCCGTCCGCAGAGATGAGGCTGGCAATTCCGATGGCGAGACCCAAGAACGCGACAATGAGCAGGATGACCTGAGACTTCTTCTTCAGATACCAAGGAATGCTATTCTCGGCTGCCATACGCAAGAGTCCTTCAGGTGTTTCGACTTGCCATCTGCGGTGGAAGTGCGCTTCTTCGACGTAGGCCCGTTGCGCGGGCAGCCATGCTATCTCCGGGAGGGCTTGCAACACGGAGCGGAAGACCTTGAGATTGCCGCGGCTACGCATGCTGACCAGTGCGGAATCGCGCAGCATCCGAATCATCACCGGACCGTTGAAGGCAACTGCTCCTTGAATTTGTCCGATGTCTTCCGGGAATTGCCGGATCATCCAGATGTAGAGTTCGGCGACTTCGCCATCGCCCAAATGATCCGGCCAATTATTCTTTTGCGAAATGTCTCCCGCATGGCCAAGCGCCACTTGGCCGATAGACGGCTCCGAGAAAATCAGATCTCTTAGCCGAGACCAGGTTCCGGGCTTCGCATGTCGCAACAAGAGGGCGACGATCGTTACGAGACGCCCATCTCTGGCACCGCCCGAAAAATTACCGAGCCGGTCCAATTCCTCCCACAGGTACTCTTCAAAGAGCTGCGGCGCTTCCTCAAGTCCGATCGTGCAGAGGGTATCCCAACAGAAATTACCGAGGTTGATGAGTCGGACCCGCTCCAAGACGAAGCGAGCAAATTCGGGAGTCCAATCGAAACGCAGGCCGTCCACGAGAGAAGAACAGCCGCCTTGGGGGATGTAGAGATCGAAGAGCTGTCCAGCGGCGGAGAGAAAGGGCTGGAATCGTTGCGCGAGGAAGTTCCGAAGAGAGCGAGCTCGCTCATCCGCCCCAGTGAACGTGTACCACAAAGCTAATGTCAACCACCGTTGCCACACGTAGTCGCCCACGGCGAGTAGATCTGCCGGAGTGCGTTCGATGGAATTGGACAAAGCGGCGCATTCGCCTGAAACCCAGTTCGGCCATCCTAACTGGCCGAGGAAATTGAGAGGCGGTTGGGTTCCATTCAGGAGGTAGCGTTGCGCCGCCCGGTAGAGACGTTCGCGCGTAGGGGCGTCGAAGTTGTCCCAGCAGGCCAACTGATCGAGATGCAGCGTTCCTCCCCACATAGGAAGGCCCGGCCAATCGGCTGTTAGTACAGAAGTCCAGATTCGATACCAAGCGTCGGGCTCACCGCCTTCGCTTCTGTCGAGAAGCTCATTAAGGGTTCTTTGTCTCTCTTCGATCACGTTCTGACGAGCCACGGCTTGGCGTTCTGCGCGGCCAAAGTCGTCTCGAAGCTCCCGAGCTGCCTCAGACCCAATCTCTATGGCGAGCCCCGCGGTGAGGCCTGCCTCAAGGACGCCTTCCTGTGTCCCTTGATATACCGCGGTGAGAACCTCCGCGTCCTCCCGCCCCAGCGCGAAGAAAATCACACCAATTTTTTGCCGCAGAGCTTCGTCCCCTCCGCGAGCCATCTCCAACAGAAGTGCAGCGTCAGCCGGGGTTACGAACAGGGCTGAGCAGACCGATCGCAGGAGATAAGGGGAGTATTCAACTGCGAGGATCGTCTCGCGGAGTAGAAGGCTTCTGCGTTCGATGTTCTGCGC
>Ga0302324_100013611_pt1 | contig 16475 bp, 10 predicted proteins | sample Palsa_T0_1_FD_201949 | JGI IMG/M metagenome (GOLD analysis project Ga0302324, IMG submission 201949) | Peat permafrost microbial communities from Stordalen Mire near Abisko, Sweden - Palsa_T0_1 | ecosystem: Environmental > Terrestrial > Soil > Palsa > Peat permafrost | place: Sweden: Abisko...
TCGGCCGCTCGGTCTCGCGCATCTACTTTGGGAACATCATCGGCGCCACGCTCGGTCCTCTCGTCACCGGCTTCGTGGCGCTCGACTATTTGAGCGTCGACGAGTGTTTCGGCGTGGCGGCAGCCATTTGCGTCTTGGCGTCTGCAGCTTGCGCACTCAAAAGCACGAAACCGCAGTTCATTCTGGTGACGCTGGCCGCGGCGGTGCTTTCGAGCGCAGTATCCCTGGAAACAATCCTGCCGGGTCCTGGCTCGTTCGGTGCCCTTGCGAAGGGCGGCATCTGGTCGATGACGCACTATTACGCCAATCGCCACGGCGTGATTCACACCGGAAGCACTTCCAAAGGGGAGTACGTATTCGGGGGCAATGTTTACGATGGCATCGCAACTGTAAACGTCGATACCAATCCGAATCGTCTCGATCGCTTGTATATGCTGGCACTGCTACATCCAAACCTGAAGCGCGTGCTGTTCGTGGGGCTGTCTGCGGGTGCGTGGGTACGGTCTATTCAGGGATTTCCCAGTATCGAGCGCATCGACGTCGTCGAGATCAATCCTGCATATGCCGAGCTCGCCCGTCTCTATGTGCAGTTAGCTCCGCTCCTCAAGGATCCGCGCATCCACATCCACATTGATGACGGGCGCCGCTGGCTCAGACGAAACCCGGACGCCAAGTTTGACGCCATCGTCCAGAATACAACCTACCACTGGCGTGCCAATGCAGGCAATTTACTCTCGCGTGAATATTTTTCCGAAGTCAAGGATCACCTGAATCCGAGTGGCATCGTTCTCGTCAATACCACCGGATCGTTCGACGTCCTCGCTACCCTACAGGCCGTCTTCGGATACGCTTACTGCTACTTCAATTTTGGGTATGCAGCGGATGTGCCGTTAGCGCCCGTGCCGGCTCGTTTGCTCGAGGTGCGACGACCTGGCGGAGCTTTGTTCACATACGATGGAGCGCCAGCCAAGAGTGTCGCGGCACTGCTCGCCACAGCGCGCCTGGTGCCCGCCCGCGAATTCATCGCGCGGCGCGAGGCGCACGCCGAAATCATCACCGACGACAATCTGCTCAGTGAATACAGGCACGGCAGACGCTTCGGCCCGGAAACTCTGCGAGCACTGGTGCCCCCCGAGCCCGCCCACTTTTAGAGCCATACTCGTCGGAAACGGGCATCCTGCCGCCCGCGATCGTGCCGGACGAGGTGAGCTTGCCGCCGTTCAGCAGCACTCCAGCCCCGCCGCGGCCGCCGTTAGCGTTGCCGGTGCCGCCGCCGCTATTGCTGCCCGTCTTGGTGCCGGTTGACAGAACGGAACCGCCAGGCAAAAACCAATGTGAGCACGATGATCGGCACGATCACGGCGAGCATGTCGTCGTCGCATTGAGCAGGATGGTTCGCTCTGCGTCCCCGATGGGGCCTTGAGGATCAAGCACTCCCGTGTGCCACGGCCATGCCGACTGCATTACCGGGAATGGGCTCCATGGGCCGGCGGCCGGGTTCGGGGGATCACCGAATTCTGAGCACGCGGTTTTGAGCGTATTTCGTCCATGAACCGGGTGCGTCTGATGGCCGTCGTTGGAAGCGTAGCTCAGGCGGACTCGAGACCGACGTCTGCGATGGCCGCGCGGCTGCGGTCCGCTGCTACGTCCATCGATCGGCACGCCAACAGATAAACTAGTGTCGCGACCGGCAATCCCACGAGCATGGCGAGATCCGCCCCTTTGAGGGCTCGTGCGACGGGACCTGTATAAAGTCCGGTGCTGAAGAACGGAATCATCACTACGAAACCTATACCGTAGGCGAGCAATCCCCGCCAGTTCCAGCGTCCGTACATCCCGTGCGGATTGAAGATTTCGCGAACCGAGTAGTGGCCCTTTCGCACCAAATAGAAATCCACGAGGTTAATCGCCGTCCAAGGCGTAAACAGGTATAGCAGCACGGCGAGCAGATCCGCGAATCGATTCACGAAGTCGTTCGATGATAAAAGCGCAATCACCGTGGCGACAATCGCAGCCCCGAGCAAGCTCACCAGGCGCTTCGCGACCGTGCACACAATCGGCGCGAACGAGTCAGCAACGCTGAGTAGCGTCAAAGAGGCGCCATAGAAATTAAGTGCCGAAATGGTTACCAAGCCCAAGAGCGCGCCGACGAGGAGCAGCGTCCCAAGTCCGGGGATGACGGCGTCTGCGGCGCTCTGCATCGCCGCCGCCACGTCAATATGAGGATGCAAAGCGGCGGCAAAGGTGCCGACTAGCATGGTCCAAGTCCCCCCGATGAACGATCCCACGTAGGTCCACCAGAACGACGCGCGCACACCCACATCGCGCGGCAGGTAGCGCGAATAATCTGAGACGTAGATGGACCAGCTGAGCTGATACGCTGCTGCGGCGAAGAACTGCGCTAAAAAAGGCACCGCCCTAAATCCCTGCAGATCGAACTGCCCTGCGGGCAGGTGGATCACCAGCACCGCACCGATCGTTACGACCGACAATATCGAGATCAGCAGATACGCAAGGTAGCGCTGCGCGCGGTGAATCCAGTCATAGCCGATTGCCGCCAAAGACACGGCGATGATCGAAAACACAATAATCGTCGCCGACGCGCTGGGAAAAGGCGAACCGGCCAATTGATGGACCGCCTGAGCCGCCAGCACGTCATTAAAGGCGTTGTAGCCGATGTAAGAGACGAGGGCGACACCCCACACGAGGAGTGCTCCCATATAGCCAAACTGCGGGCGCGATTGGATCATCTGCGGCAGTCCGAGTTGCGGGCCTTGAGTCGCATGAAAGGCCATGAAGAACGTACCCAGAGCACAACCCGCGACGACGGCGGCGGCAGTCCAGATTAGATTTCCTCCGAGCGCAATCCCGAGCACGCCGACTGCCAAGGTCGCCAAATGCGCGCCGCCCACAAACCAGACTGGCCAGAGATGCCAGACGCGCCCGTGCCGTTCTGCGAGCGGCACATAGTCGATCGATCTTTTTTCAATTTCCATGTCGGGGATGCTTCATATGGTGGACGACGTCGATGCGACGTTGGCGCGGCACACTACGCAACTGCTGACGGTCCGAAAATCCGTTATTCCAGCGACTGCATGGCCTTGTTAGTATCGTGGGCATGGCGGTCGACGCTCGGACTCTATCGATGTCATTGTAGATGAAGAGCGGTCTAGCTCGAAAAATCGTCCCCGCCATGCGAGGTGCGCCTTATAACAGCCGCCCTCGCTGTGACCGACCAGGAATCGCGCATTGATCAGGAGCAGCATCCCCGCACGGCTTGACAGGCTACCCTGGTCAAGGTGGCACTGGCGGGTCTGCATCGCGCTCGGCGTCGCCTGGGTACTCGATGGACTTGAGGTCACGCTTGTGGGCTCGCTCGGCGCGGTGCTGCAACGCCCGGATAGCCTGTCACTCTCGGCGGGCGAGATCGGTGCGTCGGGCTCGCTCTACATCGGCGGTGCCGTGCTCGGCGCACTCTTTTTCGGTCGACTGACCGATCAGCTGGGGCGCAAGAGGCTCTTCTTGACGACTCTTGCATTGTATATGTGTGCGACCCTGGCCACCGCGTTTGCTCCCGATTACGCGTGGTTCGCCCTGTGTCGCTGCGCCACGGGGTTTGGGATCGGCGGCGAATACGCCGCGATCAACTCGGCAATCGACGAGCTCATTCCCGCCCGCCTGCGCGGTCGCGTGAATCTGTCGATCAACGGCAGCTTCTGGGTCGGGGCTGCGCTCGGTGCGGCCTTAAGCCTCGTCCTCCTTGATCCACGCGTTCTGGGGCCCGCTCTGGGATGGCGCGCCTGCTTTCTTCTGGGTGCCGTCTTCGCAGGCGTCATTCTCTTAGTGAGGCGGCATGTTCCGGAAAGCCCCCGCTGGCTACTCTCGCATGGCCGTGCGGAAGAAGCTGAAACCGTCGTCGCGCAGATCGAGGCAGAGATCGTGGAGCGTGCCGGCGATCTCGCGCGGGTGACTAAAACGACCGACTACGGCGACGGGCCCGGTCCATCGTTGGGCGAGGTTGCGCGCGTGCTGCTGATCCAGTACCGCCAGCGTAGTCTCGTGGCACTCGCGCTTATGGTCGCGCAGGCGTTTTTCTATAACGCGATCTTCTTTACCTACGCGCTGGTTCTCAGCCGCTTCTACGGCGTTCCTGACAATCGCGTCGCGCTCTACATCTTTCCGTTCGCGCTAGGCAATGTCTTGGGTCCGTTTGTGCTGGGGCCGCTTTTCGACAGCGTGGGACGGCGACGGATGATCGCGGCGACCTACATCCTGTCGGGGCTCGGGCTGGCATTGACCGGTTGGGCATTCGTTGACGGTTGGCTTGACGCACGTAGTCAGGCTTTGTGCTGGTCGGCGGTATTCTTTTTGGCCTCGGCTGCCGCAAGTTCGGCTTATTTGACCGTGAGCGAGATTTTTCCGCTCGAGATGCGCGCGCTCGCCATCGCCGTGTTCTATGCAGTGGGCACTGGCGTCGGCGGAGTAGTAGCGCCCATTCTGCTCGGGCTTTTGATTCAGAGCGGAAGTCGCCCCGCCGTGGCGTCCGGCTGGATCCTGGGCGCGCTATTGATGATCCTGGCGGGAGGCTTGGCGCTTGCTTTTGGCGTCGATGCGGAACGCAGGTCGCTCGAAGAGGTTGCCGGTCCGATGGGCCTTGAGACCCAATGACTTTGCGACGGGCGCGGCGCTGCGATGCGCGATTCGCGCGGATGGTCGCGGCACTCTATGATTCGCCCCGTTGTTTGCCAGCCGCATCCTGGCCCTAGTTCGACGCGGTGGCTGGCGATTCGATATCCGGAGTGTTTCTGAGGAAGCCTGCTCCCAAGTATTCCGCTTGGTCGTTGTTGCGCGCCCGCATGGCGGGGGACGGCTACTGGCGTCCTTTGTGGAGCGGCGCGCAACTGCGCGACGCCTATGACGTAGTGGTGGTCGGGGCCGGCGGCCACGGGTTGGCAACGGCGTATCACCTAGCGCGGGATCACGGCTTCAAGCGGGTCGCGATTCTGGAAAAGCGCCTCTTGGGCTATGGAAACGTAGGGCGCAACACCACGATCGTGCGCTCGAACTACCTTCTGCCGCAGAATCACTACTTCTACGAGGATTCACTGCGGCGCTGGGAAACCCTGTCGCGCGATCTCAACTACAACGTCATGTACAGTCCGCGCGGCGTCGTTGATCTTGCGCACTCCGACGGCGACATGGTCGCGCTGGCGCGCCGCGGCAACGCCATGCGACTCGCCGGAATCGACGCCGAGCTCATCGAAGCCCGTGCGCTCGCTCGCTTTGCGCCCGAGCTTGATCCCCATCTGCCGCGGCGTTTCCCCCTGGTCGGTGCGCTTCTGCAGCGGCGCGGAGGCACCGTGCGGCACGACGCCGTTGCCTGGGGCTATGCGCGTGCCGCCGCAGCGCTCGGTGTCGACATCATCGAAGATTGCGAGGTCACGGGCGTTAGGAGCGCAGCGGGTTCGGCTACGGGCGTAGAGACTTCGCGCGGATTCGTCAAAGCAGAACAGATCGTTTTTGCCGTCGCCGGACACAGCGGCGCAATTGGGGCGATGCTCGGAGTGCAGATGCCCATCGAGACCCATCTGTTGCAGGCGATGGTGACCGAGCCCGTCAAGCCGTTGCTCAGCAGCGTATTTGTCTATGTCTATCCGCACGGCGAGGTGTACGTCACTCAGTCGGATCGCGGCGGAGTTGTCATGGGCGGCAACCTCGACGGCTTCCCCTCTTACACACGAGAAGGGCGCTGGTACCGTCTGGAAGATGTCGTGCAGAGCGCTGTGGCACTTCTGCCGCAGCTGGCATCGCTGCGCATCCTGCGTCACTGGGCAGGAACCAACGACATGTCAATGGACGGCAGCTTCATCATCGACCGAATTCGCTACGACAACGTATTCATCAACGGCGGCTGGTGTTACGGCGGGTTCAAAGCCATTCCCGCCTCGGGAGCGGCCTGCGCAACCTTCATCGCAACCGGCACCGCGCCCGATCTGATCCGGCACCACAATCTTGCGCGCTTTGAAACCGGCCATGTCCTGGATGAGCGCGGGGCCGGGCCGTTTCCGGTGCGCCAATGAAGGCGGCTCGAGGAGTGCAGGTTGCCCGAAATAGCTGAGAGTACACCTGCCCCAAGGCTGCTCCCGGTTCTTGGGCGCTGGCAGCTCCTCGGCATCGGTATCGGCGCGATCATCGGATCGGGCATCTTCGTTATTCCGGGGCCGGCGGCGGCCCAGTTCGCAGGGCCTGCGATCACGCTCTCATTCATGATCGCCGCGCTCGGGTGTGCTCTGGCGGGCCTGTGCTATGCAGAACTTTCCGCGATGTTTCCAAGCGCCGGTAGCGCCTATGCGTTCAGTACGCGGGCGTTCGGCCGTGTGGTCGGCTGGCTTGTCGGCTGGCTGTTGATTCTCGAATATCTGTTCGCGGCGGCCATCGTTGCGCAGGCCTTCGCGGCTTATTTCGCGGGCTTCCTAGGTATCATGGATCCCTCAACCGCGCGGACGGTACAGGCGGTTCTTCCTATTTTGGTGCTGGCAGCGACCGCGCTTCTTGCGATCCGCGGTGTGCAACTGTCGGCAGCTATTGTTGGCGTGATAGTGCTCATCAAATTGGGCGTCATTATCCTCGTCATCGCGTGCGGCGCTCCGTACGTGAATCCGCACCATTGGATTCCCTTCCTGCCTAAGAATACGGGCACCTGGGGCGAGTATGGCTGGAGCGGAGTGGTGCGCGCGGCCGGCATCGTGTTCTACACGTATCTCGGATTCGATACAGTCGCAGTCGCGGCCCAAGAGGCGCGCCGGCCGCAACGCGATGTACCGTTCGCGCTCATCGGCTCGCTCGCTCTCTGCACGGTGCTGTTTGCGCCGATGATGTTGATCGTCACCGGGTTGGTCGACTACCGCGAGCTGAATGTCGCCAATCCCATTGCGGTAGCGATCGACGCGGCGGGCCCACAGCTGCATTGGCTCGTGCGAGTCGTACAAATCGGAGCGACGGTCGGCATGGTTTCTGTCCTCCTGGTGATTCTCATGGCCCAGGCGCGCATCCTCTTCGTCATGGCTGAGGACGGATTGCTGCCGGCGCCGCTTGCGCATTTGCACGCTCGCTATAGAACTCCCGCGGTGGCGACGGTAGTCACCGCCGTCATCGCCGCCGCACTGAGCGCGGTCCTTCCGATCAGTCTGCTCGGGCAAATGGTTTCGATCGGGGTTCTTGCGGCCTTCATCGCTGTCGCGCTCGCGGTGCTCGTGTGGCGCCGCAAATATCCACAGGCATTGCGCCCATTCCGCACGCCCGCGGTGCCAGCAGTTCCCGTTGGCGCAGTTTTGGTGTGCGGCTACATGGCCGCAGGTTTGCCGGCCGCGACCTGGTGGCGCTTTGGCTTGTGGCTTTTGCTCGGGGTTGCCATCTATTGGCTATACGGAGCGCGATCGAGCCGACGCGCGAACGTAGTCTCTGCCGGCGATGCCTAGGCTCATTCGCTTGTCCGCGGTCGAGCGGCGTTGTATGGTCCTTGAGAGGAGACGTGCGCGCCCGGCAACGATGTTGACGCTCGCGCCACACCGGCGTCGTGCCGGCGTAGAAATGGAGAATGTCAAGGGGAAGCACCATGGTGAAGCGCTCCGGTACGTCCAATCGAGAGATCGCGGACGCGAGAGAGGCCTCGATTTTGCACGTCGCATTCGCCGCAGGACTTTTGGCGCTCGCGATTGCGTCGCCCTCGTGGGCGCAGCAGACACCAGAGGCAAACGCATCGAATGCGTCTGCGGGGCAGGGCGGGCTTCAGGAGATCGTGGTTACCGCAGAGAAGCGCTCCGAAACGGTCCAAGCGACGCCGATGAGTGTCACCGCGTACTCGGGCGCGCAGCTTTTGGCTGCCGGTATTTCGGACATGTCCGAAGTCGGCTATGAAACGCCGGGTGTGTCGGAGCGCAATTCCGGGCCCGGCCAGACAGAGTATGAGATGCGCGGTATCGCCTCCGCGGGCGGTCAGGCGCCGACGGTCGGCTTCTACCTCGACGACACGCCGCTGACGCCACCAAATGAGGCTCTCTTGGGCCGCGTCGTAATAGACCCCACGCTTTATGATCTCAACCGCGTCGAGGTTTTGCGCGGGCCTCAGGGCACACTGTACGGATCAAGCTCGATGGGCGGCACGATCAAGCTCGTGACCAATCAACCTGATCCGAGCGGGATTGCAGTGAGCGCCCAAGCCATTGCTTCGGATACCAAGGACGGCGGGCTCAATTACACCGTCAACGGCATGCTGAACCTCCCACTGGCGGATAAGCTGGCGCTGCGCATCGTCGGCACCGATAGCTATACCGGCGGCTGGATCGACCGCGTTGTTCTCAATCCGTTCCCGCTCGAGACCAATGGTGGTTTCACTCGTGGCAACGTCCTCGCCGCGCCGGTCGAGCACGATTACAAGGACGCGAACTGGTCGCAGGTGCAGGGTGTGCGTGCAGCCCTTCAGTGGCAACCCACCGACGCGTTGACCATTACGCCGTCCGTTTTCGTTCAGACGATCACCCAGGGCGCTCCAGACTTCGTCGATGATCCTCCGGGAGTCAAATACGAAGCGCACTACCAGCCCTTCGATCAGAAAGAGCCCTACGCCGACAGCTTTGAGCTCTTTACTCTGCCGATCAAATACGATTTCGGCCCAGTCGAGTTGACGTCCTCGTCGGCGTACTACCGTCGTCAGACCCACCTCGAGCAGGACACCTCTGAAGTCGCGCAGGATTTCCTCATGGCGCTCTACGGCGCTCCGAAGCTCCTCGGCATTCAGAATGTCACTTATGCGGAAGCCGGTCCGGTCACGGCGTTCGAGACGGACTACACGAGCCAATTCAGCGAAGAGGTGCGCCTGACCTCGACCGGCGACAGCGCGTTTCAATGGCTTGTCGGCGCGTTCTATGAGGATTACAAGACGAATACCGCCATTGGCACGACCACCCCAGGTCCGATTGTCGCGGAGTTGTTCGGCGTACCGTCTTACTTCTACCTGGCCTTCGACAACGATCTCAAGCAATACGCCGGTTTCGGCGAGGCGTCGTATCGCTTTCTGGATAATTTCAAGATCACCGGTGGGTTGCGCTACTACTCCTATAAGAGTAGCGAGAATCTTATCGAGGATGGCGGCCTGATCTCGGGAATTGGACCGCCGATTACCCGCTCGCTACCGGCCTCGGCATCCGGCGTCAATCCCAAGCTCAACTTGTCTTATGAACCCACCAAGGATCTGACGCTCTACGTTCAGGCCGCCAAGGGTTTTCGCCCAGGCGGTGGCAACGCGCCATCGCCCAACACGTGTCCGCCAAACCCGGACCAGTTCAGCCCGGATTCGATCTGGAGCTACGAGGCGGGTGAAAAATTGCGAATATTCGACAATCGGGTGACGATTAACGGCGCCATCTACTACGAGGATTGGACGGGCATTCAGCAGCTCGTGACAGAGGCCTGCGGTGCCACGTTTACCTCAAATGCCGGCACCGCGCACGTGTACGGCGGTGAGCTCGAGGCTAGCATTGCCTTGACGTCGGAGCTGACGCTTACGACCTCGGCGGGCTACACGCACGCCAATATCGTCTCCGCCGTGCCGGGCGCCTCGTTTGTCGATGGCCAACGCGTGCAGGATGTGCCCGACTGGACCGAGACCACCTCGATCGTGTATCGGCACCCGATCTCGGATGACTATGCGGTGGTTCTGCGCGGCACCAACGAGTACACCGGTACGATGACCGACGTCACCTTCAACCAGAACCTCGTACCGGCGCGCGATATCGTGAAGTTTCGCGCCGGCTGGTCGAGTGACACCAAGGTCTCGGTATACGGCTTCGTGAACAACATATTTGATAAGCGAACCATCCTCGGGGATCCAGAGGAAATATCATTTTTCGTTCCGGCGTTGAATCGAGAAGTGGCCAACCAGCCGCGGACGGTCGGGGTGGAACTGAATTATGCCTGGGGCGGTGGACGCGCCAGTCCTTAAGGACAAACGCAGCGGATGCGAATCCGGAAGAATGCGGATTGGGGGAATGGCATTGCGGACGCGCTTTTAGCGCGCCGCTCAGCCGGTACGCAGAACCGCAAGCTTGCTGTGGGTGCGCTCAGCCTCTGATTCTTCGCCGGCCGGTTCATCGTCGCGCTGCCGGCGCAATAGCTCCTCGAAGTCGGCGGCCGAAACGGGCGTACTGAAGTGAAAGCCCTGGTACTGATCGCAGCCCAGGGTCTTGAGGAAATCGAGCTGATCAGGGGTTTCGACGCCCTCGGCGACCACTTTCAACCGCAGGCTATGCGCAAGAGAGACAATGGCGCGCACGATCGAAGCATCATCCGGGCGTGTCATGAATTCACTGATAAATCCGCGGTCGATCTTTAGCTTGTCGATCGGGAAGCGCCGCAGGTAACTCATGCTGGAGTAGCCGGTGCCAAAATCATCCACGGACACGAGCACTCCCATCTTGCTTAGCTGCTCCAGAATCGAGACCGATTCCTCCGGGTTGGTCATGACCGCGCTCTCGGTGAGCTCCACTTCCAGGTAGCTCGGATCCAGATCCGCATCGAGCAGGGCCTGACGGATCGTCGCGAGCAGGTTCTTTTGGCGGAACTGCGAAGCCGACAAATTCACGGCCACGCGCACTTGCGGCAGGCCTTTGCGCTGCCAGGCTTTGGCCTGCCGGCAGGCTTCGCGCACCACCCACCCGCCGATTGGACCGATGAGCCCGGAGTCCTCGGCAAGCGGAATGAATTCGTTGGGAGAGATGAGCCCGCGCTGGGGATGCCGCCAGCGAATCAATGCCTCGACGCTGTGTACGGCGCCGGATTTGACGTCGACCTTGGGCTGATAGTCGAGTTCGAACTGCTTCAGCGCGATGGCTTCGTGAAGATCGCTTTCCAAGCGGACCTTGTCCTGAGACTGCGTGTCCATTCCCGGTGCAAAACACTGAGCGTTGTTGCGCCCGCGCTGCTTGGCGCTGTACATGGCCGCATCGGCGCGCGCAATCAAGGTTTCGGTAGTCGTGCCGTCGGCCGGGTAAAACGCGATGCCGATGCTCGGGCTCGTATGAATATCCACTCCCGCGATGCGCATGGTCGGTTTGAGCGCTTCGATCACCCGCTGCGCCAGAAGCTCGGCATCATCGCGCGCGTCGATCGGATGCAGGATCATGACGAACTCATCGCCACCGCTGCGGGCAAGCGTATCGATGGCTCGTGCCACCCCGGTCAGGCGACGCGCCGTTTCCTGCAATAACTCATCGCCGGCGCGATGGCCGAGTGAGTCATTGATCAGCTTGAAGCGGTCGAGATCGACCATGAGGAGCGCGAACAGGTGCCCATTGCGTTGAGAGTGAGCGATCGCCTGCGCCAGGCGATCGTCGAGCAATACGCGGTTTGGTAGCCCCGTCAACGCATCATGCGTCGCTAAATGGCGCAGCTGTTTGTTTGCAGCCTCCAGGCCCTCGGTGCGCGCGCTCACGACCTGTTCCAAGGTATCCATCTGCCGGCGCACGATGCGCTCGTTGTCCCACTTGCGCGTCAGCGCACACGCGCATTGCAGGACCTCGATGGGCTCGAAGGGTTTTTTGATGATCAGGAGTTTGTCAGCATGCCCCAGACGGGCCACGACTTCGGTCCAATCGTAGTCGGAATGCGCCGAACAGATGACGACCTGCACATCGGGATCCACAGCCCAGAGTTTCTCAATGGTCTCAAGGCCGTCCCAACCCGGCGGCATGCGCATGTCGACGAAAGCGACTGCATAGGGATGGCCGGCGGCAAGAGCCGCGCGGACGCATTCAACGCCTTGTTCGCCTTGCAGCGCGGAATCCACGTCAAAAGTGGGGCGCACATCGACGGCTGCCGATTCGCCGAAAATCGCAAGCTCGGCTGCCGCAAGGTCGGCCTCACCATCATCCGCCCGCGTGAGGATCTTGCGGAAATCGTCGTGAATCGCCCGATTGTCGTCGATGACGAGAATGCGCTGGTTGGCGATCGCGTCGCCCTTAGCCATGCCTCTGCTCCGGCGGATTCGATGGCAGTGTGAGTGTAAACGCAGCGCCGCGACCGACTCCCTCGCTGCACACCGTGAGGGAGCCGCCGATCTCCCGCGCGGTCAGGGCTCCGCTGTGCAAGCCGAAGCCGTGTCCTTCTTTTTTCGTCGTGAAGCCGTGTGTGAACATCCGCTCCATATGCTCGGGGGAGATTCCCACGCCGTTGTCGATGACCTGGATCTGCACTCCGTGGGGAGATTTGGCGATGCGGACAACAACCTTCTTATCGGTGCGGCCCGATGCATCGCAGGCGCATTTGGCATTGCGCTCGAGATTCACAAGGATCTGCAGGACCTTATGCTTGTCAACCGTAATAGGCGGTACGGGCTCGAATTCGCGCTTCAGCGTGACGCCATGGCGCGCGAATGCTCCGCGGTTCATGGACAGGCTGTCTTCCACCAGTGCCGCCACATCGACGGTTTCGCTGACACCGCAACGCTTCGCGTAGGTCTGCTGAGTTGAGACGATATCCTTGATGTGGTCGATATCGCGGCCGAGTGACTCGAGTTCCGTGAGGAGCGATCGCTGCGTGTTGAGAATATGGCTCGACAGCTGCGCGAGGAAGTCAGGGATGCGCTTGCCACGTTCATCGTCCGTCATGAATGTGCCAAGGCGAGCAGAATTTTCCTGCAGCAGCGCGACCAGGCGGGCGAGTGAATCGCTCTTCAAGTTCCTGACACGGTCAGCGACCAGATTTGCGGAGACGTTCAGGCTGTTGAGGACATTGCCGACGTTGTGCAAGACGTTGGTCGCGACTTCGGCCATGCCTGCCTGACGTGAGGCGCTGACGAGCGCCTTGTGCACGCGGTCAATTTCCATCTCGGCGGCCTTGCGCTCCGTAATGTCCTCCAGGGTGCCCACTGCCCCGTAAAGCGTGCCATCCGGATCGCGCGACGGTGCAACGGTGACCCGCGCCCACACGATGCCGCCGTCTTTTTTGATATAGCGCTTTTCGATCGTGTAGAACTTGACCTCGCCGCGCCACAGCCGCTGCATGGCCGCTTCGCTGCCTTCGAGGTCGTCTGGATAAGTAATCTCGGGAAACCGTTTGCCGGGAAGCTCCTCGGCGGAATAGCCCAGCATCGCGCAGAAGGCGCTATTGAAGCGGGTGATGCGATCATCGAGATCAACTTGAGCGATGCCGATGGGCAATTGCTCCATGGTGGCGCGAAAGTGCGCTTCTACGCGGCGCAAGTCCTGTTGAGCAGTTTGCAAATCCGCTGCGGCGGCGTCTTCGGCAAGACGGCCATGCAACTGGGCAAGATTGCGAAGGGTGGTCACGGATGGCCTCCGTTGTCGCCGACGCTCCGGCGAGAATCGGCTTAATCCATAGTACCTGCGGCGATATTCGCGGACGATGTTGCAGCGCGAAAGCGCGCAATACGTCACAGTGAGATCGCTTGCGGCGCTCACGTTTCTTGACAAGAGAACGTGATATTGAAGCCAAGGGCGCAGTGCTTCGCGTTCAGTGCGAAATAGCTGAACGCATTGACTCCAGGTCGATTGTCGAAGCGAATGAAGCTCCGGTAAAAGCCTTCGAGTCTTCTAAAGCGCCGCTCGATGTCGTTGCGCAGACGTTTTAAGACTTTCTTGGACCTCAGGCCGGACCCTAGCGAGCGGACGCCGTCGTTCCGTCCGACCAACGTGACAGCGGCACTAGGAACATCGTCTCGGGCTCCGGGACTTCACGGTCGTCGAGGAGCACCGGAGACCCCGGCAGGTTTGCTCCCCAGGTCGCGCCCGCGACTTTTGGCACATGGATCATGAGATGCGGGTGCCAATGGCCCACGCCATCGCCCAGGTACCCATCCTTAGACATCATGAAGGACATCGCGCCCGGATTGGGTGGGAGAAGTTCCTTGCGCGCGACCGCGGCGCGAACCTCGTCGAGAATCTTTTCTTTCGAGTCTCCGGCGAGTGCGAGCTTTGTTCGCCGGAGCCGGTACGCGAGAATGGACCCGGACGCTGCCGGATTGTAGCAAACCGGTCCCCTCAACTTCGGGTTCCAGAAATCGGGGCTTGCACCCGGCGACATCCACGACCTCTCCACGAGACAGGTGAATCCGTTCGTGCCGCGGACGGCGGTCTGGTAACCCTGCGAATCGAGAATGAGCACCGTGGCCTTGTCGGAGATCGCGGCCGGCGCGGCGCTGCGCGCGAGTGCGATCTCGGAACCGGGAGCCATTAGATATTGCTCAAGAGGCGCCATCCGCTCGTACGGAGACGCCTCGGCCGCCGCGAAGCCTGCCAGTGCCGATAACAGTACTACCCGCGCGCAGGCTCCAGCCCATCGAGCCAAGTGTCCTCTGTTCATGCGGAAGTTCCTTTCGGGTATGACCATCCTACCGACGGCGCAAGCCAGGTATGGTCTTAATTTTAAATCGGCAATTGCGGCCCCATACGTGCATACAGACTGGGTGTTTCGAGTGTTATTTCCATCTCGGCAGAGTGTCAACAGATCCTAGCGACGCAGGCCGGAGTTTTTGACCGGTTCCCGTGTGGCGAGCGCAATGCCGCCGAGCAGTAGAACGGACGCTGCTGCGAGTCGAATGGTAATCGGCTCCGCAAATAGAATGACGCCTCCTAAGCTTGCAAGGAGCGGCACACTCAATTGCAGATTGGCGGCGGCGATCGCGCGAAGACGCGGCAGTGCGGTATACCAGGCTGCATATCCGACGCCTGAGGCGATAGCGCCGGAAAGAATCGCCAGTACGACGCCCATACGATCCCAGGCGCCGTGTCGCCACATGATGGCGCTGATCAGGAGGGCGCCGGGAACGGCGCGAGCGAAGTTCCCGGCCGTATCGCGCAGCGGATCGCCCGAGCGTCGACCGCGCAGTGAGTAGATGCCCCAGGCAACACCCGCGCACAGCATGAGTGCGCTCTGCACTGCAGGTGCTGCGGAAACCCCTGGAAATACGAGCGTCACCAAACCGCTCATCGCCAGTACCCAGCCGAAGGCAATTCTAAAATTGATCCGCTCACCTGCGGCCAATCCGGCCGCGATCATGACCAGCTGAACGGCACCGAAGAGTAGGAGTGCGCCCGTGCCAGCTGTGATGGCGACGTACGCAAAAGAAAATCCGGTGGCGTAGGCGAGCAGGGCAAATGACGAAGCCCATGTGCCTCCCAGCGAGCCACGACGGTTGCCGAGTTGGACCAGGAGCCACAGCGTGATCGCGCCGGAGACGATGCGCACGCTGGTGAAGCTTGCCGGGTCAATGCTCGTTTGCCTCAATGCCATGCGACAAAGGATTGAGTTGGCGGCAAACGCAATGAGCGCGAACCCGGTGGCCAGTGCAACCCGGCTCAAGCGAGCGCCTGCCCCAGATCGTCGATCAGATCTTCGCAGTCTTCGACGCCGATCGAGAGGCGCAGCAGATTCTGCGGAGTCGTCGATCCGGGTCCCTCGATCGATGCACGATGCTCGATGAGGCTTTCTACGCTGCCAAGACTGGTTGCAGGCGTGAAGAAGCGGGTACGGCGCACCGTGTCGAATGCCGCCTGGCTGCCCTTGGCGATGCACACCGACAGCATCGCGCCGAAACCGTCATGCATCTGCGCTGCGGCGACTGTGTGCCCCGGATGCTGCGACAAACCGGGATAGTAGACGCGCTCCACCGCCGGCTGAGTGCACAGAAACTCAGCAATCCGCAGCGCGCTTTCGCACTGCGCGCGCACGCGGATCCCGAGTGTCGAGATGCTGCGCCTGAGCAACCAGCAATCAAATGGCCCGAGACCCGTGCCGCAGGTACGCTGCCAACTGTGCAATTGCTCAAGGAGTGTGCCGTCTTCGCGAACCACGAGGATGCCACTGAGCACATCGCTGTGGCCGCCGAGGTACTTTGTCCCGCTGTGCATGACGATATCGACGCCAAAGTCGAATGGCGTCTGGCATACCGGTGTTGCGAAAGTGTTGTCGCATGCGACCAATGCGCCTGATTCATGGGCCATCGCAGTCACGACTCCAAGATCCGTGATACTCAAGAGCGGATTGGTCGGCGTCTCAACCCATACCAGGCGCGTGCGCGCGCTGAGCATCGCCCTGACGGCGGCGGGTTCGCTGAAGTTAGCAAAGTCGACTGTGATGCCGCGCCCGCGCGCGTGTTCACGCAGTTGTTTGAGCGTGCCGTAATAGGCTTCCAGAGGCGCCACCACGTGATCGCCGCTGCGCAGCAGCTCGAATACCGCCATGTTCGCGGCCAGGCCTGAAGCAAAGGCTGCGGCACCGATGCCGCCTTCGAGAGCCGCCATGCACGACTCGAGGGCCCCTCGATTTGGCGCACCTTCCCGGCTGTACCTGTAGCCTCGCGAATATGCCCCGTCGGCGTCTCGCTCGAAGGTCGTCGTGAGATAGATGGGTTCTGCGATCGCACCGGTTGCTGCATCGGGCGCGTGCGCGGCACGCACGCA
>Ga0302324_100013614_pt1 | contig 16472 bp, 14 predicted proteins | sample Palsa_T0_1_FD_201949 | JGI IMG/M metagenome (GOLD analysis project Ga0302324, IMG submission 201949) | Peat permafrost microbial communities from Stordalen Mire near Abisko, Sweden - Palsa_T0_1 | ecosystem: Environmental > Terrestrial > Soil > Palsa > Peat permafrost | place: Sweden: Abisko...
CGCCAGCGATGCCGATCGCACATGCAGCAAATGGGGGATGCCGTTCACTTGTACCTCTACTGGAACGGTCACCTGCTGCTCCACCTCCTCAGCGGCTCGGCCGGGCCACTGCGTAATCACCTGCACCCAGGTATTGGCGACGTCGGGATAGGCCTCTATGGGAAGATTCTTGAAAGCAATGAAGCCTGCGATGAAGAGCAGAGCTGCGACGCCCAAAACAACATAGCGGGCGTTCAAGGCAGCGTCGACCAGGGAACGAATCATTACTTCTGCACCGTGTTCTGAAACTCGAGTGCGTTCGCGATCACTGCCCGGCCCGGCGCGATTCCGGATACCACCTCCTGCAAGCCGCCGGGAAGCATATCGCCACCCACCACTTCTACCCGCCGGAATTGCTTCTCCTTCACCGGTTCGTAAACCCAATCGCGATCGTGCAGGTGCAAGATCGCCGGAGCTGGCACCGCTGCCCCCGTTTCTTTTTGTGGGCCGTGGAAGGTTGCGGTCACGAACATTCCCGGACGCATCAGGCCGGGGTTTTCTACTTCAATTCGCACCTTGGCCGTGCGAATGTTGGGATCCAAAACGGTGCCAATGTTGCTGATAACCCCCGTAATCGCTCGCTTGGGGTAGGCCATCAGCCGGATTTCCGCGTTTTCGCCAAGCCTGACATTGGCCAGATCGTTTTCGAATACGTCGCACACGATCCACACATGGGTCAGGTCTGAGATGGTGAATGGGCTGGGTGAGGCCAAACCTTGCACACCAGACGCATTTGTCACTTGCTGGTCGCTGATCACGCCGGAGACTGGGGCCGTGATTTCAACCACCGGACTAGGGTGATCCGGGTCCACGCCCAGCACTCGCAGATGTTCCTGAGTAGTCTTGATCGTTACGTTGGCCTTGGTTTCCGCGGCTTCTGCAATTTCGAAGTCTTTCTGGGCGATTGCGCCCTTCTCGTGCAGGAGTTTTGCGCGCTCCAGTTGCTTGTGAGTGAGTGCTTCATCGGCCATGGCCTGTTGGTAGTCGGCGTAAGCTCCCGAGATATCGGCACTCTGCACTTTCAAGAGCAGCTGGCCCTTGGTGACGGAATCTCCCAGGCGCGCGTCAATCTCTATCACGCGGCCGGAAGCCAGTGAAACAACCGGGACGTTTCTGGAGACGTCCGGATTGACTGTTCCAGTGACTTTCAAGTCCGATCTGGCAGTGTGAGCCACCGATATTGTCAACGGGAACCGCTCGGGATGCTCCACTTCAAACACATTGCTGTCCTCCACACTCTGGACCTTCAGCGCTGGAGGAGCTTCCGCTTTCGGGTCACTCTCGGGCTTCTTACAGCCTGGTTCCAGCAAGACCGGCGCCAAGCCTAGAATTACGCACGCTAATCTGGGCCACTTCATTGAATTACCTCGCGTCCCACTGCACGATTCATTTGAGCCGCGCTGGTCAAATCATCCTTCGCATCTGGTTAGTCTCTCAGTCTACTGCATGTCTTGCTCAAATGACTGTAACCACGCCGCCGCCGTTGCACTTGACATGATGCACTACAACTTCAGCGCATCCATCAGACGCTTCGCATTACGCCTGCAAATGGCCGCTGGCATTACGGATCGCGCCTGGGACGTGTCTGACCTCGTGGCTCTCCTGGAAGCATCTGAACGGGAGTCAGAAAAGAGCGGCGTGCTAAACTGACTTGGGTCCTATGGTTCAGATGCACGTTTGGGCAATCGTTGGCTTGTTATTATCGGGCCTAATTTGCTGCTCGTGTGGGGATGCTAGTTTATTCCAAGATAAGCCGTCGGCGGTGGTCAAGAAGATGTACGTGGCTTGCAACACCCGCGAATACTCTACGGCAGCTGGTTTCCTAACCGCCGCAACGAAGAAAATTGTCAACGACACGGCTGTCGTAGAGGGTGGGATGAAACGGGCCTGTGATCAAGGCAGCAGGCGTGGGACGATAACAAGTATCGAACTGAAGAGTGAAAGTATACGTACATTAGGAGCAACGGTGGTCGTGGATATTCACTTCAAAGACAGTAGCGTAAAGAAGAACGATATTAATGAATTGATCGAAGAAAACGGAATTTGGAAGGTTACGCAGGCCCCTGGATCAAAGTAGCCCACCTCTAGAAAATTCAGAGTAGCCCACCCCCATTTTTCCACTCCGCTTGTGTTCTTCTAGTACAAATGCCTTCCCCCGCTCTTCTTTCGTTGTTTCTTGCCGCGCAGATCGCCGTCATTTCTCATCGCGGCGAACATCTTGCCCACCCTGAAAACACGCTGCCTGCGTTTCAAGCCGCCATTGAAGCCGGGGCCGATTTTTTCGAACTGGATGTTCGCACCACCTCCGACCAACGCTTGGTCTTAATGCACGATCGGACTGTCGACCGCACTACCAACGGCAAGGGGCCGGTCCGAGAAATGACGTTCGATCAAATTCGCGTCCTGAACGCCGGCGGCGCCCAGCCGCCAACTTTTGAAGAAGCTCTGAATCTCGCGCATGGCCGGATCGGAGTTTATGTCGACTGCAAGGATATAGCTCCCGCCGATCTGGTTGACGCGCTCGAAAAGGCCGGCATGCTCGACAAAGTGGTGATTTATGGAGGCGCTGGATTCTTGAAAAGCGTCCAGGCGCTCCGCCCGAGTTTGAAGGTGATGCCGGAAGCCGGGAACGTCGCGACACTCGAAAAACTCCTAGCCAGCATGACCCTTCACGTAGTGGCATTTGACGCCGGCGATTTTACCGACCCTGTGATCCAAGTGGCCAAACGCGCAGGCGTCGACATCTACGTCGACCGCCTGGGCCCTGCCGACAACGTCTCCCACTGGCAGGACGCCATCGACCGCGGAGCCACGGGCATTCAAACCGATCACCCGGCGGAACTGGTGGACTATCTGCGCTCTCGCAAACTGCACAAGTAGCCGCTCATTCCAACGAATAGTCCACTTACCTGCCGTCTTAGCCCGCTGGCTAGTTTTCCGTGTGGTTTCGCCGCCTTCGGTAGTAAAAGACTTAAGAGATGGATCGAGTTATCAAAACCCTGATCGCCGACGACGAACAAATCGCGCGCAGGGTCTTGCGGGAAGAACTGGAACTCATGCCCGAGGTCGCCGTCGTAGGCGAGTCCCAGGATGGCCGCGAAGTTCTTCGGCAGATTGTCGAGCTGCGGCCCGATTTGGTGTTCCTCGATCTGCAGATGCCGGGTATGGATGGCTTCGAAGTGGTGCGAAATCTGAGCGGACCGCGGTTGCCTGTGGTGGTGATCGTCACCGCGTTTCACCACCACGCCATGCAAGCGTTCGAAGCCGGAGCGGTGGACTATTTGCTGAAGCCGGTCAGCCAAGCCCGGCTTCAGAAAGCGCTAGAGCGAGTCAGAAATCTCCTGGGTAAGCCCCTCGAGATCGCGCAAAATCTCGCGGAGATGAATCCAGCGCGGCGCAAGTTGGTGGGCCGCTCGGGCCGGGAGTATCACTTGCTGGATGCCGGCGAGGTGCTGGCGCTTCAGGCCGATGGCGAGCTGGTTTGGATTGTCACCCCCAAACGCCGCTTTCTGGCAAGCCAGACTCTGCGCGCGCTCGAGACCAGCCTTCAGTCTTTCTCGTTTCAACGCGTGCATCGGAATGCCATTGTTAATATCGATCACGTCCGCAAGGTCGCCGCGCTTACCAGTCACCGCTGGATGCTCACACTCAGCAACGGGTTGGAGTTTGTGGTTAGCAAGCGCCAGGCCCACAACATCCGCCGCATTCTGGAACGCTAGTTCCGCTCACCGCCCAAAGTGACTCGCTCACCTGAACTCCGCGCCCGCCCGTCAGACTCTTCTAGGTTGAAACGGAGCAGCCCCGCACAATCGAAGAATGAGGAAGCTTGTTTCGTGCCTTACCCTGTCCATCAGTCTTGCCGCGATCGGTTCTGCTCAATCCAGCAGCGGGAACGCCGGCACCGTTCGAGGTTCCGTGCTGGATCCTTCGGGCGCGGCCATCGTAGGCGCGGCCGTCGAGATCGAGAACCCCGTTTCACACTACACGCAATCAACAACAACCGGCAGCCAGGGTGACTTCGCGCTGAACAACGTTCCGTTTAATAACTATCACGTGAGCGCTAGCGCCTCCGGATTTCAACGCGGCGCCCAGGAAGTGGACGTTCGTTCGCCGATCCCGCTCGAGGTGAACATCAGCCTGAAGCTGGGCGCTGAATCTTCCAGCGTGACCGTGCTGGAGGCCGGCGATCTGATCGAAACAGACCCTGTAACTCATACCGATATCGATCGCGCCCTGTTCGACAAGATGCCTCTCGAGAGTCAGTCTTCGTCGTTGAGTTCACTGGTTACGCTGGCATCGCCCGGCATCTCGGCCGATTCGAACGGTCTGTTTCACGGACTCGGAGATCACGCTTCGAACTCGTTCTCGCTGGATGGCCAGCCCATCACGGATCAACAAAGCAAGGTTTTCTCGAATCAGATTCCGCTCGACGCCGTGCAATCCATGGAGGTGATCGAGGGTGCGCCGCCGGCCGAATATGGCGACAAAACCAGTGTGGTGATCAACGTCACCACGCGCTCGGGCCTCGGCGCAACCGCACCTCACGGCGATATTACAACTTCCTACGGAACCTTTGGAACATCTAACGTCGGCTTCAATCTTGCTTACGGCAGAGAGAAGTGGGGCAACTTCATTTCCGCGAACGGATTGAACACTGGCAGATTTCTGGATGGGCCCGAGTTTCAGGTCTATCACGATCACGGCAACGAAGAAAATCTCTTCGACCGCTTCGATTTCAAGCCTGCCCAGGCAGACACCGTTAACCTGAATTTCGGTTTCACCCGCTCCTGGTTCCAGACGCCGAATTCCTTCGACGCGCAAACCGCCGACGCATGGTCCGGATTGGTTGTTAACAACGGCGGGCTGGGCCCGAATGGATTGCCGGTGGGCGCCGAAGATCAGCGTTCGAAGATTCGGACCTATAACATCGCTCCCACCTGGACGCATCTGTTGAATGCGAACTCGGTTTTCACGTTCGGCGCCTTTGCGCGGCAGGATCAATACAACTACTACCCGAGCGGCAATCCCTTCGCGGATTTCACTCCGGATCTTCAATCGGAAACAATTGGGCAGAGCCGCACGCTGACGAATATGGGAGCGCGCGCCAGCTTGTCATACGTCAAAGGCATACACAACATCAAAGCCGGCATCCTGTGGGAGGACACCATCATCACCGAGAAGGACAGCTTCGGGGTAGTGGATCCCACCTTCAATCCGGTTTGCTTCAATGCCGACGGAAGTCCCAACACCGATCCCTCTATTACCAGTCCCAATAACTGCACGGGGACCTTGTCGGCCAATCCAGCCTATGATCCATTGCTGGCGTGTATCGACCTGACCCGAACGGGGCCGCTCACCGGCTGCCCGAGTTCCACCAGCGGGTTATACCGGTTCCACGGCCATGCCAACATCCGCGAGCTGGCGCTTTTCTTCCAAGACACTATGACAATCAGGAATTGGACATTCAACGTCGGAATGCGGTTTGATCATTACGACGGCATCACCAGCGCCAATCAAGCGGAGCCCCGGCTGGGCATCGCATACAATATCAAACCGAGCAACACCGTGCTGCGCATTTCCTACGCCCGCACGCTGGAAACGCCTTTCAATGAAAACCTGGTTCTGGCCAGCAACGGCTGCCTGGATCCGGTGGTCAGCCACCTCATGGCCGCCATCCAGGGCTATCCTTGTCTCACCGAACCCCTGCGCGCCGGCTGGCGCAACGAGTTTCACGCGGGCCTGCAGCAGGCCTTCGGGAAGTATTTCGTGCTGGATGCCGAGTACATTTGGAAGTACACGCATCTCGCTTACGACTTCAGCGTATTGGGCAGCACGCCTGTGACGTTTCCCATCGAGTGGGCCAGTTCCAAGATTCCCGGCTACGCGGTACGCGCCAGCCTGCCGAACTTCCACGGCTTGTCGGCATTTCTGGTATTCTCCAGCGTTGCGGCGCGCTTCTTTGAGCCGCAAGTCAGCGGCATCGGCGCTACTCCGGCTTCACTCGGCGGCAACGGCGTTTTTCGAATCGACCACGACGAGATTTTCAACGCCACCGCTCACTTGCAATACCAACCTTCCAAGCGAGGACCCTGGCTCGGCTTCAACTGGCGCTTCGATAGCGGCCTGGTTGCCGGTCCAGTGCCCTGCGCCGGAGGCAATTGCCCCAACGGACCCAATGGAACCGATTCCATCGTGGACGTCTCCGGCCTCACGCCGGATCAACAATTCCAAGCAGGGCTCTTCTGCGGCGGCGTGTTCGCTACGCAAACTACCGGAATCAGTCCCACCGGCCTCTGCCCCGCGTCGCAGTACGGCTCCAACCTGATCAAAATCCCAGCCGCCGGTGCTGAGAATGACGACCACAATCCGCAGCGCATCGCATCCCGTAATCTCTTCGACATCGCAGTAGGCCACGACAATGTGTTTCACGGCGAGAAGTACAAATGGAGCGCGCGAGTGTCGGTAGTGAATCTAACCGACAAATACGCTCTGTACAATTTTTTGTCTACTTTTAGCGGAACACATTACGTGACGCCACGCTCTGTGACAGCCACCATCGGGTTCCATTTCTAGCGGTCCCGAACGTTCCCACCCTTTGCGTCGCAAGCGCGTTTCTTGGTTGACGTGACTTGGTTGACATCAAAGGATCGGCTGTTAATATAGAACTGAAACCGCTCATGCGCCACATCCCTTCCGCGTACCGGCCGGCGCGAAGTTCAAGATAAGGATCTCCGAAGATGGAAAGACCCCAGTTTCTTAGCGCTCGATTTGCGTGCGCCGCTCTGGCTTCCGTGATGGCACAAGTTTGCGCCTATGCGCAGAGTTCCAATCTCTGTTCGCGGTTTCCGGTGGGAAGCTCCATTTCGCAGCCTCAGGACCTATTCAGCCAGCACGGCGTGTTGCGTCTGAACTTGACCTACGAAACCTCCGTCGATCATAACGGAAATACGCTCTTCTGCTTCGTAACCACCAGTGGCTCGCAGTCGCCAACGCTGCACGTTCGTCCCGGCGAGCGCCTCATCATCAATCTGACGAATAATGTCCCGGCCCCTCTAGCGGCGGCCTCCATGGCCGCGATGCCCGGAATGATCGTTTTGGGGACCGCATCCAGCACTTGCGGAGCAGTTACGATGACCGCCACCTCCGTCAACATCCACTACCACGGGACGAACACCCCGCCAACATGTCACCAGGACGAAGTGATCCGCACCATGATTAACTCCGGGGAGTCTTTTCAGTACGATGTACATTTTCCCCCGGACGAACCCCCAGGACTTTATTGGTACCACCCGCACATCCACGGCATTTCAGAGCCGGCTGTACAGGGTGGTGCTTCTGGAGCGCTTATTGTGGAAGGTATTCAAAACGTGGTTCCGGAGGTTGCGGGGCTTCCGCAGCAGGTATTAATCATTCGCGACAATCTCGTGCCCGGTTACCCAATTCCGGGAGGAAATGTTCCCTCGTACGACATTTCTCTCAATTACGTTCCGGTCCCATGGCCTGCGTTCACTCCTGCCGTGATTCAAATGAAACCCGGCGAAAGACAATTCTGGCGCGTGTTGAACGCCTCCGCCGATACCATTCTTGATCTGCAGCTTCAATACGACGGCACACCGCAGCCCTTGGAGGTAGTGGCGCTCGATGGCGTTCCCACCGGTTCTCAGGATGGTACTTCACGAGGCAGGAGAATGACCGACACGGATATTCTGCTTGCGCCCGCAGCGCGGGCGGAGTTCATCGTGGCGGGACCCTCATTAGCCGTCAAGAACGCCACCCTGATGACGCTGAATATCGATACTGGCCCTGACGGCGATAATGATCCGAAGCGGCCAATCGCAACGGTCCAGGCATCGAACGGCGCTCCCGAGCCGCCCGTGACCATTCCATACACTTTTGAACAGCCCCATAAGCAGCGTTTTGCCGGATTGGACCGTGAAAAGCCGAGTGCCGAGCGTACGCTGTATTTTTCGGAAGTGCTTTCGGACCCTAACGACAAGAATAGTCCCACGAACTTCTTCATTACCGTCGACGGCCAAACGCCGACGCTCTTCAGTCCCGACAATCCACCCGCCATTGTCACAACAGAGGGGGCTGTCGAAGACTGGACCATCGAAAACCGGTCGCTGGAGAATCATGAATTTCACATTCATCAGATTCATTTCTTGCTTCTGGAGCAAAACGGAGTTCCGGTAAACGACGGTCAGTATCTCGACACGATTCAGGTACCTTACTGGTCGGGATCGGGACCCTATCCGAAGGTGAAGGTGCGGATGGATTTTCGTGGCCGGCTGTTTGGCGACTTTGTCTATCACTGCCACATCCTGGGCCACGAAGATAACGGGATGATGGCGATAATTCGCGTGAAGCCGGCGAGAGTGGAGCATGGGCACCATTGAGGATTGCGAGAGAAATGAAAAGTGCGAGGTAAAAGCATCGCGCCGGGTTATAATGCTGTTGATGAATTCTAACGCGTGGCTCAGCTTAGGAGCACTTGTCTTGACAGTGCCGAATGGTTGGTCGCAGACGCCCCATTCTAAGCCGCCCGGCTATCTAGCCCGTCAATCCGCCGCCGGAGCGGTGTCGAGTGTGATTCCTTCGGTAGGAGCGGTGGCCAATGGCGCCAGTTTTCTGAACCAGCCGGTGGCGCCCGGTTCGTTAATCACGATTTTCGGCAGCAATTTGGCCGCCTCGCAGGTCGGCGCGAGCGTTATTCCGTTGCCCACCACCCTCAGCGACGCAAGCGTAACGTTTAACGGTATTCCCGCCCCGCTGCTGCTGGTTGCGGCGCAGCAGATTAATGCTCAACTGCCGTGGAACGTTCTGCCGGACGGTGCAACTTCGGGGGTTGTGCACGTGGTAGTCAGTAGGAACGGCTCGGCGTCGCTTCCGTTCGAATTTCCGGTGGGCGATTTCGGTCCCGCAATTTTCACGCTGCAATCCGGAACAGGACAGGCGGCGGCGATCAATCCGGATGGCAGTGTGGCAGGAGTGGCGGGATCAATTCCTGGAGTTACTCTGCTTCCCGCTTCGCCCGGCGACACAATTGTGGTTTATGCCACCGGCCTCGGTGCGGTGACGCCCTCCATTGATAATGCAGCCGCGCCGGGAAACATCTTGCGCAATACGTCGACGATGCCAACCGTGTTCATTGGAGGATTCGAAGCACAAGTGGCTTTTGCGGGGCTGTCGCCGCAGTTCGTAGGCGTATATCAGATCAATGTCGTGGTTCCCCCCTTTCAGGGAATCCTACCAATACAGATTCAATTTGGGAACGTCATATCTAGCGACAAGGTCACCATCGCGGTTGCGCTTCCGTATTGAGGGGCTGTGAGCGGTTGACCTGGCCGGTCACGAACTCGACGAAGCGCATGGCATCCCGCTCCAATTCGGCGGTGGTCGCGCCGCCATTCTTGAGCCGATTGTCTCTTGCCGTTTGAATCACGGGCCGCCACAGAGGCGGGACCGTTTCCATCGCCCAGCAGAAGGCCTGGTGTTTGGAGACCAGTTCCCGATGACATGCCGAGTAAAGAATGCGGCAAGCGGTGAGAACCGCGTAGGCATTGTGGATGAACGACCGGTCCGGACGATTCCCCGCATTCGACGCCAAGTCCTCCTTCAAATAGTTCAACTCCAGCAGAAGTGCGTTATGCAGGCATTGATCGGAAACAGGCGGCGCAATGAGCTTTGCATCTTTGCCCCACAGTGTAATGCCGGACTTCGCAATATTGATCCAGATGAACGGATTTCCGTCCGACGCGTGTCTGGTGAGTTTCCCCAGGTAATGATAGAAGCCACAGCAGCGCGATGTTTTGTCCAGAAATTCTCCGTCGATGACGAAGCGCATGTCGATTCGGCGGACCCACCGGTTGTGCTCGCTTTGGCCCAGGAACCATGCATCCAGCACGGCGAATTGCAGGTCGTCAATGTCTCGTTCCGTGACCGCGACGCAATCCACGTCGCTGCAGGCTTCGTCGAAAGCGTCATAAGTCAAGGAGCCCCACAGGTAGATGCCGACCAGATTCCCACGCAGTATCGAAGGCAGGTCCCGGGCCAGCATCCGGAGAAGATGGGAGAGATTCGCGGGGATTTTCATTTGACTCCAAGGCTAGTTTAAAATATTATTGTGCCGGTCAAGGAAATCGCACGCGACGTCTTCCGCCTGAAGGTCAGCATCGCGAATGTTTATTTCATCGGGCCTCCCACGGGACCCTGGACCCTGGTCGACACGGGAACTCCCAAGCACGCCGAACAGATCCGGCAAGCGGCGGAATCGGTATATGGGGCGGCCGCATGCCCGGAGGCGATTCTTCTTACGCACGGCCATATGGACCACTCGGGCAGCGCGTTGGATCTTGCCGATTTCTGGGACGTGCCGGTATTTGCGCATGCGCTCGAAATTCCGTACCTCACCGGCCGATCGAAATATCCGCCGCCGGACGCGACCGTGGGCGGTTTTCTGGCGACCATGGCGCGCTTTGTCCGCGTGCCGCTGCAGAATCTGGGAGGGCGCGTGCGGGCCCTGGAACCGGGGCGGGAAACCCCCGGATTGACGGATTGGGAATGGCATCATACTCCAGGGCATTCGCCCGGTCATGTCGCATTTTACCGGCGCGAGGATGGGACCTTGCTGGCCGGTGACGCGCTCTGCACCATGAATCTGGATTCGCTTCTGGCTGCGCTGTTCGAAGTGCAAAAAGTCTGCGGTCCTCCTAAACCATCCACCTGTGATTGGCAGCGCGCCCGCGAATCGGTGGAATTGCTTGCGGAGCTTCGCCCGCTCACGATCGCTGCCGGGCACGGCATCCCAATGAGCGGCGGCGATGCGGTGATGCAACTGGCTGAACTCGCCGTCGATTTCCCGATTCCGGCCCACGGACGTTACGTGCGGGAGCCGGCGCGCATGGATGAATCCGGAGTTGTCTCGCTGCCGCCCGCGCCAATCGATCCGGTAGCCGGGGTTGCGGTGGCGGTAGGCTTGGCGGCGGCTGCGGGAACGATGTTCGCGGTTGCCGCGCATCGGCGTCGGCGCGCGGCTAGGGCTGATACTCCAGCACCAGCGTCGTAATATCGTCGCCCAACTCCGCGCCCTCGCTAAAATCCTCCACGGCCTCCACCAACTTGGTGTGAAACTCCTTGCAGCCCAGCAATGCATTTGCGAGCAGCGTTTCCCGAAATGCTTTCCGGTCGAAGAATTCTCCGTCCTCACTTTCGGCCTCCGACAATCCGTCGCTGTACAGGACAACCTTGTCGCCGGGCTGAAGCTGCATGCTCTTCACCTCATAGGAAGCAACCTCCAACATACCGAGAGGCAGACCGGTGCTTTCAAGCGAAATCAGCTCGGAACCCGCGCGCACCAGAACCGGCTTGGGATGGCCGGCATTGGACCAGCGCAGCAAACCTGAGCGATCTACCGTGCAGTAGAACACGGTGGCATACTTTTCCCCCTTGGCGCGCTCGGTGAGAAACCGGTTGATGCTGGACATCACGTCCTCAATCTGCGCCGGACCTTCGGAAGCCAGCAAGAACGCGCCCTGCAGCAGAGCGGCGAGAAGAGCCGCGCTCACTCCCTTGCCGGACACATCGGCGATGACACAAGCGTAGGCGTCGGGGCCGGCGGGATGCACGTCGTAATAGTCGCCGCCCACCTGGCGCGACGAGATGCTGGAACCGCAGGCGCGAAACCAACCCTGGGAAGGAAGATCGTTGGGCAGCAGTCCTTGTTGAATGGTGCGTGCGAGATTCAGTTCTTCTTCCAGGCGCCGCTTGCCGCGTTCTTCTTCCAGGAGCCTGGCGTTTTCAAGAATGGTGGAGGCTTCCAGCGCCAGGGTCTGGAGAATCTCACGGTTGCCGACCGACAGATCGGCGGCGGAGCCGCGCGAATCCATATAGAGGACTCCCACCGTGTCGTTGAGCGTCGTTGCGATGGTATCCTGCATCGATCCGGTGCGGACGTGAATCAGCGGGACGCAAACTACCGAGCGCAGTTCGAGATCCGCTACGGACATCTCGGGGCGGATGCCGCCTTCGCCCAGCGGGTCGAACGTCATGGAGAGCATATCGCGCCGGGTTCTTAAGGCCCGATGGATGAGTGTGCGCGGCACGCCGAGATCGGCGGGCCCAAGCGCAGCGCCGCGACAGTCGCGAGCCACGCTTACGTCCAGTTCTTCTTCGTTCTTGAGCAGAAGAAACCCGCGCTCGGCGCCAGTGACGGAAAGGGCGGCATCCACCACCGCGACCAGGACGTCGTGGGTGGAGAGCGAGCTTTGCAGCGCGCGGGCCACTTCCACCAGTGACCGGAGCTTGGAAAGATTGGTGGCGCCGGCGGCGGCCTGCGTGGACATTTGCTCCATGAAGCGGTGGATCTCGTCGTCTTCGAGAGTGAAAACCAGACGGTAGGAATCCTGGAAGCCGAAATCGATGCGGTCGGCGTCGGTAAGCTTGTGCCGCGTCACGCGGTGCCCGTTCACGAACACGCCGTGGCGGCTGCTCAGATCCTCGACATAATAATCGCCGTCTTCTCCTACAATGCGAGCATGGGCGCGCGAAGCGCGGTTATCGTGGAGCACCAGGTTGTTATCGCCTTGACGGCCGATGGTGAAAGGCAGAGGTTCGAGAGAAAGCCGGCTGCGATTTCCGGAAGGATTGATTACAGCCAAGGCAGGCAGCCGTCCGGTAGCGCGGGGCGGCTCACTGGGCGAGGTCATGCATGGCTCCGCCGGGATTGTTGGTTGACGGCGGCCAGTTCTTTGGTCCGCAGCACCTGGCAGTGGGAGCAGTAACCGCCGATTTCCGTCCGGGCGAGAGCAATCTTGAAACCGAAGTGACTTTCGATTTGTTGCCGCATCTCGCGTAGTAAATCGCCGAAAAACTCCTCGATTTTTCCGCAGCGCAAGCAAATGACATGCGCGTGCTCCTGCTTCAGGCGCGTTTCGTAATAATGCTGGTCCCCTTCGTGATGCATGAGATCCAGCTCGTCCACCAGTCCGCCGGCCTTGAGCAGCTTGAGAGTCCGGTAGACGGTTACTCGATTGATTTTCGGGTCTTTCTCGCGCGCTAGTTCGTACAGGCGCTCGGCGTCCAGATGCTGGCCTGACTGATCGATCAGATCCAGCAGAATCTGACGCTGACGCGTCAGCCTGACTCCCTGCAGTTTTAGCGAATCCTTGATGCCCGAGACCGCCATGAGACTACCAATGAGAGTAGCAAATGCGAAGACGGATTCGGAGTCTGCGGTTCCCACAAGGATTCGCGAAACAATCTGGGGACACGTCTGTTTCCTTGACGTTTGAAGCAGTTGCGACACTAGCCCGACATGTCCCAAGATTGTTTCCGGATTGTTTCGCTTATTGTTGGATGCTGTGACTCATTCGCCAAGGACTGGTTCGTACGATTCGTCGGGGCGCGGGCGGAGATTGGGGTTGCGCATGAGGATTCGGGCGCAGGTGTTCCAGCGCAGCAGCGCGTCATCGTTGGAGGGCGGGCGCAATGTTCCAGCGGTTTCGTAACTCTGCATGGCTTGCTGGAATGCATCATGGGCGGCGAAGACCGCATTGGGCGAGCCTTTGCGCAGTTGGGCGTGCGCCAGCCGTTCCCAGATGATTCCGCTGTAATAATGTTGTTCGTATTCGCTTTGCAACTTCGGCAGAATTTCGCGGGCCTTGCCGGCCGCAGCGCCGTGGCCGAACTGATCCGTCAGGGACAACAGCAACATCACCAAGGCAGGCTGATTTTCGGGATCAATGTGCAGGACATCCAGACAGATACTTTCGGCCAGCGACGGCTCATTCAAGAGCCGGTATCTCTCGGCTTTTTCCAGGGCCTCGCCGATACCGGCGGCTGAAATCGGCTTGAGATCGAATTGCATGGCTACTACCGGGAGCCGAACACGCGGAACAATCTGCCGAGCGGATCGAAGAACCGGTCCACGACGCGCTCCTTGAGTGGAATGATCGCATTGTCGGTGATGGTGATGCTTTCCGGGCAGACTGTGGTGCAGCACTTGGTGATATTGCACAGGCCGATGCCATCGGATTTTCTGAGGTCCGGGATGCGGTCTTCGACATCCAGCGGATGCATTTCGAGCGCAGCGGCATACACCAGGAAGCGCGGACCGATGAACTCGGCGTGCATGTGATGATCACGCAGGACGTGGCAGACGTCCTGGCAGAGGAAACATTCGATGCACTTGCGAAACTCCTGCACGCGATCGACATCGGACTGGACCATGCGCCAGGTACCGTCGGGCGCGTCGGGCTTGCGCGGTTTGAATTTCTTGATCTTTTTCTTGACCTCGAAATTCCAGGACACGTCCGTGACCAGGTCCTTGATCAACGGGAAAGTTTTCATGGGCTGGACTGTGATGGGTTGATCGAGCGGCAACGTATTCAGACGGGTCATGCACATGAGTTTAGGCATGCCGTTGATTTCGGCTGAACAGGATCCGCATTTGCCGGCTTTGCAGTTCCAGCGAACTGCGAGATCGTTGGCTTGGTTTGCCTGGATGTGGTGGATGGCATCGAGCACCACCATGCCATCGGTGATTTCGGTGGAGTAGTCGGTGAATTGGCCGCCGCTCTTATCGCCACGCCAGATTTTGAAGGTTGCGGTCACTTCATTTCCTCGATGATTTTCTTCAGATCGTCGCTCATGGGGGGCAACGGTTCGCGGGTTACGTTCATTTCGCCGTCTTTGCCTTGGCGGACGATCAGATTGAAAGCGCCGTAGGTTTCGTCTTTGGCAGGATAGTCGTCGCGGAAGTGGGCGCCTCGGCTTTCTTTTCGCAGGAGAGCGGCGCGGGTTACGGCTTCGGAGACCGTCAGGAGATTGTTCAGATCGAGAGCAGTGTGCCAACCCGGATTGTATTCGCGATTGCCGCTTACTGCGACGTGCTTGGCGCGCTCGCGCAGTTTCAGGATGCCGTCGAGAGCTTGCTCCATTTCCTTTTCCAGGCGAACGATTCCAACTTTATCTTGCATCATGTCTTCCAGATCGTGCTGGACCTGGTAGGGGCTTTCGCCGGTGCGTTCGAATGGTTCCAGCGCCTGGCGGGCGGTGGTTTCCACTTGCGCCATATCGATATCGGAGGCCACATGTTTCTTTGAGAATTTCGCGGCGAAATCTCCGGCGCGCTGGCCGAAGACCAGAAGATCGGACAGCGAATTTCCGCCTAACCGATTGGCTCCGTGCAAGCCTGCGCCGCATTCGCCGGCGGCGAAGAGACCGGGGACGTCGGACATCTGCGTATCGCCATCCACGCGGACGCCGCCCATCATGTAATGGGTGGTGGGACCGATCTCCATGGGCTCTTTCGTGATGTCGATATCGCCGAGCTGCTTGAACTGGTGATACATGCTGGGCAGCTTTTTCTTGATGTGCTCGGCTGCGTTGGGGAGCTTTTCCTTGATCCAAGCGATGTCGAGGAAGACGCCGCCGTGCGGGCTGCCGCGGCCGTCGCGAACTTCGCGCATGATGCAGCGGGCCACATGATCGCGCGTCAATAGCTCGGGTGGACGGCGCGCGGTTTTGTCGCCCTGCGTGTAGCGCCAACCTTCTTCGGGATTGTCGGCAGTTTGGTTCTTGTAATTGGCGGGGATATCGTCGAACATGAAGCGCTTGCCCAGGTTGTTGACCAGGATGCCGCCTTCGCCGCGCACGCCTTCGGTGACCAACAAGCCGCGGACGCTGGGAGGCCAGATCATTCCGGTGGGATGGAATTGCACGAACTCCATGTCCATGAGAGTGGCGCCGGCGTGATAGGCGAGCGAATGTCCGTCTCCGGTGTACTCCCAACTGTTGCTGGTAATTTTGAAAGCGCGGCCGATGCCGCCGGTGGCGAGGACTATGGCTTTGGCGCGGAACAATTTGTAGCGCCCGCGTTCCCGCTCGTAACAGAAAGCGCCGGCGATGCGGCCGCCGCTTTTGAGCAGTGTGATGACGGTGCATTCCATATGCACGTCGATGCCCTGGTGGATGCCGTGGTCTTGGAGTGTGCGGATCATTTCAAGACCCGTGCGATCGCCCACGTGAGCGAGGCGCGGATACTTGTGGCCTCCGAAATTGCGCTGCAGGATGCGGCCATCCTTAGTCCGGTCGAACACCGCGCCCCAGGCTTCTAGCTCACGCACGCGATCCGGCGCTTCTTTGGCGTGCAGCTCCGCCATGCGCGGATTGTTCAGATATTGGCCGCCGCGCATGGTGTCGGAGAAATGGACGCGCCAGTTGTCGCGATCATCGACGTTGCCCATGGCGGCCGCAATGCCGCCTTCGGCCATCACGGTGTGAGCTTTGCCTAGCAGAGATTTCGTGACGACGCCGACCTTTACGCCTGCGGCAGAGGCTTCGATGGCGGCGCGCAATCCGGCACCGCCCGCGCCGATGATCAAGACGTCATGTTCGATGGTCTGATACTCGGGCATCGTGCTAGAGAATCCTCC
>Ga0302324_100013615_pt1 | contig 16471 bp, 18 predicted proteins | sample Palsa_T0_1_FD_201949 | JGI IMG/M metagenome (GOLD analysis project Ga0302324, IMG submission 201949) | Peat permafrost microbial communities from Stordalen Mire near Abisko, Sweden - Palsa_T0_1 | ecosystem: Environmental > Terrestrial > Soil > Palsa > Peat permafrost | place: Sweden: Abisko...
TGGGCATTTGCGGCGGCTCACCCGGAGATGCTGGACAAGCTGGTCATCGTGAACGCGCCACATCCCACCGTCTTCGCGCGCGAGCTGGCCGGCAACCCCGCGCAGCAGAAGGCCAGCGCATACTTCAATCTGTTCAATTCTCCGCAGGCGGAAAAATTCCTGGGCCAGAACGATTTCGCGACGCTGCAAGGGCTGATCAAGCCCTGGGCCTCGCCCGCCGATCTGAAGGAGTACCTCGCCGACTGGAGCCGCGGGCTGACCGGCGGCCTCAACTACTATCGCGCCGCCCGGCTGAGTTCGCCGGTGGATGGCGCGCAGGCCACGCCCGCCAACGCGCTGCCGGCTATGCAGCCGATCGAAACGCCCACGCTGGTAATCTGGGGCGAGAAGGATACGGCGTTGCTGACCGGAAATCTCAACGGCCTCGACCAATACGTGAAGAACCTGACAGTCCGCCGCGTGGCGGACGGCACCCACTGGGTGATCCACGAGAAGACCGCGGAAGTAATTCAGGATATACGCAAGTTTCTATAGCCTGCGAGGGGCAGGCTCGCAGCCCGCCAACGCGCGCCAGCGCGTCAAGCTGATGAGCCATTCACAGATTTCAAGAAAATATCTGCCTAATGACTTCAACAAGCTCCGGCGTTTACGCCACGCCTCCCGTACTACCGCATGTCATCATTAAGTCGGAAAGGTGCGCCGCGCTCACTGGAGTGGTCCCACTTACAAGAAAGCACAGTAAGGTACAAATCGGACCACGAATCATGAGCTGACAAACGAACCCAACATGAAAGTGCCAAACGAACCCAACATGAAAGTGCCAAACGAACCCAAAATGAAACTGCCAAACGAACCCAATATGGAGGGGAGCACCGGCGCGCAACCGCACCCCACCTGTAACAAAAGCGACAAAACGTGACGGAATGCAACCTGATACGGCGTTTTTGCGGGCTCGTCGCCAAATTGTCGCCTCCGCAAGGCGCCATCCAACCCCGCCGCCCGCCTCCTGTCTCCGCCTGATCGTGTCGCCACCGTCACCCGAGCCCGGCGACGGAATGCAACCTCGAGCATCTACGTACACTCGGATCGGAGCCAAGTCTGCCTGTCCATTGCCTATCCAGGCAAACGCTCGCATTCATATCGCGCACCGGGGGTGAGGGACCGGTCCTGGAAGTGGCGCCGCGGCCAGTTCCCTATGGTCTCCAGCGGCCCCGGCAATTAACAATATCTTAAACTCTTAATATCGATATATACTACATAGTGTGGTGCTTCTCAACAGTCGAGGGGAGGTTCCGAATGTATACACGCCGCACTTGGATCATAAGCGTGGGATCAGCCGGGCTGGCAGCCGTTCTGCCGCCGGCTCGCGGGTTGGATTGGCCGCAGTTTCGTGGACCGGATCGAAACGGCATCTCCAAAGAAACCGGCCTTTTACGCAAATGGCCGGCCGCCGGGCCACGGCTCCTCTGGTCGATCCCTGTAACCGAAGGCTACGCCGGCGCCGCGATCGTGGCCGGCCGGGTCTACCACCACGATTACGACGAGGCCAAATCCGAATGGGCCATCAACTGCCGATCGCTGGCCGACGGCAAGCTGATCTGGCAGTTCCGCGAGCCGCGCGAGATTCGTCCTAACCACGCCATCACCCGCACCATACCGGCAGTGGACGGCCGTTTCGTTTGCTCGCTGGACCCCAAAGCCGTGCTCCACTGCCTGGACGCAAGGACCGGCAAACAAATCTGGCGTAAGAGCCTGGTCACCGAATACCAGGCCACCATTCCCTCCTGGTACAACGGGCAGTGCCCGCTGCAGGACGGCGGCCGAATCGTGGTCGCCACCGGAGGCGCCGCCATTCTGGTAGCGCTCGAAAAGGCCACCGGCAAAGAAATTTGGCGCACTCCCAACCCGAACCAGCGCTTGATGACGCACGCCTCGGTGATGCCGGCCGTGTTGGGTGGAGTCCGCCAATATTTGTATGGAACGCTCCAAGGCCCGCTAGGTGTGTCGGCCAGCGACGGCAAGCTCTTGTGGGAATTTCCGCGCAAGTTCAACGTGGCGGTGGCGCCGTCGCCCATTGCGGTGGACGGGGTACGGGTCTTCATGACTGCCAGCTACGACGCAGGCAGCGTCATGATTCGCGTGCGGCGCGATGGCGGCACTTTCAAGACGGAGTGCCTGTTCGACCTGAAGAATAACGAATGGAATTCAGAGGTACACACACCGGTCGTGCATAACGGCCATCTGTACGCGGTGGGCAAGAAGAAGCGCGGCCTGTTCACCTGCATGAGTTTCGACGGAAAAGAGGTCTGGACCAGCGAGGGGAAAGCCTCGTTCGGCCTGGGCAGTTTCATGCTGGCCGACGGCATGTTTCTTGCGATGGATGGCAACACGGGCAGATTGCGTCTGATCGAGGCGAGTACCACGGGGTATAACGAGACGGCCAGCGCTCAAGTCCTCGGCGGGCAGGAAGTCTGGGCGCCGATGGCGCTGTCGGACGGCAAGCTGGTGTTGCGGGATCTGACCAAAATGATCTGCCTCGACCTGCGTGGCTAGATGTGGGGCAGGCTCGCAGCCTGCAGCGGCCTCGTAGGCCGCCCGGCTGCACTTGCTGAAAAGGTTCACCTTATGCAATACCGTCAAATCGCCGTAATCGGCGGCAAAGGCCCCGGACCCGGCCAGTTCGCCGCCTCTCTGCGCGGCATCGCGGTCGATGCGGCCGGTAGTGTTTATGCGGCCAACGACTCCCAGATCACCCTGTTCGAGGCAGGCGGCCGCCTGCGGCGGCGATGGTCCACTTCCCAACCGGTACATTCGGTGGCGGTGGCGGGCGATGGCGCGGTATACGCGGGCCAAATCGGCCAGATCGAGATTTTCGACGGCGGGGGGAAACTCTTGCGCACATGGCGTGACGAGGCGTTGCTGGGGCGCGTCACGGCCATCGGTTTCTTCGCCGGCGACGTGCTTGCGGGGGACGCGGTGGGCCGCGCGATCCGCCGCTTTGATTCCGGCGGCAAGTTCCGCAACAACATCGGCAGGGACAATCCGTTGAATGGGTTGCTGATCCCCAACGGCATGGTGGATTTCGGCGTGGACGCGCACGGCGTGGTCCACGCGGCCAACCCGGGCAAGCATCGCGTGGAGCGCTACACTCCCGCCGGTGAATTACTCGGGCACATCGGACATTTTCACGGCACCAACCCGGCAGGGTTCGGAGGCTGCTGCAATCCGACCAACGTGGCAGTGCGAGACCGCATTTACGTCACGGAAAAGGCCGGCCCGCGCGCCAAGGTCTACAGCTTCAGCGGCGAGTTGGAGGCGGTCGTCGCGGCGGACGTCTTCGACGCGAACTGCAAGAACATGAGCGTGGCTGTGGATCGGGGCGGGCGCGTGTACGTCGCCGATACGGTGAAGCTGGCGATCTTCGTTTTTGAACCGGTGGCAATATGACCGAGCATTTCACCAGGAGGGATTTGTTTCACAAGGCCGCCCGCGGGACCGTGCTGGCGACCCTGGGCGGCGGCGCCGGATTCCTGGTCAAGAAAGCGCACGGACAGGTGGTCTGGCAAGTGGATGCGTCGCGCTGCCTCAACAGCAGGCTCGGGGAGGTAGGTGTACCAGCTTGCAACCTCTGCACCACCGAGTGCGTCGTCTCGCTGTCGGCTGTGCGGGCCGTGAACGAGCACTCCCGGTGCGGCCGCTGCAACATCTGTCCGGCCTACTTCAACATCACCAGCGCAGTAGACGAACGGGGACTGCCGAGCGAGAAGCTCTGCCCGCGCGACGCCATTACGCGCAGGCCGATCGGCAAGGCCGATCCCGAAGACCCGGCCAACAATTTCTACGAGTACCTGATCGACGAGGAAAAGTGCGACGGCTGCGGCAAGTGCGTAATCCAGTGCAAGGAGCCCCTGGGGCTGGGGTCGATCGTGCTGCGGATTCGCTACAACCGGTGCGTGGACTGCAACCGCTGCGCAATCTCCAGGGCCTGCCCTAAGGGCGCTTTGGTCCAGGTTCCAGTCGAGCGGGCGGTGTCATGATGTGGGGCAGGCTCGCAGCCTGCTGCGGCCTCGTAGGCCGCCCTCTCACCGCGATCCTGGCGGTGCTCGTCCTCTCCACGTCTCTGCCCGCCCAAACCATTCCCTATCAGCGTCCCGTCGACACGGCCCCGCAGGAAAAAACCATCGGCGGCGGCTACCAAACGCCCCCGGTTCAGAAGCCCTTGCCACGAAGTTCCTGGCTGCAATTGCTGGATGTCGCGGTGCTGGCGGCAGCCATGGGGATTTCGTCCTGGCTGGTTCTGAAGCGGCGCAGCCGGAAGGCGTTGGTCGCGCTGGCCATCGGTTCGGTGGCCTATTTCGGCTTCTACCGCGAGGGCTGCATTTGCCCGATCGGATCGATACAGAATGTCGCGGTGGCGTTGACGGATCCGCGCTACTCGATTCCGATGGTGGTGACGGCCACCTTCTTCCTGCCGCTGGTAATGGCCATATTCTTTGGGCGGGCCTTCTGCGGAGGTGTCTGCGCGCTGGGCGCGATGCAGGAACTGGTGCTGCTAAAGCCGGTCCAAGTGCCGCGGCGGCTGGACCGGGCGCTGGGCCTGCTGAAGTACGCCTATCTCGGGCTGGTGCTCTTTTTCGCCTTGAAGCCGGCAGCCGCGCGCGACTTCGTGATCTGCCGGTTCGATCCGTTCGTGGGCTTCTTTCGCCGGACCGGCGCGCCACATATGCTCTTGATCGGCGGCGCTTTCCTGTTGGCGGGCATGTTCATTGGACGGCCGTATTGCCGCTATCTTTGTCCCTACGGCGGCCTGCTCGCCTGGTGTACGCGCCTGGCGCGCCGCGGAGTCACGATCACGCCGGATAAGGAACTCGACTGCGGCTTGTGCGCCGACGCCTGCCCCTATGGCGCGATCGAGAACATGCGGGCCGTGCGCCGCAATTGTCTGTATTGCGCGCGATGCTATGCCGCATGTCCTAGGGATGGTGAGTTGGCGCGAGCCAAGGCCCAATTGGTGCAGTTACCATGAGCGTGCGGGCCTGGACGTGGATTGCCGTTGCGTTTGTGGCGGCGTGCGTGGGCGTCCTGCTTGCCGATTATGCGGTGGCGACGTGGCGGGCGCCGCGCGACGACAAGCTCATTAAGAACCTGCAGCAGCAGGTGAAGTCCGACGCCGCTCTGGCCGCCAAACTGGCCGCCGAACAGAAGCGGGTCACGGCCGGCCGGCGCGCGCGGAAGTCGCGGGATAATGCCGTAGCCTGGATACTGATCGCCGGCGCCGCCGCGTTCCTGACGTTGGCGAAACAGGTGGTAGAGACAACCCCGCCGAGTGGAAAGAGGGTGGGGCAGGCCTCCAGGCCTGCGCGGGACTTTCAGTCCCGCTCCTTGGCGAGCGCAGTCCGCCCAGCCGCGCCCCACTTGGATCTCGGCTTCATCGACGACCTCGTAGCCAGCCAAGGCCGCAGCAAGGAAAACGCCATCGCATTCCTCCAGGCCGTCCAGAAACACTATCGCTACCTCCCCGACGAAGCTATCCAGCGCCTCTCGGAGCTTACCGAAATCACGCCAGCCCAATTCGCCGGCACGTCCTCTTTCTACGGCCAATTCCGCAGCACCCCAGCCGGCAGGCACACGGTGCGAGTCTGCCATGGCACAGCGTGCCACGTCTCGGGAGCGCGCCAGGTTACCGATGAACTGCGCCGCTACCTGGCGATCCCCGACGGCGCCGACACCGACCCGGACGGCATGTTCACTTTGGACGAAGTCGCCTGCGTGGGCTGCTGCAGCCTGGCCCCCGTGCTGATGGTGGACGGCCGCACTGCCGGCAGGCTGACGCCATCGAGCGCCAGCGCCGCCCTGGCCCACGCTGAGGAAACGGCATGAGGCGCGGCGCAGTCGAAATCCGAGTCGGGCTCGGGTCCTGCGGCATCGCCAGCGGCGCGGAACCGGTACTTGACGTCCTGCAGAAGGCCGCGAAGGTCAAAACGGTCGGCTGCAACGGGATGTGCCACCTGGAGCCGCTTGTCCAAGTGGTCGAGCCCGACGGCCGCATAACTCTCTACAGCAACGTCACCATCGAGACCGCACGATTGATTGTTAGACGCCACGTGGCGCACGCACTCGTGCGTGCCGTGTCGAGACTCGTCTCGACACCGTGTGTCGCCACAAGACAAGAACGGATCGTCCTGGAAAACTGCGGCGAAATCGATCCGCTGAACATCGACGATTACCTGGCGCGCGACGGCTATCGCGCCCTCCAACGCTGCCGTACGCAACTATCCCCTGAACAGGTGATTGCCGCCATCGCCGAATCCGGCTTGCGCGGCCGCGGCGGCGCGGGTTTCCCGACCGGGCGCAAATGGACGCTTGGGCGCTCCCAGTCCGATCCCGTCAAATACGTCGTCTGCAATGGCGACGAAGGCGATCCCGGCGCCTTCATGGACCGCGCCGTGCTCGAATCCGACCCGCATCGCGTTCTGGAAGGCCTGGCCATTGCCGCGTACGCCATCGGAGCCGCCGAGGGCTACCTGTATATCCGCGCCGAATACCCGCTGGCAGTGCGCCATATAGGCGCCGCGATCGTCCAGGCCCGCGCGCGCGGCTATCTCGATTCGCTGCACCTGGAAGTGCGCGAAGGCGCCGGCGCATTCGTCTGCGGCGAGGAGACCGCGTTGATCCAGTCGCTCGAAGGAAAACGCGGGATGCCGCGGCTGCGGCCGCCCTACCCGGTCGAACGCGGCTTCCGCGGCAAGCCGACCATCATCAACAACGTCGAAACGCTCGCCTGTGTCCCGTGGATCATCCGCCATGGCCCCGCCGCCTTCGCCGCATTCGGCACTCCCACCAGCAAGGGGACGAAGGTCTTTGCACTGGCCGGGAAGATCAACCGCGGAGGCCTGGTCGAGGTTCCCATGGGCGTCACGATTCGCGAGGTCGTCGAGGAAATCGGGGGCGGCATCAAGAACGGCCGGCAATTCAAGGCCGTGCAACTCGGCGGTCCGTCCGGCGGCTGCATTCCGGCGCGCCTCGCGGACACGCCCATCGATTACGATGCGCTCGCTCAGACCGGCGCCATTATGGGATCGGGCGGCCTGGTGGTGCTCGACGACCACGACTGCATGGTCGACATCGCGCGCTTCTTCCTGAAATTCACGCAGGCCGAATCCTGCGGCAAGTGTACTTTCTGCCGTATCGGCACCAAGCGCATGCTCGAGATTCTCGAACGGCTCTGCGCAGGCGAGGGCCGCCGCGACGACATTGAGAAGCTGGAGACGCTCGCCGATTACGTCAGCCGCGGAAGCCTCTGCGGCTTGGGCCAGACCGCGCCCAACCCCGTGATCACAACGCTGCGGTATTTTCGCGAGGAGTACGAAGCCCACCTGCACCAGAAGCGTTGTCCAGCCGGCCGCTGCCCGGCCCTGATCCGCTACCGGGTAACAGACAACTGCATCGGCTGTACGCTCTGCGCGCAGGCCTGTCCCGTGGGCGCTATCGGGTATCGTCCATACCAAAAACACGAAGTGGATCAGCGGCTCTGCACCCGTTGCGACATGTGCCGCCAGGCCTGCCAGGACGACGCCATCGAGGTCATGTAACGTGCCAGTGACCCTCACGATCGACGGCCGGCGGGTCAGCGTGGAACCCGGCACCACGTTGATGGCGGCCGCGCAGTGGCTGGGCATCCGCATCCCCTCCATGTGCCACGTTCCCGGAATCGAGCCTGCGGCATCGTGCTTCGTTTGCGCCGTTCAGATCGAAGGCCGGCGTACGCTGTCACCTGCCTGCGCCGTGCCCGTGGCGGAGGGCATGTCCGTCACGACCAACAGCGACGATGTACGCGCCGCCCGGAAAATGGCGCTGGAACTGTTGCTGTCCGATCACGCCGGCGAGTGCGTAGCACCGTGCGCGGCCCGCTGTCCGGCGGGTCTGGACATCCCCGGCTTCGTTTATGGTATCGCCACAGGCGACAATCGCCGCGCCATGGAAGCGATCGCAGAGCGCCTGGCGTTGCCCGGTTCACTCGGACGCATTTGCCCGCGTCTATGTGAGGAGGGGTGCCGCCGCTGCGACCTCGACCAGGGTCTGGCGATTGGCGCGCTGCATCGCTATGCCGCCGATTTGGACATCGCCGCGGTTACGCCATATACGCCGCCGTGCGCGCCCACTACAGGGAAATCGGTCGCCATCGTAGGGGCGGGTCCCGCGGGGCTGGCCGCCGCCTGGTATCTGCTGCAGAAAGGCCACGGCTGCACACTCTTCGACGCGCATCCCCAGCCCGGCGGCATGCTGCGTTACGGAATCCCCGCGTACCGCCTGCCGAAGGACGCGCTCGATGCGGAGATCGACGCCATACGGAAACTGGGCGCCCGGTTCCAAATGGGCGTGCGCTGGGGCACGGAGTTCACCCTCGGCGAGCTACGGAAACAATACGACGCCGTCTTCCTGGCGATCGGAGCGCAACGCGCACAGGGTCTGCGCTGCGAGGGCGAAGAGAATGCGCTGGCCGGCATCGCGTTTCTGGAACTCGCCGCCAACAGCAACGCACCTTCACTCGGCCGCGATGTGGCGGTGGTCGGAGGCGGCAACACGGCGATGGACTGCGCCCGCTCCGCCGTACGCCTGGGCGCTCAAAATGTGCGCATTCTCTACCGCCGCGGCCGGCAGGAGATGCCCTGCGCCATGGACGAAGTGGAGGCCGCCGAGGCCGAAGGCGTGCATATCGACTACCTGGTGGCGCCGATGCGGCTGGACAGAAACGGTCGCGGTCTGCTGCTGACCTGCCAGCGAATGACGCTCGGCGAACCGGATGCTTCCGGGCGGCGCAGACCGGTTGCCGTGGCTGGCTCCGACTTTGTAATCGAATGTTCCACCGTGATCGCGGCTATTGGCCAAGCCGTAGAGCGCACGCTGGCCGGGCGCGAAGGCCTGCGGGTGACCGGATGGGGCATTGCCGCCGATGAACGTACGCTCGCCACAAATCTGCCCGGAGTGTTCGCCGGCGGAGATGCGGTGTTGGGGGCGGACCTCGCGGTTCGGGCCGTAGCCGCGGGAAGAATCTCCGCAACCTCGATCCACCAGTACCTCAGCGGCGAATCCGTGGCCGGCGAATCAGTGCTGACCGGCATTGCCATGCGTCCGATCGACGACGCGGAGCGGGCCGCCATATTCCGTGCCATCGAGAAATCCGCGCGCGCGCCTATGCCGCGGCTTCCGATGGAACAACGCCGGGCAACCTTCGACGAGGTGGAGCGCGGCTTGACTCCCGACGACGCCGCACGCGAATCCCGCCGCTGCCTCAGTTGCGGCTGCCGCAAACAGGATTGCTGCCTGGTGCGAACGCTCGCGAACGAATATGAGGTGGACGTGTACCGGTTCGCCGGCGCGCGCCGGCGCTTCTCGCAGGACCTCTCCCACCCCGAGATTGTCTACGAGCCGGGCAAATGCATCAGTTGCGACGCTTGCGTGCGCATTGCGGCCGCGGCCGGCGAAACACTCGGCCTGGCCATGATCGGTCGCGGCTTCGATGTCACCGTAGCCGTGCCGTTCGGCAAACCGCTCTCGGAAGGCTTGCGCAGCGCAGCGCAACGCTGTGCCGAGGCTTGCCCGACCGGAGCGCTGGCGCTGCGGACGGCGCGCTCGTGCGACGCATGTTCCCTGTCGTCTTGCCGGTGACTACTTCTCCACCAATTCGGAAACGGGACCATCGACATCCTCAATCCGGACTTTCAGGTTGGTGCGGGCGTCCAACTTCGTTACCGGCATTTCGAAGCGCGCCACGATCATGCGGTCTTCCGTATGGCGCCCAGCGATCTTATCGCGCGTGAGCAGCGAAGTGTTGAACTTCTGCCCCAGGACGGGGTAATACTCGAAGATCCGTTTGGCATCCACCTCGGGCACCGGCGTGCTCGTGTAGCTCGCTCCATCCGCCCCCGTGGCGGTTACGTCCACACTGCGCACCACAAAGGGATAGTCCGACGGGTTCGCAAAGCGGAAATCGACCACCGCCAACGAGCTGTTGTCGTCCATCCCCATGGTGCGTACTTTCAGGATGGCGCCCTTCAACTCCACGTGCGCGCCGCGCTGGAGATAGAGAATGCCGGCCACGGCGATCAGGATCACGGCCAGCCCGATGCCGAAGGTCAGCAGGAATTGCTTGCTCAGGATCGTGGGACGGTCTCCAGGCTCATACCCTGCCATATAGGAAGATAATAGCAGCAGGGCCATCGGGGCGCTTGCCATGCAATGGACCGCGCGCACTGGAAAGACGCTGAAGCTGCTTACCGGCGACATCACCCGCGTGGCGGCGGACGCCATCGTGAACGCCGCGAATTCCGGGCTGGCGATGTTTGGGCTTAGCGGCTGAGAGGCTTCCACTGGAGAGGTGCTTGACCGGGCCACGGGAACTCGGGAGTGGCGCTGGATCTATACTCAAATTGATTGACTCGAATCGGCGTTAGGGGGATACCGGAGTATGGAGCAGCGGATCAGTATCGTGACGCTGGGCGTTAGAGATCTTGGAAAATCGCGGCGATTCTATGTTGACGGACTGGGCTGGAAGCCGGCATTCGAGGACAAAGAGATCGTATTCTTTCAAACGGGGGGAATGATTTTTGCCCTTTTTCTGCGCGATTCGCTGGCGGCGGACTTTCACGCCAATGCGAACGAGTTCGGAAGGGCGGCGATGGCGCTGGGCCATAACGTCCGTTCGCGGGATGACGTGGATCCGCTGATGGAACGCGCCGCGGCAGCCGGCGCGAAGATTCTTAAGCCGGCGCGCAACGCGCCCTGGGGAGGCTACTCGGGCTATTTCGCCGATCCGGACGGGTTCGCCTGGGAAGTGGCATGGAATCCAGCTTGGCCGATGGCGGCGGACGGCAGTGTGACTTTCCGCTGAACGTGTCAACGCGGTCCTTGCGGGGATACAGGCATGGCATCGACCGGCAGGACCGGTATCTCGGGCGGCTTGCACGTGCCGATCGAAACCGAAAACGCCGCAATGCCGCGCCATCCGGCGCCCGCCCGCCGCTCGATGCGGTATGACTTGCTGGCGGCGTCCGCGCGCAGGCGCCAGTCCGCGTCCGCTGTCGGGCTGTGGCGCATCAGCTCGATCAGCCGGTCGCTGGTCTGGCGCAGCATCCAGCTGTCGCCCGCGTTGAGAGTTTCATACAACTCGGAGCTTCCGGATTCGCCCGTCCGCCCGCGATAGATCACCAGGTAACCGCTGGTTCGGGAAGTAAAGCGGAAATCCACGATGGAGCCGAACTGCTGATCCGCGAAAATGGGGCGCGCCCGCCACGTCTTGCCGCCATCGGTGGTGGCCAGCAGGAATGGATCGCGCGGCAGGGGATGCTGCACTTCGCCGCTGACCCAGCCGTTCTCGAAATCCATGAATTGGATGCGATCGAGGCCGGCCAGATGCATGCGCTCGAACGGCTCGCGCCAGGTCTTGCCGGCATCGTCGCTCGACAGCAGCACGGAATCGAGCGTGGTGGAAGACGAGTGGATGTTACCCGTGACGAAGATCCGATTTCCCAAGGCTTCCACTGACGCAAGCTCCAGAAATACCGGGCAGGGATCGTCTATCGTGCAGGTCAGACCGGCTAGCCGGATGTCTTCCTCGCCGCAGTGGTAATCCACGATCATGGGCTTGCCGTTATTCAGCAGAGGCGGGTTATCCAGGGGCGGCGCGGGCTTGTCAAGCTGCGCAACCGCGACGCCTGCGAGGCAGACAAAGCACGCTGCCAATGCCATCGATCGGCTCATCTTTCCAGATTGTATCTTTTTTCCAAACGTGCTGAAACGCACACACTAGGACATCCCCTGTAACCCATGCTGAAACACGGTCGTCTTCTCGGCAAATCCCCGTTACGATAAGCGGGCGCACTCACCCCTTTTCACCCAAACGCGCCCGCTTTTAATCTGGCAGGTGAAGGGCCTGCCGCACGCGTTCTCTTAGTCCTCGAATAAGGACGTGCTCAGGTAACGCTCGGCGAGATCGGGCAATATAACCACGAACATCTTGCCTTTGAACTGCTCCTCGCGGGCCAGCCGCAGGGCCACCGACATGGCGGCGCCACAGGAGATGCCGCACAGGATGCCTTCTTCGCGAGCCAGTCTGCGCGTAGTCTCCATGGCTTCCTCGTCGCTGACCGCCTCCACGCGGTCGACCAGCGAAAGGTCCAGCGTGTCCGGAATGAAGCCCGCGCCCAAGCCTTGAATCTTTGACGGACCACCCCGCAGCGGCTCCTTCTTCAACGTCTGTGCGATCACCGGGCAGCTCGCCGGCTCGACGCCCACGGACAGGATCTTCTTCCGCTGCGACTGCTTGATGTATCGCGAAACGCCGGAGATTGTCCCGCCAGTACCGATACCGGCCACCAGCACGTCGATAGCGCCCGCGGTGTCGGTCCAGATTTCCGGCCCGGTGGTCTCGAAATGAATACGCGGGTTGGCCGGGTTCTCGAATTGTTGCAGCATCACGTAATGATCCGGGTCGGAAGACACCAGCTCGAGCGCCTTGGCGATGGACCCGGCCATGCCCTGTTCGCCATCGGAAAGCAAGAGCGTGGCGCCGAGCGCCTGCACCACCTTGCGGCGTTCGACCGACATGGTCTCCGGCATGGTGAGCGTGATGGCATAACCGCGGGCGGCCGCCACGTAGGCCAGTGCGATCCCTGTATTGCCGCTGGTGGGCTCGACGATTTCCTTGCCGGGTTTCAAAATCCCGCGCTGCTCGGCGTCCCACACCATGGCCGCGCCAATGCGGTCTTTTACCGAATAGGCGGGATTGCGGCCTTCGATCTTGGCCAACATGGTTACCGGCGCGCCATCGGTAATGCGATTGATGCGCACCAAGGGCGTACGCCCGATGCTTAGTGAATTGTCCGCGTAGAACAAACTCATATCTCCCAATTTGGAACGAACCTGGAATGGCGGTCGGCCCAGGCGCGCCGCAGTTCGGCGAAGGTGGTGTGGTCGAGAACGTCGGAGACGGCCAAATCCACGCGGCTCCACATCTCGGCGAAGGGCGATTCACCCTTGCGACGGGAGCGGGAACGGCCCGGTTGCGGTCCTTCGACGAACCGCAGGACTTCGCCGGCCGTCAGGGTTTCCGGAGGCCGCACCAGAAGGTAACCGCCTTCGGCTCCGCGCCTGGACTCGACAAAGCCGCCCTGCTTGAGACCTGCGAGAATCAGTTCCAGGAATTTCTGGGGAATCTTCTGGCGCTTGGCGATCTCGCCGATTTTGACGGGTGTACCCGGCGGCTGCGACGCCAGGTCGAATAGGGCTTGCAGCGCATATTCACCTTTGACGGAAATAGTCATTGCGGCTGAAAGAATGCAATCTCCCGTATCCAACTAGAGATTAGAGGAAAGCTTGCCGCGAGTCAACCTGGCAGGATGGTCCGAAAATGGTCCGAGAGAGGGACGACACAAAACACACAACCGGGGCCGCGTAGGTTTGGGGAAATCCGAGCCGCTACGCGGCGCTCCAGTCGTTGAAAACGAAGTTAACTCGTTTTGGTGGTGTCTTTTGTGGCTTTCGCTTTCTTGGTGCTCTTGGCCTTCTTTTTGGTGGTTGTCTTGGTGGTGTCGGTGGAATTCTGGGCGAACATGGCGAAAGAGCCCAGCGCGATGGACAGGCCCAACATCAGGCTCATTAATTTCTTCATTACGGTATCTCCTTTTGATTCGACGATTCTACGTCGTCTGCAAAGTATCATAAACTGCGGCAGATGAACTGGCCGTTAAACTGTTATTAAAATCACTTCATTTCGCTGGGGCAGCTCGCCGTTCCAGTTTAGGTCAGACGGGCTTTCGCATATTTCTCAGTTACTTGCGAAGATCGAGAGCCGGTCTGGGAGGACGCCGCCGCAACATTAAAATCGACGTGGTATTACATTTGTATGCAAGTCGGATTTGGGCGGTCACAGGATTGCGCCCAACGATCAGGCCCTTTATTTACAGTGTGTTGCCGCTCGAAATGGCACTGTTTTAACGGAAGTGCTTGGCCTGACTTGGTAGCATGGAATTGGCATGAGGAAACCGGAAATCGCCAAACGTCTGGCCCGCCAGTCGGGGGTCTCGAACGCCGAAGCCGCCGATCAGTTGGATCGCGTGGTCCATCAGATTCTTTCCAAGCTACGCCAGGGCAAAACTGCGCCGTTCCCCGGACTTGGCCAGTTCACCCCCGGAACCAACGGGGCGTATCGGTTCAAGAAGGAGACGCCTGGTGGCCAAGGACGAAAGTAACTGCCAATCGAGCGAGCAATTGGCCCTGTTGGTCCGGCAGTGCCTGACCGAAGGCGCGAGCGTGGAAATCGATGGACTGGGCACCTTTATCCCCGACGCGCAGAGCGGATTCCGCTTCAAACCGCGCAACCGGCCGCAGGTATTCGTCGCTTATGTGAAGGAAGACGCCACCACCGCCGAGCGGCTATTCGAAAATCTGGAAACCTGCGGCTTCGATCCCTGGCTGGACCGCCGCAAACTGTTGCCCGGCCAAAACTGGCCACGCTCCATCGAAGAGGCCATCAGCACCTCGGATTTCTTCATCGCCTGCTTTTCGCAGCTGTCGGTGAAGAAAAAAGGCGGCTTCCAAGCGGAAATACGGTTCGCGCTGGAGTGTACGCAGCGCATTCCGTTGGACGAGATTTTCCTGATTCCGGCGCGCCTGGACGCTTGCCCCATACCGATGCGCATTCAGCGTGAGACGCAGTACATCGATCTGTTTCCCGATTGGGATCGCGGCTTCCGCCGCATGGTGACGGCCATGCGCCGCCAGTGGAATCGCCACGCGGTGGCCTGAGCCGTCACGCGCCCGCCCGGCGCGTATTCGACATATTCCGCATGTTCTGCATGCGAGATTGGAAACCTAAACGTCAGGCTACGCGCCTAATCGATAAGCTATTCTGGTGTCCATATGTCCGTTCTCCGTTCCTGTTGGCTTGGTTTCGTGCTGGTGCTGATCGAAGCACCTTTGCCCGCGCCTGCGCAGTACCCTCCCGGCCAGTATCCGGGGCAGTATCCCCCCTCCAACGGCGGCATCGGCCTTCCCATCCCGCGCCGTCACAAGAAAGACGATCAAGCCGCCCAACTGCAGAGCACCTCGGGTATGTTGCGCCGCGTTCTAAAGGACCAGGTGGTGTTAGAGGCGGACGATCATCGCATCCTGAATTTCAAGCGCACCGACGCCACGCATTTCCTGAAGATGGGCAACGCCATCAAGCCGGCGGATTTGAAGCCCGGCGACCTTGTGGAAGTCGAGGCCAGCGAGGACGATGAGGGCTTCATGACGGCGGTGAACGTGATGTGGCAGCAGGATGGAAGCAGCTGGGACCGCAAACACGCGGCCGAGCCGGTGGAGACTTCGCTGGCCAAGAGCTCCCATCAGACGGACAGCGCCAAAGGCAGTTCCAAAGACGACGCCAAAGACAGCGCCAGCGAGGATGCAAAAGACAGCGCCGCGCCGGCGCCCGGGCATCCGTCCGCCAAGGCCGCCGGCCAAGATGCGGCGCCAGCCACAGCTCCAGCCGCCGACGATCCAAATCCGGCGGACCTCAACGCTCCGGCGAAAGACGAAGTGAAGTCCGCGCAAATCGACCCGGACGATGCGGGCCCGCCGGTCTTGAAGCGTGGCGGCCAGACCGTCCGCAAGCAAGTGGAGCCTCCCCCGCCCCAGGCCCCGGAGGCCAGTCAGTCGGCCCCCGAGCTTTCGGCCCGGAACGAACCGCCGCCGGCCGAATCCGAGCCACCCATCCGCGGACCGCAGCGCCCGGAGGAGGTAATCATAGAAAAAGCGCGCCAGGCCGCCGGCAATTTCCTCGAAAGCCTGCCTAACTACTACTGCCACGAAATCATGACTCGCTATCAGAGCGGATCGAGCTCCAAAAGCTGGGTGCCCCTGGACATCGTTTCCATGGCGCTCGTTTATGAAAACAGGCAGGAGAGCTACCGCGACCTGGAGATCAACGGTAAACCGACCAAGAAGCGCATAGAGGATCTGTCCGGATCGTGGTCCACGGGAGAGTTCGGCAGCGTGCTGGCGGACCTATTTTCGCCGGCTACCGGCGCGGATTTCGAGTACCGCAAGGAATCGCGATCGGCGGGGCGCGCGTCCCTGGTTTACGATTTTTCGGTGGAGCGCGAGCATTCGCACTGGCGCATCATGGTCGCTTCGCAGCTGATCAGTCCCGCTTACCAGGGTTCGGTGTGGATCGACAAAGAAACCAATCGCGTGTTGCGCATCGAGATGCAGGCGACTCACATTCCCGACGCATTTCCGACCGACAAAATCGAGATGGCTACCGATTACGAATTCGTGCGCTTTGGCGACCGGCAGTACCTGGTGCCGGTGCACGCCGAGAACATGGGCTGCCAGCGGGATACGAACAGTTGCAGCCGCAACGCCATCGACTTCCGGAATTATCACAGGTACGCGGGGGAATCCAGCATCACGTTTGAAAAGTAGTGTA
>Ga0302324_100013616_pt1 | contig 16470 bp, 15 predicted proteins | sample Palsa_T0_1_FD_201949 | JGI IMG/M metagenome (GOLD analysis project Ga0302324, IMG submission 201949) | Peat permafrost microbial communities from Stordalen Mire near Abisko, Sweden - Palsa_T0_1 | ecosystem: Environmental > Terrestrial > Soil > Palsa > Peat permafrost | place: Sweden: Abisko...
GTGTGCGACTTCATGCAGCGTGATCGCAAAGAGTACCGGAATTGTCCAATAGGAAAGCTTGTAAAGAAAGACAGATAAATCCAATGCTTGCACTCGTTATTTATAAAAAACACGAGCTCTGTCGCCCGCATTGTGCGCGCATTATACGGGGACCGCGCCTGCAAAAGGGGTGACATCGCCGCGCCCCTCGCGGACAACCTCCGCGTGCCCCGCGGAAAGATCGATGACCGAGGTCGGCACCAGCCCGCAATTGCCGCCGTCGAGCACGAGGTCCACTTTCTGCTCGAGCAGCTCGTATATTTCCTTGGCATCCGTACGCGGCAGCTCCTCGCCCGGCAGCAGCAAAGTCGAGCTCATCACCGGCTCGCCGAGCTCCGTCAGCAGCATGTGAGTGACCGGATGATCGGGCACTCGCAGCCCGATGGTGCCGCGGCGCTCGTGCTTCAAGCGGCGCGGCGTCTCGCGCGACGCTTTCAGGAGGAACGTGTACGGACCGGGCGTGTGCGTGCGCAGCAGCCGGTACTGCCAGTTCTCCACGACCGCGTACTTGCCGACGTCGGCGAGATCCCGGCACACCAACGTGAAATGGTGATGCCGATCGGTTTCGCGGATGCTGCGGATTCGCTCGAGCGCTGACTTGTCGCCGATGTGGCAGCCGAGCGCGTAGCACGAATCCGTGGGGTAGACGATCACGCCGCCCGCGCGCAGGCACTCGACCGCCTGACGAATGAAACGGCGCTGCGGGGACACCGGATGCAGTTGCAGATAGATACTCATGGTTTCGAGGCTATGATACGCGCATGAATCAGCTCCTCGAATGGTCACCCCTCATCGTATTTTTCGTGGTGTTCAAGCTTAAGGGCATCTACTGGGCGACGGGCTCGCTGATGGTGGTTTGCACTGCGGTCATGCTGGTGCACCGTTTTCGAGCGGGACGTTTCAAGCCCATGCACGTCATCACCGTCGCCGTTCTCCTGGTGCTCGGCTCGGCCACGCTCTTCTTGCATGACAAGCGCTTCATCCAGATGAAACCCACCGTGCTGCTCGCGCTGACCGCGGCGCTCTTCCTCGGCAGCACCGTGATCGGCAAGCAACCGCTCGCGAGGCGCATGCTCGAGGGCATATTCGACGAGCCGCTCGAGATCTCGCCCCGCGCCTGGCGAGTGATCAACTTTCTCTGGGTGGCCTGGTTCGCGCTGCTCGCGGCAGCGAACCTGTACGTCGCGCGAAACTTCGACGAGGACGTGTGGGTGAAATTCAAGGTGTTCGGCATCACCGCCGCCATGGTCGTGTTCATGATTCCCCAGGTGCTGTGGCTGAACGGCAAGATACGTCGGGTGGAGTCACAGGCCGCGCCGCCGTGACCGATCGAGCGCAGCGCTTGCGCGATCGGCTGGTGCGCGAATTCGCGCCGCTCGAGCTTTCCATCGAGGATGAGAGCCATCTGCATGCGGGACACGCCGGTGCGGCCGGCGGCGCGAGTCACTTTCGTGTGCGCATCGTGGCCCGGGCGTTCGGCGGACTCGCCCCGGTTGCCCGGCATCGCCTGGTGTATGCCGCGGTGGCCGACCTGATGCCGGCGGAGATCCACGCGCTGGCGCTCGAGGCTCTACCGCCGCCCAGATGAGCCGATTTTTCGCCAATTTCCACGATTTATCTTAAACTGCCGCCCCCTGGGTGCGGGGCCACGCTGGCCCGAGTCGCTCGTTTTCTCTAAAGGAATCTCATGAGAGCATATTTTATAGGGCCGTCCTTGGTTGCAGCCGTCACGCTGCTTGCGGCTTGCAACAAGGCGCCTGAGAGCGCGACTCCCGCCACGACCGGCGCCCCCGCCGCCCCCGCCGCCCCCGTGGTAGCGATCGTCAACGGGGTTGCGCTCACGCGCCCCGAGTTCGATATCTACGAGAAGAACCTGCTGCGCAACGCGAAAGTGCAGAGCTTGACAGCCGATCAGCAAAACCAAGTGCTCGACGACTTGATCACGATGCAGGTCATGGCCGCGCAAGGCGAGAAGGACGGCCTCGAGAACGACCCGGACACCAAAGCGCAGCTCGCGCTCCTGCACATGCGCGTGCTGGCGGATGCCGACTCGCAGAAGTTCGTGAAGTCTCAAACCCCCTCGGACGCGGATCTGCACGCGGAATACGAGACTGCCATTTCGCAAATGGACAAGAACGAGTATCACGCCCGCCACATCCTGGTTGCCAGCAAGGACCAGGCGGAGCAGATCATCAAGAAGCTCAAGGGCGGTGCCAAATTCGAGGATCTGGCGAAGTCGCAGTCCACCGATACCGGTTCCAAGAACAACGGCGGTGACCTCGGCTGGTTCACGACCTCGCGCATGGTCAAGCCCTTTGCCGACGCCGTGAAGAGCCTGAAGAAGGGCGAGGTCACGCCGACACCGGTGCAGACGCAGTACGGCTGGCACGTGATCCAGCTCGAGGATACCCGCGACGCGTCGCCGCCGCCCTTCGACCAAGTGAAGGCACAGCTCACCGACGCGGTCATGCGCAAGAAGCTCCAAGCATATGTGGAGGACTTGAAGAAGCAGGCGAAGATCGAGAAGAAGCCCGACGCTCTGCCCGCCCCCCCGGCGGCCGCCCCGACGGGTCCCGCCATGTCGGGTCCGCCGGCGACGCCGCCACCCCCGGCGAGTGCGCCGAGCTCCACGCCGCACCAATAGCGTCCACCGCGGCCGGCCGACGGTCGCGGCGCAGCGAGGGTGTTTGTCGATAGCGGGCCCGGAAAGGGCCCGCTAGCTTTTCAGGAGCGCCGAGAACGCAGCCTCGTCGAGCACCTCGACGCCCAGCTGGCGCGCCTTGTCTAGCTTTCCGCCCGGGTCGGCTCCCGCGACGAGGTAGTCGGTCTTCTTCGAGACGCTGCCGCTCACCTTGCCGCCGCGCTCGAGAAGTGCCTCGCGCGCGGCGTCGCGGCTCATCTGCTCGAGCGTTCCCGTGATCACGAACGTCTTGCCGGCGACGTTGCCGGTGCGCTTGGGCCGCTCCATCGGCGGCCATTGGATGCCGTTCGCGAGCAGCCGCTCGAGCAGCCGGCGGTTCTCGACATTGTCGAAATAGGCGCGAATGCTGCCGGCGACGATCGGCCCCACGTCTTGCACACGCTGAATCTCCTCGACCGAGGCGTCGGCGAGCACGCGCGCGTCGCCGAAGTGCTGCGCGAGCGCGAGCGCGGTTGCCTCGCCGACGTCGCGGATCCCGAGCGCATACAGGAATCGCGGCAACGTCGTGCGCTTGGCGGCTAGCACGGCCGCATGAATCTTCTGCGCCGATTTCTCGGCCATGCGCTCGAGCGTCTCGAGTCGCGCGGGCTCGAGCTCGAACAGATCGGCGGGCGTCCTCACCCAATCGCGATCCACCAACTGCTCGACCAGCTTGTCGCCCAGACCTTGGATGTCGAGCGCGCGGCGCGAGGCGAAGTGCTTGATCTCCTCCTTGCGCTGCGCCGGGCAGGTTCTTCCGCCGCTGCAGCGGGCGACCGCCTGGTCGGACTCGCGCACCACGGGCGACCCGCACACCGGGCAATGTGTCGGCAGCTCGATTGCTCGGGCGCCGGCGACGCGGCGCTCGAGCAGCACGCGCACCACTTCGGGAATGACGTCGCCCGCGCGCCGGATCACCACGGTATCGCCGACCCTTACGTCCTTGCGCGTCATTTCATCGATGTTGTGCAAGGTGGCGTTGCTCACTGTGACGCCGCCAACGAACGTCGGCGCGAGGCGTGCGACGGGCGTGAGCGCGCCGGTGCGGCCGACCTGAAATTCGATGCCGAGCACCGTGGTGAGCGCCTCCTCGGCGGGAAACTTGTGTGCAATGGCCCAGCGCGGAGCACGCGATACGAAGCCGAGCTGGCGCTGCAGCTCGATGTCGTCGACCTTGTAGACGACACCGTCGATCTGGTAGGGAAGCGTTGCGCGCGCCGCGGCGATCTCCTCGAAGTACGCAAGACAGCCCTCCACCGATGCGACCACACGCGTCTCTCGACAGATCTTGAAGCCGAAGCCGCGCAGCATCTGCAGCACCTTGCTGTGATGGCCGGGCAGCTCCCCGCCCTCCACGTAGCCGACGCCGTAGATGAACACATCGAGGGGGCGCGTCGCCGTCATCCGCGGATCGAGCTGCCGAAGGCTCCCTGCCGCCGCGTTGCGGGGATTGACGAGGGTCTTCTCGCCGCGCGCCAGCGCTTCGCGGTTGAAGCGCTCGAATCCGGCGAGCGGCATGAAAACCTCGCCGCGCACCTCGAGCACATGCGGTGGGCGCGGCCCCCGGAGCTTCAGCGGCAGCGCCTTGATGGTGCGCAGGTTCGCAGTAACGTCCTCGCCCGTCTCACCGTCGCCGCGCGTCGCGCCCTGCACGAACGCCCCCGACTCGTAGCGCGCGCTGACCGCAAGCCCATCGAGCTTGGGCTCGGCCGAATAGCGCACGACGGTCTCGACACCCGCGCGCTCGCGCACGCGTCGATCGAAATCGCGCACCTCCTCCTCGCTGAATGCATTATCCAGCGAAAGCATGGGAATAAGATGGCGGACCGTCCCGAAGGCGGCGAGCGGAGCCGAGCCGACGCGTTGCGTGGGGGAGTCCGGTGTCGTGAGATCGGGATGGCGCGCCTCGATGTCGCGCAGCTCGACCATGAGCCGGTCGTATTCCGCGTCCGGCACCTCCGGATCGTCGAGCGCGTGATAGCGGTAGTTGTAGCGGTCGAGGAGCTCGCGCAATTCCGCGGCACGCCCCAGAGCCGCGCGCCTCGCCTCATCCGCTTTGCTGCGCCCCATCGACGATGTCAGAGCAGATATGCCTGGAAGCGGGCCACATCCGCAAGCAGCGCCTCGGTGCGCTGCGGGGAGAACGGAATCCCCCTGGCATCCTGCATAGTGCCGCAAAGCGCTCGGGCGAGCTCGCGCGCGGTGGCGAGCAGTCCTTCCACAGTCTGCATGGGCTCGAGCGGCCCGGGCAGCACGGCGAACAAGGACACACCACGAAACTGCTCGTCCGGCATGGTCGAGAGATCGAACGTTCCCGGCTCCACGAGACTCGCCACGCAGAAGATACTGCGCCCGTCGCTGTGCTTGCGGTGATACACCTGATAACGGCCGTAGGCGAGCCCGAGCGCCTCGAGCGCGCTCATGAGATCGGTGCCCGCCCAGCGCGTATCACCGACCGCGCATACCCGCACAGTCACTATTTTTTGCTTCTCGCTCGTGTTGGGAGACGGCGGCACGACGGCCGCGTGCCGATCGCCTTGCTCGGGGCTGCGGCGCGCCGCTGCCTCGGCCCGCGCCGCTTCCTCAGCCCGCGCCGCTGCCTCAGCCCGCGCCGCTGCCTCAGCCCGCGCCGCTGCCTCAGCCCGCGCCGCTGCCTCAGCCCGCGCCGCTGCCTCAGCCTGCGCCGCTGCCTCAGCCTGCGCCGCTGCCTCGGCCCGCGCCGCTGCCTCGGCCCGCGCCGCTGCCTCGGCCCGTGCCGCTGCCTCGGCCCGTGCCGCTTCTGCGAGCCGCGCCTCCTCCTCGGCGCGCGGCGCCGGCGCGGAGGGGCCCGGGGCGGGCGATCGCGTGGGGCGCGCGCTAACCGAAGAGGACGGCGCAAAGCGCGGCTTACCCGTCGCGCGGCTCGAATCGAGACTGAAATCGACCGGATCGGCGTGCGTCAGCATGGGTTGATCGAGAGCGGGCACGTCGGCAAAGTCCGCCGTGCGAATGCTGAGAGGCTCCAGGGGCGGCACACCCCACTCGCGCTTATCGGCCGGGGGGGCGCGCGGCTCGGGAGGTGGCGCCTCGGGCGGCTGCACGCTCGGTCCGTGCGCGGCGGTGACCATCGGCTCGCGCAGCTGGGCGTTGCCGGGCGCTTGACGCGAGCCGCGTGCCGTCCACAGCCAGATGGCCCCGATCGCCAGGATACCCAAACCCAATAATATCCAACGCAGCTCGTCCAACTTGCGCAAACCTCTGCTGTGCCGTGAACACTCCTACATCGCGGCCATGCGCACGGCCTCATCGACGTCAACCGCGACCAGACGTGACACGCCGGGTTCGTTCTGCGTCACGCCGACGAGCTGCGCCGCCATCTCCATGGTCGCCTTGTTATGGGTGATGAAGATGAACTGCACGCTGCGCGACATCTCCCGCACGATGTCGCAAAAGCGGCCGATGTTGTTATCGTCGAGCGGTGCATCGACCTCGTCGAGCAGGCAGAACGGCGCCGGATTCAGATCGAAGATCGCGAAGATCAGCGCGACCGCGGTGAGGGCCTTTTCTCCGCCCGAGAGCTGACTGATGGTGCTGTTGCGCTTTCCCGGCGGACGCGCCATCACGGAGACGCCGGAGCCCTCCGACTCCTCGCCCTCGATCTCGAGGTAGGCATGTCCGCCGCCGAAGAGGCGCGGAAACTTCTCCTTCAGCCCGGCGTTGACCTTGTCGAAGGTCTCCTGAAAACGCGTACGCGTCTCGCGATCGATCTTGCGCATCGCGACCTCGAGCGTCTCGAGAGCATCGGTGAGGTCCTTGCACTGGCGGTCGAGGTATTCCTTGCGCTCGGATTGCTCCTTGAACTCACCGATCGCGGCGAGATTCACCTGTCCGAGGCGTTCGATTTTGCCCTTCGTCTCCTGAAGATCCGCCTCCCAGGTCTCCGCGGTCGCCTCCGGCGCGAGACCGGCGAGGAGCGCGGGCAGCTCGAACGAGGTGGCCGCCAACTGTTCGGCGATGCTCTCGCGCCGCACGCGCACCTGCTGCGCGGCGAGGCGCGCATCGTCCAGCGCGGCGCGTGCCGCCTCGACGCGCTCGTCGAGGGCGCCCTTCTCGCTCTCGCGCTCGCGCAATAGCGCATCGAGATCCTCGCTCGCCACGCGCGCGGCATGCAGCTCGCTCTCGACCTGCGCGCGAGCGTGGAGGGCGCGCTCGAGCTCGGCCTCGAGCGCCGCGAGCGGAGCCTGGTCCGCAGCCAGCTGGCGCAGCAGTTCGTCTCGGCGCTGCAACAAGTCCCCGTGCTGCTTGTCGAGGCGCGCGAGCGTGCTCTCCAGCGCGGCGTGCGAGGTGCGGCGCGACTCCACTTGCAGCGCCAGCTCGCGTGCAAGCTGCCGGGTCGACTGCGCGTTCGCGCGCGCCGCGGTCTGCTCGGCGCGCAGCCGTTCGCGTTCGTTCTCGAGCTCGATCCGTTGCGGCTCGAGGGCCGCCAGCACATCGATGGCGGTCTCCATCCGGGCACGCGCCGATCGCAAATCGGTACTCGTGCGGTCGAGCTCGGCGGTCACGTCGGCAAGACCCGTCTCCAGCTGGCTCAGCCTGCGTTCGGCGTCGGCCCTGCGAGCTTGCGCCGAATCGTGTTCTGCGCGCCGGTCGACGTGCTCGCGGTGCAGCCGGTTCACCTCCGTTTGCAGCCGCTCGCGCCGATCCTCGCATTCGCGCACGCGCTCGTGGCGCCGCTCCATCTCGTGCTCTCCGTTCTTCACTTCCGTCTCGAGGCGGCTCACCTCCGCGCGCAGCGCGCGCAGGGTCTCCTCGCGCTCGATGACGCCGGTGTGCGGCTCGGGATCGCGCGACAGGCGCAGCCAGTCCGCGCCGAGCCAGACCCCGTCGCGCGTGACCACTGACTGTCCCGCGCCGAGGGTGCGGCGCACCCGCAGCGCCTCGGGCAGCGTCTCGGCGGTGAACACCGAGCCGAGCACCGAGTAGAGATACGGCGCGCCCGACACCCTCGCCCTGAGGCTCGCGGAATCGGCGGCGGCCTCGGCGCCCGCGCTGACGAGCACCAGATGACCACCGTCGAAGCCGCCCAGAAGATCCGTGACCGAATCCAGCCCGTCGACGCACACCGCCTCGAGATAAGAGCCGAGCACCGTCTCGACTGCGCGCTCCCAGCCGTGCTCCACACGCAGCTGCTGCGCCACTCGGGGATGCTGATCGAGTGACTTCGACTTCAGCCATTCCGTGATTTTCCCGGAAGCCTTCCCGAGGGCGGCCTGCTGCAAGGCCTCGGTGGACACTTTCAGGCCGAGGGACTGCTGCCAGCGGGCACGCAGCTCCTTGAGCGCCTCGCCCTGCTCGCGCTCCTGATCGCGGGCGGTGGCGAGCTCTTGCAGGAGCTGTGCAAGATCGGCGGCAGCCTTCTGACCGGCATCGCGAGCGAGGTCCGCCTGCTGCGCCAAGGTCTCGAGAGCCACGGTCGGCTCGAGCTGCGCCAGGGTGGAGCGTTGCAACTCGTGACGCTCGCGCTGTTGCACCAGCCGGTGCTGCTGATTGTCGAGTTGCTCGATGCGCGCGCGCTCCACCTGGGTCTCGCGCTGCCCGGATGCGACCGACCGGGCGTGCGCGTCGCAGGCCTGCTGCCAGGTCGTGAGCCACTGCTCGCAGCGCTCGAGCTCGAGCGCCGCGGCCCGTTCCTCCTCGTGCGCGGCATCGAGACCCGGCACGGCCGTCGCCAGTTCTTGCGCCAGCGCCTGGAGCTGACTCCGGTCGCGCTCGATGACGCCCGCGAGCTCGGTCACCTGCGCCTCGGATTGCTCCAGGTCGGCGCGCTGACGCTCTCGCATTTCGCGTGCGTGCTCTATGCTCTGCTCGACACGCGTGACTTCGCCGCCGGCCGCATAGAAGCGTTCCTGGATCGCGCGCAGCGCATCCGCCTTGGCCGATTGATCGACCCGGATCTTCTCGATGCGCGCCTCGGCTTCGCGCAGGTCCGCCAGTGCCGCCTGCATGGCGGTATCGCAGTGCACCGTAGCCGCGTCGCGCACGCCCGCCTCCGCATCGAGACTTTGCAAGCGCAGCGCAAACACCTCCGCCTGCAATTTGCGCTCCTCCTCCTTGAGCGCCTGATAGCGTCGCGCGGTGGCTGCCTGGCGCTGCAGGTGACGGATCTGCTTCTCGACCTCCTCGCGCAAATCGTTCAAGCGATCGAGGTTCTCGCGCGTCTGCGCGATGCGGCTCTCGGTCTCGCGGCGGCGCTCCTTGTAGCGCGAGATACCCGCCGCCTCCTCGAGAAACGCGCGTAGATCATCCGGGCGCGCCTCGATGATTCGCGAAATCATGCCTTGCTCGATGATGGCGTAGCTGCGCGTGCCCAAGCCCGTGCCGAGGAACAGCTGCGTTATGTCCTTGCGCCGGACCTTGGTGCCGTTGATGAAGTAGTCCGACGTGCCATCGCGGCTCACGGAGCGGCGCAAAGCCACCTCGTTGTAGCTCGCATAAGGGCCGCCGATCTTTCCCTCCGAATTATCGAAGACGAGTTCCACCGAGCAGCTGCCCAGGGGCTTGCGCGCCGCGGATCCGTTGAAGATGACGTCCGCCATGGACTCGCCGCGCAGGTGCTTGGCGGAGATCTCGCCCATCACCCAGCGCACGGCGTCGATGATGTTTGATTTGCCGCATCCGTTCGGGCCGACTACGCCCGTGAGGCTCGAGGGAAAGGTGACTATGGTGGGATCGACGAATGACTTGAAGCCGGCAATCTTGAGTTTTGTGAGTCGCATCAGTCGTGGTCAACCCTTAAGTTGTCGGGGCATATGAGCGGCGGCCGCTGACGATGCGCGCGCGCCGTCGATGTGGCGCGTAGTGTAAAGTAATCGACACATACGTAAACCCCTCGTCCCGATGAGCAGCGCACTCGAAGTCTTCGCAAATCCCGCGCCGGAGCGCGACTACACGATCCGGATGACCATTCCGGAGTTCACCTGCCTTTGTCCGAAAACCGGTCAGCCGGACTTCGCGACGTTGAAGCTCGAATACGTCGCCGATGAGCGATGCGTCGAGTTGAAATCCTTGAAGCTTTACATCTGGTCGTTTCGTTCGCGCGGCGCCTTTCACGAGGCGGTGACGAACGAGATCCTCGCCACCCTGGTAGCCGCGACCTCGCCGCGATTCATGCGCCTCAGCGCGGAATTCAACGTGCGGGGCGGCATCTATACGACCGTGATCGCCGAACACCGCCGTCCGGGATGGACGCCTGCCCCCCCGGTTTCGCTGCCTTCCTAGCCCCAAAACTGTGGATATCCGGGCGGAAGGAGGCCGAGACTCTCTCCTGCACGCCCACTCTCATCTTAAATATCTATATTTTTCAATGAATTACAAGGTCAAAAAGCAGTAGCGTCACCGCCCTGTACACACCGTATTGCGTCGGTATAATCGCGCGCTCTCTCTTTGGAGGCGGAGACACCAGATGCCCTCGAAAAAAGCCAATAAAGCGGCGAAGAAGCCAGGAAAGGCGATCCCGAAGAAAGCGGCTGTCCGCAAGACAGCGGTAGTTGCCAAAAAGGCAGCGCGAGCGTCACCCGGCCTGAAGCACACATCGAAGGTAACAGTGAAACCGCATAAACCGACCACGAAATCGTCCCCGGTGAAACACGACACCAAACACGACACGCCGAGCAACGTCTCGCCGGCGCGTCCGAAATCCCAGGGCGCGGCGCCCGCAAAGGCTGCATCCGCCGTGACCAACGGGCCGGCTCCGAGCGCAGAGAAGGCGCCGCCCACCGTCAAATTCGATTCACGACCCTTGGTAATGCCGACCCGCGCGCCCGCGAACGACGACGACGGCGACGGCGAGCAATCCGGATCGGCGAGCCTTCTGGCGGGACCGCGCAACGTCAAGCCGTACATCGCCCGCCGCGGCGAGCAGTACATGAGCAAGGAGCAGCTCGAGCATTTCGCGCGCATTCTGCAGAACTGGAAACGCGACCTCATGGTGGAGGTCGACCGCACGGTGCTGCACATGAAAGATGAGGCGGCCAACTTTCCGGACCCGAACGACCGTGCCACGCAGGAAGAGGAATTCAGCCTCGAGCTGCGCACGCGCGATCGCGAGCGCAAGCTCATCCGCAAGATCGACGAGGCGCTCAAGCGCATCGAGGACGGCTCCTACGGCTATTGCCTGGAGACCGGCGAGGAGATCGGCATCAAGCGTCTCGAAGCGCGGCCGGTGGCCACGCTGTCGGTCGAAGCTCAGGAGCGGCGCGAACGCCGCGAAAAGCAGTACGGCGACCGCGACGACCGGTACCGCTAGCGAGGAGCCGGTCTCGAGCCGCGGCCCGGACCGGGGCTACGTCGGGCGATTCGCCCCGTCGCCCAGCGGCGATTTGCATCTCGGGTCGCTATATACCGCGGCCGCCAGCTTTCTCGATGCGCGTGCCCATGGTGGCCGCTGGCTCGTGCGCATGGAGGATGTCGACCGGCCGCGGGTGGTTGCGGGCTCGGCGGAGCGCATCCTCGCGACGCTCGAAGCATTCGGGTTCGAGTGGCAGGACGAGGTACTCAAGCAATCGGACCGAGACGATGCCTACGCCGCGGCGCTCGATGATTTGCACCGGCGCGGATTGACCTTTGCCTGCTCCTGCAGCCGGCAGGACCTCGCGGACGGGCCGCGCTACCCCGGCCATTGCCGAGACGGACCCCGGCAGCCGAACGCCGGCATGGCGATACGCCTGCGAGTCGACTCAGGGTTCGTGCAGTTCGCGGATTGTATACAAGGCATGTTCCGGCAGGACGTAGCCCTCGCTTCGGGCGACCTCATTCTCAAGCGCCGCGACGGTTGGTTCGCATATCTGCTTGCCGTCGTGGTGGATGACGCCTACCAAGGCGTAACGACCATAGTGCGCGGCGCCGACTTGCTCGATCACACGCCGGCTCAGATCTATCTGCAGAGGCAGCTCGGACTTCGCACCCCCGCCTACGCGCATGTACCCGCCCTGGTCGAGCCCGAGGGCGGCAAGCTCTCCAAATCGGCGCGGAGCGTCGCCCTCGAGCCGGACGCGGCCATACTCCAATTGGTGTATGTCTTTGAGCTATTAGGCCTTGCTCCCCCGCCCTCGCTCGCTGGTGCCACTCTCGCCACCGCCTGGGCGTGGGGCACGGAGCACTGGGACCTCCGCCGGCTCGCCAGGCACCCTGCGCTGACGCGCGCCGCGCGCTAAGCAGGGCACCAGGGACCGCACCGGAAAGCTCCTACAGGCGCGTCGGAAAAGGTAGCTTGCCTTAACGCTGCGTTGCGCTATCCTTCAATTGCAGTACCCAAATGACTGGTCTATTGGTTTAGGCACGAACCGGCATACTCCGGCAGCGCGTCGGCCAACACGAGCGAGGAGCCATATGAGCGATCCGCGAGTGATTAAGAAATACCCCAACCGTCGCCTCTACGATACCGTTGAAAGCCGGTATATCACCCTGGCGGATGTGAGGCGATTGGTGGTCGAGAAGATCGACTTCGTCGTGGTGGACAAGAAAAACAATGCGGACATTACGCGCAGTATCTTGTTGCAGGTTATCGCCGAGCAGGAACATTTGCCGGAGCCGATTCTGAGCCAGGATTTCATGGTCAACGTGATCCGCTCTTACGGAAGCAATGCGCAGAGCGCGGTGAGCGGCCACCTGGAACAGACCTTGAAGCAATTCCTGGGTCAGAACCACCCCATGCGCGAGCGGCCGAAATCCTTCGCCAGCGCCGAAGTCGCCTCGCCGCGCCCGCGCGCGGAAGAGGGCTACAAGGCGCTGACTCCGGTGCGGCTGCGCGACGGCGAGAAGGACCGCGACGAGTCGAATCTCACCAAATAACGCAGCGGTGAGCCGGCGACGGCTCGCGAGCGAGGCGTTGGGCGGCAACACCATCTTCAGGGAGCGCTAGATCCTTGAGGAGTTGCTGCGCTCGTCAGGCTGCGTCGACATTGCGCATCGAGAGTCGGACCCGGCCCTGGCGGTCCACCTCGAGCACTTTCACGCGCACCACGTCGCCTTCCTTGAGCTTGTCGCCCACGCGCTCGACGCGCTCCTCGGAAATCTGCGAGATGTGCACCAGTCCGTCGCGACCCGGGAGTATGGTCACGAATGCGCCGAAATCCATGAGGCGCGCCACACGACCCTCGTACACGCGGCCTACCTCGACGTCGGCGGTGATCAACTCGATGCGCCGCTGCGCCTCGCGTCCGGCGGCACCCTGTACGGAGGCGATCTTCACCGTGCCGTCGTTCTCGATGTCGATCGACGTACCGGTCTCCTCGGTGATCTGACGGATCACCGCACCGCCCTTGCCGATGACGTCGCGGATCTTCTCCGGATCGATCTTCAAGGTGATGATGGTCGGAGCCCACTCGGACATGTTCTCGCGCGGCTTGGCGAGGACCTTGTTCATCTCGCCGAGGATGTGCAGCCGGCCGGCGCGCGCCTGCTCGAGGGCAACCTTCATGATCTCGCGCGTGATGCTCGTGATCTTGATGTCCATCTGCAGGGCAGTGATGCCGTTGTTGGTTCCCGCGACCTTGAAATCCATGTCGCCGAGATGATCCTCATCGCCGAGGATGTCCGTGAGCACCTGGAAGCGCGATCCCTCTTTGACGAGGCCCATCGCAACGCCCGCGACCGGCGCGGTGATCGGCACGCCCGCATCCATCAGCGCGAGGCTGGTGCCGCAAACCGAGGCCATGGAGCTCGAGCCGTTCGACTCCAGAATCTCGGACACCACGCGAATGACGTAGGGAAATGTCTGCATGTCCGGCATCACGGCCCTGACGCCGCGCTTCGCCAGATTTCCGTGACCGATCTCGCGCCGCTTCGGCGAGCCCATCATGCCGGTCTCGCCCACGCTGAACGGCGGGAAGTTGTAATGCAGCATGAAGGCTTCTTTGCGTTCGCCGGTCAGGCCGTCGATGATCTGCGCATCGCGTCCGGTGCCCAACGTGGTAACCACCAGCGCCTGCGTCTCGCCGCGGGTGAAGAGCGCCGAGCCGTGGGTGCGCGCGAGCACGCCCGTGCGGATGTTGATGGGGCGCACGGTCTTCGTGTCGCGGCCGTCGATGCGCGGGTGACCCTCGAGGATGCGCTCGCGCACCAGCCGGTACTCGAGGTTGAAGAATTCGGTTCCCACTTGATCGGCGGTGAACTTGGGAGTCTCGCCGGCGGCAAGCGCGGCGAGCACCGCGCTCTTGACCTCCGCGATCTTGGCGTAGCGCTGCTGCTTTTCGGTGATCGCATAGGCCGCGGCCAGCTGCTTGTCCGCGAACGAGGCCACGGCGTTCTTCAGTTCCGTATTCGCCTCCGGCGCGACCCACGACCACTTCGGCTTGCCGGCCTCGGCGGCGAGCTCGTTGATCGCCTTGATGGCGACCTGCATCTGCTCGTGTCCGAAGACGACGGCCCCCAGCATGGTGTCCTCATCGAGACCTTTCGCCTCGGATTCGACCATGAGCACGCCCTCGGCGGTGCCCGCCACCACCAGATCGAGCTTCGACTCGGCGAGCTGCGTGGCGGTGGGGTTCAGAATGTACTTGCCGTCCTTGTAGCCGATGCGCGCCGCGCCGATCGGGCCCAAGAATGGCATGCCGGAAATCGCCAGCGCCGCGGAGGCGCCGAGCAGCGAGGCGATGTCGGGATCGACCTCGGAGTTGACGGAAAGCACCGAGGCGACGACCTGCACGTCGTTGACGAATCCTTCCGGAAACAACGGCCGGATGGGACGATCGATCAGACGCGAGGTGAGCGTCTCCTTCTCGGTGGGACGGCCCTCACGCTTGAAGAACCCGCCGGGAATGCGGCCCGCAGCATAGGTCTTCTCTTGATAGTTGACCGTGAGCGGGAAGAAGTCTCGGCCGGGCGTCGGCTTTTTTGCGCCCACGGCGGTGACCAGTACCACCGTCTCGCTCATGCTGACGAGCACGGCGCCGTTGGCTTGTCGCGCGAGCTCCCCCGTTTCGAGCGTTACGGTGTGTTCCCCAAACTGAAAGCTTTTCTTCGAATGGCTCACGGAGGCCCCTTCTATCGGAAGTAATTGAAAGACGCGACCGTCTTGAAGACGGTGCGAGTTAGCGGCGTAGGCCGAGACGTTCGACCAGTTGCGTGTACTTGTCGGGCGTGCGGCTCTTCAGATAGTCGAGCAACTTGCGACGCTGGTTCACCATCTTCAGCAAACCGCGACGCGAGGCGTGGTCGGCTTTGTGAGTAGTGAAATGCTGGCTCAAGCCGTTGATGCGCTCGGACAACAGAGCAATTTGAACCTCGGGCGAGCCGGTATCGCGCGTGCTGCGCTGGAACTTACCGACACACACGCTCTTTTCTTCACGAGTAAGTGGCATGGAAATCAAACCTCAATCAATAACTTATGACCTTTTAAGGAGGCGCGCATTGTACGCGTCGCGCGCGCCGCTCTCAAGCTCGATTCGTGGCCGCGGAAATCAGCCGCAGCGGCACCAGCCGCCCCGACGGTCCGACCGCCCCCAAGCCCACGAAACCGAGGCCCGGCGCGTAGATGCGCACATTTCCGGTGCATTCCAGGCTCACCGCAATGCTCTGGCCTTGCCGAACCGCCTCGATGCCCTCGGCCGGCAGATCGAGCCGGCGCCAATCGCCGAGCGCCGCATCGACCGGCAGCAGCAGCCGAGCGCGCTCACTCGGCGACAGGCCATCCAAGGCCTCGAAGCTCCACTGCGGCGCGTGCGCGAAAGGTGCGACGCCGAGACGGCGCAGACCGATCAGATGGCCGATGGTCCCGAGCCGCAACGCCAGATCCTCCGCCAGCACGCGCATGTAGGCGCCTTTCGTGCAGCGCACATCGAAAGTGAGGTCGGGCGATCGCCAGTCGATCAATCGCATGTCGTGAATGACGATGGAGCGCGATGCCCTATCCCGCGTCTGTCCGGCACGCGCGTAGAGGTACAGCGGCTTGCCGTCCTGCTTGATGGCCGAATGCATGGGCGGCACCTGCTCGTAATGCCGCGGAAACTCGGCGAGTGCCCGCTCGAGACCCGCGGCGCCGAGAGGCGGCAACGCGCGCCGCTCGATCACCGCCGACTCCAGATCCGCGCTCGGCGTGCGCTCGCCGAGGCGCAAGGTCAACCGATAGGTCTTGTCCGCCTCCAGCATCAGCGCGCCGAACTTGGTGGCCTCGCCGAGGCAGATGGGCAGCATCCCGGTAGCGAGCGGATCGAGCGAGCCGGTGTGGCCGGCCTTGCGTGCTGCAAACAATCGCTTGGTGCGCGCAACCGCCGCGGCGGAGGAGAGGCCGAGCGGCTTGTCGAGCAGCAGGATGCCGTGCACGTCGGAGAGGACGCTCGCGCGCGGCGCCGGAGCGCTCATTCAGGCTTGCCGGGCTTGGTCACCGAATCGATCAGCTGCGTCAGGCGCACGCCATGCGCGATCGAGGTGTCGAGCGCGAAACTCAAGGTCGGCGTGTAGCGGATCATCAGGGATTTCGACAGCGCATTCCTCAGAAAGCCGGCGGCGCTGGTGAGACCGGCCTGCACTTGCGCATCCGGCCCTTCCTTGCCGAACACCAGGTAGTGCACGCGCGCGCTGCGCAGATCTCCGGTGACATCCACCGCGGTGATGGTGACGTTGCCGATGCGCTCGTCCTTCACCTCGCGCCGCAGGAGCTCGGTCAGCTCGCGCTGGATCTGCTCACCGAGGCGCCGCGCACGCGGATTGTCCTTCGCCATGTTCGCTCCTGCGTCCTTGCAATCCGGCGGCGGCACGCTACAGCGTGCGCGCCA
>Ga0302324_100013617_pt1 | contig 16470 bp, 23 predicted proteins | sample Palsa_T0_1_FD_201949 | JGI IMG/M metagenome (GOLD analysis project Ga0302324, IMG submission 201949) | Peat permafrost microbial communities from Stordalen Mire near Abisko, Sweden - Palsa_T0_1 | ecosystem: Environmental > Terrestrial > Soil > Palsa > Peat permafrost | place: Sweden: Abisko...
CGCACCGCCTCGGCCTTGTACTCAGCCGAAAACGTCCGCCGCTTGCTCCGCCCGTGTTTCTCCATCATCCACTCCTAGTTGCACTTTCGTGCTTCTCGGGGTGTCCACGCAACCGGGGCAAGTCCAAGATGCATACTGCTGAAAAGAAACGCAGCCGCGATTGAAAGAAACGAGGTGCGAAAAGACATGCGCTGCGTACCAAGGTTAAGAAGCTTTCTCGACAGAAGAAGTCCGGCCGTCGATCCTGACCGCTTCAGCCTATATACTTGATTAATGATAAGTGGTAATAACTTTTCCGCCGCAGAAATTGAGGTGAGTTGGTAATCAAACCAGACCAACTCCAATGAAACAAGAAAATGATACAAGTTATTATCCATGATAAACTTATAGCAGATGAAACTGTAGCGACAGTTGATATCTGGAGAGGCTGAAGTCCGTACATGAAATGTTTAGGACTGAAGCAACTGAAAGGTTTTTACAGATGATATATTTCAGTAAGCGCTGTCTCCGAATTACTGTAGTGTCGAATTTGAGTTGTTAACTCGTTGAAAAGTGATACGGCCGATATCTAAGACGGGAAGCCTTTCAAATACCGCGTTTGCTGAAAAGATTCTTGTTCTTGGTGAGGCGTTCTTATTCGCTTGGGATTGTATGCCAGTTCTTTCCGGCGAGGCGTGTGCTGGCCTTATTCGCCCCATGGGCTATGCGCCGAGCTTCATTCTTCGACTGCCGTGGTGAACAGAACTGCTCAGGGGAGCTTGTTGTATGTAAACTTGGTCAGTCGCAGTTCTTACCCTCAACTGATTCATGACGGAATAGGGTATTAGTCTCTCGAAGGAGTCTCAGGCTCAACACTGAAGGTGTGTGAGGGCGATAGGGTCCCTTGCTCTTCGGAATTTCAGTTCTGTTCTCACCCGAAATACTCTTGCATTTCTCCATGGGTGGCTTGCATTGAGGTGGAAATCTTTGGATCGTTGTGGCCGCCTTGATGGCGGGCCGGCACTTTCCGAAGCCGAAGCGCTCGAATGGTTAGATGAGTGTGCTAACCGGGCTGGTTGTCAGTCCAGGTGAAAGCGGTTATCTTCCAGGAGGCTCGGTTCCGTTGTAGTACGACGTCGACCAAACCTGTGAAGCTTTCAGGTCGGCCGTCGTGTTTGAGGTTGAGCACGACAGGTACGATGACATTGGCGAGCTTACCTTCAACATCGTTTGTCAGCGGTGTACCAACCTCGAAGTCGTAGTCTGTGAATTCCTGGCTTTGGTTGTAAAGAGCGAGGTCGGATAACCATTCTCTAAATGCCTTCTTGCCCTGCCAATGGAAGCGCGGAAAAGCGTCGGTCACAGACGGCTCTTGGTCGAAGAGCTTTGACGCTGCCCGAATCTCGCCCATATTCCAATCTGCGAAAAAGGTCGTCACTGTTTCAAGTGGGGATGAATCGGGGGATAAATCGGATTCCCCTACGGCCAAAGATGGCGATTCGAGCGTCAAAAGTAATACGAATGCCAAAACAATTACTTTCATCGGGTGGCGGTTTTTCCAAAGACGGTTAATCATAAAGCTGCCTCACTCAAGAGAGGTTTTAACCGGAATTTCCGTTTTGAGCCTCCGATCCGAGTGGCTTCCTAGATCAAACTGCCCCATTTGGCAAGGGTTTCAGCCAGTTTTGCTCGGTGGTGGGCTCGAAACGCTAAACCGACCCCTAGCGGCGCGCCTGGCAGCATGCAACTCCTTAAGAGTCTCCCGACCACAGTGCGGTGCCACAGACTGGAGTGCAGGGACAAACCTTTGGACAGCTTCTCATTGCGCGCAATTCATCGCTTACAAAATTCGGTCGCTGTGATTGCAACGCGAACTTCAATCGCCAGCTCCTTTCAAACCGCCTCGCGCTGCGGAGCACAACCGGTGCGCTGCCATTTTGCCAAGTCAGTTGCTATACAAAACCTAGGTTTGAAATATAAGCGGCTTAAATCGCGGTTTATCACGGTCCTTGGGAAATCCGCTGGCAGTGCGTCGGATGACACGAAAAATATCCCGATCGCCAGAATGATTGCCCCTCCAAGGGAAAGCCAATTGCTGCCTTTACTCTGTAAGCGCCATCTTCACGACGGTACGGGCGTATCAGTTCCCGACGTTTACATGCATGGTTGTAGGAAGCGAAGCAGGCGGAGATGCCCCGCCCTGCCTCGGCCACACTCGGGCAGCCTTTAAGAGGTACACTCCGTCGCATTTGAGGCTGGGGCGCGAGGTCTTTTGAGCAAGTGCTCCGGCCACGCGTAAAAACTGGTGGTGCTAATTGCGAGCTAGTGCTACATTGGGTGGGGCCTACCTAACCTATTCAAAGGCATCCTTGGGGAGGATGAAATGATCGGGAAAGGTTTGTTTCACACGCATCTCGTTGTTCGGGACATTGCTAATTTCTTGAAATTCTACTCAGCCCTACTGGGTATGGAGCAAATCGATTTTAAGGACGGAACTCTCATATTTTTAACCACGCCAGGACGCAACGACTTGCTTGCCTTGAATCCCGGTGGCGAATGGGGCCACCCGGGTGGCTGCGCCAAAGAACAGCCGCGCGAGGAAAAGCTGGCTGGTGTTCAAGGCGAGTTGGCGCATTCCGGCTACATGCTTCCGAGTTTGGAAGAGTATGAGCGGGTCGTTTCGTCAGTCGGTAAGTTCGGCGGAAAGTTGGTGGTGCGCTGCGATCATGGCGGATTGTTTACTCACACTTATCTTCCCGATCCCGACGGATATGTATGCGAGAACCAATACGGCCAGTGAGGCAATCCCGAATTAAACCAGGGTCAGGATTTGTACCTTAAAAACCCGCCGGTGGTTGTCGCAGTAATTGGGTTCCATCTCAGTGAACGATTCATCCTGATTTGGCGAAAGAAATTAGTCTGTCGCGATGCGGGCTTGGCTGTCGCGCGCCGAGTGACCTTTTCCGCCTCTGCGATGCCATCGAACGCCGTGATGCTGAAAAGATTCGTGGCCGTGCGCCAATTTTTATTTGGAATCGGGACACTTATGCCACTTCACTCAGAAAACACGTTTAAAGCCGTTTTCAACCGAGTTAAAGCAGCCACCACGGATATCCCGAACGATAATCTTCACGCCCCCGTGGAAAATTCGTCCTTGCTCAGCTCTAGGGCGTCGATTCGGCGACGGTATCAACGCGGATCGCCTCAATAGAGGACCGATGGCAAGTAAGCCCCGAGAGGTTCATTGTAGAGCCCGGTTGTCATCAAGGTCATCTGATGGACGAGACGCAACCCATGCTGCAAGCACCAGCGGAACAGCTCGTTGTTGCGGGTTGGAAGCAGGAAGCCGCCCCCGCCGATCTCCGCGACATTCGCGATTAAAGCCTTGATATCATCGTTGGTTTCGCCAACAGCGTGGGCAAAGAAGGCGATATCGGTGGCGTAGCCGGTGACTCGTCCAAGTCGCTCGACGACCTTGGCCGAGCCCTGACTGATCGCGTCCTTGAGTTCGCCGCCGCGATGGTGGCCGTGGACTCGCGCGCAAAGCCGGTTACAGGCCTCAAGATCGCGCTCGTTCGCCTTGCGCACTTCGTATCCCGCAAGCGTGACGCGGGGTGGCGCTCCGAAGATCTTGGAGAGCGGTTCGCGCGTGTCGAAACCGAGCTTCGTATAGAGGCACAACGAGCGATTATGATAGGCGGCCTGCACGAGGCGGCATCCCGCGAAGCCGCGTGCCGCGGAGCGGTCCATCACGGCGCGCATTAAGTCGCGTCCGATAGTTTGGTTTTGTACTGCCGGACTGACCGAGATAGGACCTACACCCGAGATCGGGTTACGCTCGTCGAGAAAATTACTGCCGACGACTTTGCCGTCGGCTTCTGCTACAACGCAATAGAAGCCGGGATTCGCGAGCATCCAACCGACCGCCGCCGTCGCAATCTCGACGGAAGGAAAATCCCACGGAAAATTGTGCTCGCTGGAAACCGACTTGAAAGCCTCGAAATCGATTTGTCCCAATGCTGCGCCATCTTCCGGGCTACCTCGACGAAGCTCGATTTTCATCCGCACACCTCCGGCGCTCGATTTACCAACTGGTTCGCTACATCGAACGGGTTTCCTTGTGCAAGGCTTTATCCGATTTTACTCCGAGTGTTCCAGTAGTGGCGGAAGTGGCCGGTGTCCCGTCGGCGGCCCTTTTCGACGACTGAAGATAAATGCTGTTTTCCTCCTCTGCGATGCCGTCAAACGCCTCGTTGCTGAAAAAATTCGTGGCCCTGCGCCAATTCTTATTTCAAATTGAGACACTTATGCCACTTCGCTCTCAAAGCGCGTTTAATCGCCGGATTGGGTTGAATAATTTGAAAGTGGCACTCCGGGATGTTTTGTCGCCTTTGAAACTCTTTCCAGTGATTCCCGATTACGCGATGCAGAATCAGGGGCTCACCCACCGCTGAAGATGCCATCTCCCGATCGATTTTGGCGGCGCAGCCCTGGGGCTTGCAAAGCAAGGCCTGCCTTCGACTCAGCAATCGCCACTAGGTAGTCTCTTGAAGACGGACTGTTGTGAGGCTCCGTTATGTCTGACGGTAAATCGACTCGTCTCGTGTGTTCTCACTGGGGAAGTAAAAATGTTAGAACTTGACGATAAGCCCTGCACTTTTTCGCCTGGGTGTACTGCGTCATCTTCAGGCGGCAGCGCTACCGCTGCCTGAGGTGCAATTCCAGATTCTACGGTCGCCGCCGTTATTCAAACTCCCGCCAATCCGGTTCCGACGTCGTCCAGGTGCTGCACAGCGAACCGCTGATCGGAATGGGGCGGCTTTCCCTCAGTCACCGATTGTTCGCGACGAGGGACGCGATTCTCCCTAAGAAGTAATTTTCTTGGAGGCCTAACTGAGCGCAACGAACAGAGATGTCGAATCTTCACGCCCCGGCGACAGATTGCTGGCATCGAAAATTCGTGACTTTCGAGCGGCGATTCATAAGCTTAAGGTCTGACCGGCCCCAGGTTCCGGCAGCACCCTCGCGGAGAGGGCAAATTACGTCGCAAGCCTGATTCAACTACTTTGCCGACTTCTCCGAGAATGACATCAATCGAACCGCCAACGGAACTTGGGTTACAAGTCGCCTGCCTGGCGTCAGGCAGATTCGCGGCAAACACAAGTTCACGGTCCTCGGAGTAAATGCGAGTACGCTTCGGCCGCAGCTGCTCAACCTTCCATCAATCGCTGGTTCTGTCGCTCGAATTCTTGCTTGCTGAGCACGCCTTCGTCACAGAGCGCTTTGAGTTTTCGGAGCTCATCCGCCACGCTAAGAGTTAATCTGTTCTGTTCGACTTGGAAGCCGACGGATTAGTCTTCCAATCCTCGATGTAACTCTTGATCGCCGACGCGTCCAAATTGGAAGCCCTTTTGAACATGACGGTATTTGCATCCTTGGTCGCGTCAAGAATGCCTCCCCGACTCTCTATGCCGCCCTGGCAGAGTGAACTGGATATATCCGTTGAATAAGACTCCGCTAGGTTTCAACTGGACGCCGGTAATTGAATCCAGAGGAATGGTGGTATCTCCTTTTACGTCTTGGGTCATAAACGCCATTACCCTTTCCGCCTTATCACAAACTTGTTTTTGTACAATTCTACTTGGACGTTGACGCCTTTGAGAGCCCGAATTGTACCGGATTTGATTGGCGCGAGCCCGTCCGACCCCTTGAAGTTTCCGGTACCGCAGCCTAGGCACTTCAACGCTGTGTCGGCGACGATGTGATCGCAGACCTTACATCTCAAGAGCGGCACATTTCTCCCCCTTTTGCCCGAGGCTTCGTTACCTAGTGTTCCTAGAATTGGATAATCCACAGATATTGTAATAACACAAAGATCCGATATAAAGTGCAGCGGAGACCATTAAAGCTTAAGTGAAGGAGCTTATGAAGCTGTCACGATTGATCATGTTCGGGAGCGCGGCGATGTTTGCCATTTTCACGACTTGGAATGTTTCACCATCACTGGGACGCGCACAGGAATCCACGACGATGGCATGCGCCACGTCGATTGCGGCCTGCGGTTGCACCATCACGAAGACGGGCACTTACACCGTAACGACGGACCTTTCGAGCACGCAGGGTGTTACGTCGGCAGGCGACTGCATCGCCATCAAAGCGAGCAGCGTCATCCTGAACGCGGACGAACATTCGATCACAGGTCCGGGGTCGGGGACTTCGACCGGAGCCGGGATTGACGTTCTAAAGAGTTCGAGCGGCGCATTCATCGAGGCCAATTCAAATCTAGACGACTGGAAGTACGGGCTCGAAGTGCAGGGCAAGAACACGATCGTGGACGATTCGGACGACGCAGATAACGTTGTTGGCGTCTTTCTCAGCGGCGCCACCGGCGCGAACATCAATGCTTTCGAGGCTAACAATAACACCATATATGGCGTCTGGATCAAGGGCGGCAAGGGCAACCAAGTCAATTCCTTCAGCAGCATCGACAACACGGAAACCGGAGTCTATATCGGCTGCCACGACGACGATACCCGTGGGACCAAATGCGCGGGAGTGCCGTCAAGTTCCGGGAACCGAATCTACGATTTCAGGTCCGGGGGCAATGGCGACGCCGGGATGGTTATCGATCTCGGCAACCAAGGGAATCTGCTTATAGGTGCGTCAATTGGAGCTAATACAGGCGGCCTTGACAGCATCGACGAGAACCCAAGCTGCGGCACCGATCAGTGGATCGACGATGGCTCTGTCAGCTTCGGCGTGACCAGCCAAAGTTGCATTCCCTGATTGAATCCGCGCCGCACGGCAACCCAGAGGCGAACGCTGCGCGCTCGTGTTACCGGATTATAGAATAGCTAGCCGGTCAATCCGGTGAGCTATTCCTAGCGCCTTCGAGCGCCCTCTCAAGGTGCATGAGCCTGATCGCGGCACTCTGTCTGCCGATCGCGTACCCAGCGAGAGACCGTGGTGCGCGTCACGCCGACCCGCTTTGCAAGCTGGCGCTGCATCAGATTGAACCAGTGTCGAATCGCCGTCACTTCCTTGCCGCTCATACGACTTATCGTGGTATAAACCAACTCAGTGTGTACGAGAACCGTCGCCACCACGCCAGCATCAATCCAAAGCGCGCCGAAAAGAATTGAAACCGCGATAGTTCCAATTTACTTCGCCAACTTTACCGGCATGCTTAACAGCCCGTGGTGAAAGTGGTCACGCCACCGAATATCGATTGGTGATGATCGGTGACGACGGAAACCAGCTCACCGCGGCGATGACGATCGCCGGGCGATGCGTATCGGAGTGTGTACTTTCGGTAGGAACTTACAGAAGGAATCAAATAATAGTTAGTTGAGGCCTCCATCTCTGTGTTGGAGAGCAAATGACCTCAATCTCCCGAACGACCCTAGCTCTTCGCCTTCAGAGTCACCGTAAGGCCTCCTTCTGGTTCAGCCTCCAGTAGCTGCAGGTACTCAAGACAACTTCGGCTGGTGAATACGTATATCGCCATGTTGATCACTGCCGGCGGATACTCATCCAGAATGCCGGTTTCAGTCAGAATCTCAAGATACTTCGTTCGATTACCGTTGACCCTGGAACCGAAGACTTTCTCGATGAAAGTCTCGTTGGTCGAATCAACCTTGAAGAGGGAAAGACAGCCAGGGTAATGCAGGTAGCGGAGGAGATAATCGAACGTATTCCAGCCGATACCGGGTAGAGCATTCACGAAATCAGAGAAACGCTCTTGTCGGTCTACCCAAGTCGCCAAGGCCCAATCTCCCTCGACGGGAACGGGTGCTTCAAGATATTCGATGACGACGGATTCCCGCAATGCTCGTCCGAAATCGAAACCCCATTTATCAAGCGCGGCGCACCCCCGCATCATCTGCCAAAGCAACTGCCAGCCATTGCGGCCCTGTGGTGGATGTTGCCTGAGGGTAGCGATAAGCTCCTTTTCACCCCTCTCGGTTCTGATTTCCCGAAAGAATGACCGCCGAAGGGTCCGGCTCTGTTTGCGGTCGTAACGAAGAGCCTTTGCCTCGGTATCAAGCAATGTCCCTAATGTCTCGACTACGGTCGACCACGACGGGTCGCCGAGCTTCAGCCTGTATGTCGGCAGTATGTTGGAGAGGGAGTTAGAGCCCTGCTGCTCGTACCCTCGAAAGAATAGTAAATTCAGGTCCTGCATCGGCGAATCGATGAGGGATGCAAAATACGATTCGACGGCCCTTGTGCCGCGCTCGCGTTCCTCGGTACTGAATTTCCTCCAAAGCAGACTTGGTCGGAGTCGAACGTAACGGCACCAGGCGGGTGTGGGAGTGTTTGACGATGCGGGAGCATTACTTCGATCGGCACATCTGCAACATCGGTACATTGTTCCCCGTCAGCACATGTTGGACAGAAGTGAGTGATTGAGGAAGAGAGGATTTTGAGCTCATCTACCGCGAAGGAGCGAGCGATGAGAACGAAAGTGGAGACGGATTCAGAAGAGGCGGAGAAGCGGGTTCGGGATATCCGGCGGGCGACCCGGCGACAGTATTCAGCGGAGGAAAAGATGCGCATTGTGGTTGCTGGTCTGCGCGGCGAGGACAGCATCGCGGAGTTATGCCGCAAGGAAGGCATCAACCAGAACCTATACTATCGTTGGTCGAAGGACTTCCTGGAGGCGGGCAAGAAGCGGCTAGCGGGCGACACGGCGCGCGCCGCGACCAGTGACGAGGTCAAGGAGATCCAGGCGCAGGCACGTCAGCTCAAGGAGCTGGTGGCCGAACTGATGATCGAGAACCGCCTGCTTAAAAAAAGCGTACTCGGCGGTGGGGAGTCCGATACATGAGGTATCGCGCCGCCGAGAAGCTGGAGATCATCCGGCTGGTCGAGCAGTCGTCGTTACCGGTGCAGCGGACCCTGGCCCAACTCGGCATCCCGCGCTCCACCTTCTACGCCTGGTACGGGCGCTATCTGGCGCGCGGCGCCGGGGCCCTGGAAGATGGCCAGTCGGCGCCGCGCCGCGTCTGGAACAGGCTTCCGGATACGGTCGCGCAGGCAGTGGTTGGATTTGCCTCGAAGAGCCTGAGCTGTCGCCGCGCGAGTTGGCGGTCTCATTTATCGATCAGCAGCAGTACTTTATTTCGGAATCATCGGTTTACCAGCTCTTGAAGGCCCACGACCTGATCACCAGCCCCGCCTTCATTCTGATGAAGGCGGCCGAACCTTCGCCCAGCCAACCACCGCGCCCAATCAGCTCTGGCAAACCGATTTCACTTATCTGCGGGTTATCGGCTGGGGTTGGTATTACCTCTCGACCGTGCTGGATGACTTTTCGCGCTACATCCTGGCCTGGAAACTGTGTACCACCATGACCGCGACCGATGTCTCTGACACCTTGACCATCGCCCTGCGCAGTTCCGGCCTGGAGCGCGTCCGGGTCCGGCATCGACCGCGCCTGCTGAGCGATAATGGGCCCTCCTACCTCTCCGCCGAGCTCAGTTCGTGGCTTGCGGAGCATGGCATGACGCATACCCGTGGCAAGCCCTATCACCCGATGACCCAAGGCAAGATCGAGCGCTACCACCGCTCAATGAAGAACCAGATCCTGCTCGAGAACTACTACTTACCGGGGCAGCTGGAAGCGCGTCTTGCCGAGTTCGTCGATTACTACAATACCCGGCGTTACCACGAAAGTCTTCGCAACCTGACTCCCGCCGATGTTTACTGCGGTCGGGGTCAAGCCATTCTCACGCGGAGGGAAGACATCAAGCACAAGACCATCGAACTGCGGTGACGACTGCATCACCAGGCTATGGCCTGAACGTCAACCCGGTGGGCTCAACGCTCTCTTGTTTCCATGCTCGCTTTGTCCAAAGGGTTCTGACGACGTACAGATTTCATCGGAAAAATTTAAAGGAAGGCTACCAAGCCGAGCATGTTCTCGCGCTGCTACGTCGATGAATGCTAGTGTCTGGCGTCATGGTCGGCGTTTGCCGGCCCTAATCTTGCCAGTTCAGGAGGTCCTATGTCCTTCAAGTATCTGTTCGTGTCCGCAATCCTCCTGGCGTTCGCCGCAGCGCCACTGGCGGTCCAGGCGGCCGGCGAGGTCACTACGTCCAGCGGCTTGCGCATCATCGACGTCAAGCCGGGAACCGGCCCTGTGCCGCAGACCGGCCAGACCGTGACGGTCAATTACACCGGCTGGCTGTTCGTCGACGGCAAGAAGGCCAAGAAATTCGACAGCTCGCTCGACAGGGGCGAACCGTTTTCCTTCACGCTCGGCGAGGGCCAAGTCATCAAGGGCTGGGACGAAGGCGTCGCCACTATGCATGTCGGCGGCAAGCGCACGCTGATCATTCCGCCGGACCTGGGCTATGGCGCGAACGGCGCAGGCGCCGACATCCCCCCGAACGCTACACTGGTCTTCGACATCGATTTGCTCGGCGTGAAATAGCCGCGCCCGCCACTCTTGCGCTTGTTGACTTCTTCGCGCAGCGCTTCGTCTTCCTGGCGAGCACGAGTGAGTTCTCCGCTCCGCGCAGGAAGCGATCGCGCCACCCTTCCACCTCAGCTACCTTCAGCCCGTGCTGCCGTGCCGTCTCAACCGAGGTGATCTCACCCTTTAGCAAACTGATATCAAAGTTGCACGACGCTTGGCCGTCCAACGCTGGCACTTCTTCTGCCCGTTCCTCGTCTGCCATTTGCCAGCTCGCAGGTCATTCGACCTTGTACTATTGGTGGCCAATTTCCCAAGGGAGCAGGATACAAGCATGTGAGGCGGCCCGCCGCGCCTGCTCTACTCATCGGCCGTTGCGAAGTCCGCGGGATCGTTCTCGTCAGCTGCGACCGCATCGTAGATCGCAGCGGAAAGCCGGGAGACCCCGCGAAGGTCCCGGGGCCCGAGCCATTCCATTCAATGACACTTCCGCCGCCACCTTGAGCGGCTTAGTAAAAGGGGCCGTTTCTGAGAGAGTCGACTTGGTCGCAAACCGATTCGGCTGGCGGTTATCGCCACTGGCGACTCGCATTCGCCGCATCGGTCTATCGATCACAAAGCGGCCGAACATGTACGGCGAGGTCAATAGTAACATCGGTTTGGTCGCTCTTGAAACGCTGCGTCATTGGCAGACTCGGAGTAATTTTGCTTTCGCAGCAGAAATCAAAACAGCCTAAACGTTCCACGCCTCGTCTCCAGACTTGCGTAACGCGAACTGATAAGTCTGACCAGCTTATCCAAATCCGACTGCCAGGCACTCGCGAGCGCCTGAACACCTTCGTAGATCGACACGAACCCTAGAACAGTGTCATTCTCAAAAATGATTCTCTGGGAGTTTGTGGCAACGATTGCGGTGCCGAAACCCGCTTCTTCCAGAATCTGAGTGCACAGCGGCAGGAGATCAGTCACACGCCTAACTCCAAAACACCCTCGGTGCGCGTAAACCACGGACTCGAACTGCCACGTGCGATCTTCGCTATAGTTCCTCCTCGGACGATGCTCGACGGCCCCCGCGCCGTCGGTGCAAATCTGAGCGATAACGCACAAGTTGCAATACATCCCCTCAGAGCGCTTGCCACGCCAGTTAAAAAACTCAGACAGTGAATCTAATGAGAGACTCGGCCTTTTTTCAGATTTGCGGACTTATTGCTGCCAAAATGTCGCGCATAAGTGGTCCTTCGCAAAAGAGGATTCCACTGTCGGTGTCGGCGGTATCAAGGATTGGAACTGGTCCGCGCCTGAACTATACGGCGACCAGGTTGGCACCCCGGCGGAGTTCGGATCGCCAGTTTTCGCGAAATTCGTCCAATAGGTGATCATTGCTTGCGAGAGTTGCTCCTGGTCCGGCGTAAAGTTGGGCGGAAGAGGAACAAGCTCACATTCATAAGATACTGCTGCTCAGAATCGTGATACGCGCCGAGCGGAAAACTGACATTTGAAAATCCGATTTCCGCCGGGACGCTCTCGTCGTTGAATTCATAAGCGTATGCAGTCACATACCGGGATAGGTATTGATCGGCCTGCCTCGCTGGACAGCTAAAGATACCATCCGTACCGGAAGCGCTGAGCGCGAGCGAAGCTGCCTCCGCCGACGGGCTTGCAAGCAGAGGATAGAAACCCAGCACCATTGGACCGACAATAGGCCCGAATAGCGCGCCAACTGCAGTGGCGTACTCGGAGTTCCTTAGCGGAACGCCGCTCAGGTCGTATTCCGCCGCCACAAATAGGCGCCATTCTTCGTGAGTCGTTCCGGAAATGACCGGGACACGATTGAACCGCCCGCTCGCAAACGCCGCCTTCGGTGTTTGAGCCAGGACCGTTCCGTCGATGAACGTATACACAAAATTGAAGGTGCTTAAGCGCAAGCCCACCAATTTCGCCGAAGAAATATCACGCAGGCATTTCGCAGGTTGGCTCGGACATCCGACGGCCGTGGCAAGAGCGAGACCCGACGGAACGAAAGGCGTGCCAACCGTTTCCGCCACTGCGAGAGGTTGCTATCTCGCCGAGGTAGTCGGTGAAACCGGCGTATGACCCGCTTTCTGCGATTGCGCGCTGAACGAGGCCCGCAGCCGTGGGAGACGCGAGATGGCAATAGGCGCTCAGCCCTCCTGCAGATTGCCCGAATATCGTGACGAGCCGATTGTTGCCGCCGAAGCCAAGAATATTTTGCCGCACCCATTTGAGGGCAAATTGCTGATCCAGCAGTCCGTAGTTGCCACGCGGATGGCCTTCGTTGTCGATTGCCGGATGCGCGAAGAATCCGGGTGGACCGAGCCTATAGTTGATCGTGACGACAATTACCTTGCCTTGCTCGACCAGGGGAGAGGGGTCGAAGATTTCGCCGCTCTCGGCTATCAGGCCGCTGCCGTGAATCCAGACCATCACCGGCAGAAGCGGACCGTGTTCTTCTCGAGCGTGAGGAGCATAGACGTTCAGGAAAAGACAATTCTCGCTGCCGATTACCGCGCCGCCGCTCTCCTGCGGGCATACGTTCCCGAATTGAGTCGCCCGAAGGATTCCAGGCCATCTGCCGTAAGGCTTGGGCGACATCCATCGAAGGTTCCCGACTGGCGGCGCAGCATACGGGATGCCGAGATACTCATCCACTTAGTTTTTGATTATTCCTCTCAACGGCCCGCTTGCAGTGAAAGCGTAAGGCACTTCGGCTCCATCGTCGGATCTGACGCCGTCGCAGTCTGCGCGCACAGCCCAAAGCACCGATGTTGTTGCTACCAGGCAGAGCAATAGACCGAGCGGTGCCGGGATCGTCCAGCTATCTCCTGCTGCTCGCATATTTATGTGAATTCCTTCCACTCCGGAGCGCTCCTTGCGGCTTTAGCGATCCCATAGGAAGCTCGGCAAAGCAAGGAAATATTTCCGGCGCCGCGAGCCGCTCGACCGCATGGGAAGTCACCGCAAAGCGGGAATTGACCTTGCTGTTTCGGACTACAAGTCTGAGACGGCTAGTCTCCGGTCTCCACCAGTTCGCACGGATGGCGAGTGATTCCCGCCCACGTGCTTGGACGGCGCGTAACCGCCAGCCAGGCTTCCTGCTGCAACCGCGATGCAAGCTTGCCTCGGATGCCAAGTTCAACGGCCGCCTGCTCGGTCGCTCCAAGTCTGCGTACATCAGCGCCTGTCATCTTCACAAAAAGGACAAGACCGCTCAGATAGACGCCATACACGGCGGGATGGTGATAGTCGGGTCTGGTGATGGGGGGATCGTTGACCGCATTAATACCGTACCAAAGAAGCGGCAGGAGGGAAGGCTGAAAAGGATCCGGATTAGCCAGTCCGTCGGCCCAGGCTCGGCGCCAGGCTTCACCAGCAGGTGCGATGCCGGCGATCTTACCGTCGCGCTGTTCGGCACATCGATAGCTGGCGAGGTTCGCATCAAGAATCTCGCCGAGGGCTTCGAAGTATTTCCCTTCAAAATCTGGCTGTAACGTGTCCCCCGCGATTGTCTTGGCCAGGTCTCCGCTCGCCCAGGGCTCATAGAGAAAGATCTGGGCCTTAGGTGCGACGGCGTGTACAGCTTGCTCGATCGTCTTTACACTTGCCCAGAAGCCGGGTGGATCACTGTGTTCACTGTGGTGAGCGAGCGTGGGAGTGGCTTGACGCTTAGCTCCTGCAGCACCACGGCTTGCCAGCCCCCTTGCACGATCACGTCCGAGGCCGCATCGTAGTTCTTTTTGAGACTGGTGGCCGAGATGGCCTTAATATGGACCTCGTAGCTGAGGTGCATCTGCTTGGCCAGTTCTGTGAAGATTCCCGGAATGCCGCCCCATGGCCCGGGCTCAAGCTCTTCGCGTTCGCCGCTCTGCCCATAGTTCTCGTCGATAACCTGTGGTGGCTGCCACGGTTCACCGGGTATCTCCGCATTGAAGGTTCGCACGGGGTGTAGCGCCCGTGCGTGAAACTATCGCCAACGAACAGCACCGAACATACGCGTCCCAATCTTTCATGGCAGGAAAATTTGTTCCACGGGAATCCGCTGCTCTCAAAAGCATCGAACGCGTAAGGACGACTTCCAGGCGCATCCTGTTCTACCGCTGGCAATTTCAGAGAATCTGAGGTCTCTGCAATGGCAACGTTAGCGACAGCAGTGCTGGAGCCCGGCAGAATCGAGAGAAGCAAGCAAATGGCAATAAATTTCTCTGCAAGACCGAGTTTGCTATCCCACATCAAGTCCCCCAAAGAGGTGATGTTAAACCAACTATCGGCGCCGTGAAGGGACGCGAGTGTCACTACACAGGCTTGGAGAGCGTGAACAACGCTGCGAAACGACCTCGGCTATGCTCTGCGCATGGTGAAGAAACCCTTTGGTGGCTACGCGGGCTCCTCAAGATTCCGATGAACTATATGGGGTTCAAGGCCGAAACGAATGATTTGAGGAGCACGCACGCGACCCGAGCAAAAGGACCCCCCGCAGGCATGACTGCTTCATTGCGCTGTGCCCCGAAGCTGCAGCGCTTGTGCAGTCGGCGCAGCAACGAGCGCGGCACAGGCCGGCGGTAGGTTGCCAAGCCGCAGCGGTTTTTGGGGTGGTGACGTTCGCGGGTGCAGCGCCTCTTCGGTGAACCACCAATCGAGCTCCTTACCGCAGCCGTCGCCCGGCGGCGGCGGTACTTGCCCACCGCATTGAAGGCTGCCGCTCGGGCAGGAAAGCCTGACATGGAAATGGTAATTGTGGCCCCACCATGGCCGAATCTTCGCCATCCAGGAGCGATCCACCCCGCCCTCGCGGCAAAGCGCGCGCTTGATCGCCGCGTTGACAAAAACGCGCTCCACTAAGGGTTCTCGGGCGACCGCCTCCAGCAGCAGACGATGCTTCGGACCTCGGACAAGCCTCGGCGCAGGACAATGCCGCGGAAGGCTCCCTCATACTGTTTGGCGATTTCAAAAAACTTGTCTGCAACTTGCTTTAACTTGGAACTTTCCGGTTCCGAATCGAACACAGTGCGCGAAGCGGTTTCGTAGCACGCCTCCATCAGGGCGCCTTCATCAATCGATCCGGCGAAATCTTTGCGCATGGTAGAGCCTACGAGTTCGGGTCCATGCCCCACTTAATTTTGTTAGCCACGACTTGCTCGGACGTTGGATGTTCTTTCTTCTGAAAGAGTGCCACCTTGAACTGATCAGTCCTTTCGAGCGTCGCATGATTGAGGGCTATGTCGTCCTTGAAAATGTCCGGACGGCGGGCTCTTCGAAAATCGCTTGCCACGGGGATTCTGGTTCGCAAGCGCCGCAATCAATGCATTCCTCTGGGTGGATATATAACTGGTTCGGGAATGTTTCTCTGTCAGCGCCGGTATATTCGTAGATGCAGTCAACCGGACAAACACTGACGCATCCAGTATCAAGACAGTCTCTGCAAAGACGGGTTATAGTCCAAGGCATTTTGCTTTTTTAACCTCCTAATTATGCACGGCGATCAATCGTCCCAAGTCGGAGTTCAACAAATTCCTCCGCCGGATTAAGGCGATCTCAATCGCAAAGACATGATGTCGAACAATTGCTGTCGTCGGATGTAAGCTGGCGCGCCGATCATGCGAATCGCCACCCTAGCAACCTCGTTCAGCCAGTTGATCAAACCTCAAGGGTTGCCGCAACACGATACCGTATCTGGCAATTTTCGGACGTTAATGTTAGGTAATGCGCAGCCCCGAAATCTGTTCCAAGCGAGATTTCCCCTATAAACACGGCGCTTTAATCCCGAACGGGCTCAAGCCATCGCACGACTTTCTTTTGAAACTACGATCCTTTTCGATTGGTGGTATAGACATGTAATGGGGTTGAAAAAAATTCATATCATGAATCGCCCTGAATAAAAGTGCCGAAAATGTCTAGATCGATAATTCCCCCGCAACTCGATACAGAGCAGCCGGACTTTGAACTTGCCCCGAGTTGGTGGACACCCGGGTTAAGCTGCCAGCCGCTGATAGTTACATCGTTCAAATTCTGCGGGACTGCGATAGCCGAGCGACGAATGGCGCCGCCGGCGGTTA
>Ga0302324_100013620_pt1 | contig 16468 bp, 13 predicted proteins | sample Palsa_T0_1_FD_201949 | JGI IMG/M metagenome (GOLD analysis project Ga0302324, IMG submission 201949) | Peat permafrost microbial communities from Stordalen Mire near Abisko, Sweden - Palsa_T0_1 | ecosystem: Environmental > Terrestrial > Soil > Palsa > Peat permafrost | place: Sweden: Abisko...
AGCTTCAGCGCGAACTGTTCAAGGTCGTGAAAGTCAAGAACGCCGTCGGCTAGTTTACGCGCAGCAAATTCTTGGGCGAATTCCTGCGCGAGTCGGAGCAAGGTTTCCATGTCGCCGCGCGCCCAGTTCCAGTCTTCCGCCAGCGGATCGCTACCGTCTTTCATCACGGCGAGTGACGCAAGAAATTTTACTTCTTCAAAAAAATCGCCAAGCGGCTGGCGTAATTTTCCAGCTTTGCCCTTCGGATAATTGGCGGCCAAGTCGGCGGAAACGATTTGCTCCAGAATTTCAGCCGCGATTTCGCGCGTGGAGTTTTTTTGGAGGCGCGATAAAATGCCCGTCAATTCAGCGGCTTTTTCATTTCCGTTTTTCAGGTTTTCCAGGACGGGCAGCCATTCGTCGCGCCAATTTTCAATCGCATCAAGCAGCCAGCGTTGCCAGTCGGCCGGTTCGGCGGCGGAGAATTTTTGGATTTGATCCGCGAGCCAGCCGGCGGCATCGGGTCGTATTTGCGAATAATGGTGCAGGCGTAAGATGAGCACGCGAATTTTTTTGTCGCGACCGCCGCCGTGGATTTGGATCAGGTTTTGGACGGCGCGGGAAAATTCATCTTCGCCTTCGTAATGAACTTGAAACAGTTCGTCCAGCGTTTCGTTGGCGAGCTGGCGGGCTTCACCTTCGTCGAGGATGGCGAGTTGCGGGTCGAGGCCGAGTTCGTGAAAATGCTCGCGCACGAGGCGCAGGCAGAAACTGTGAAGCGTGCCGATGTGCGCGAGGTCGAAACGCGCGATTTGTTCCGGCCAAAAATGTTCTTCCGCCGACGCGGCGCTTTTTTCTTCCAAGCTTTTACGGAGGCGCTGGCGCATTTCGGCGGCGGCTGCCTCGGTAAAGGTGACGATGAGCAGTTCGGCGAGTGACACGCGTTCGCGGGTTAGGCAGTCGAGACAGCGGGCGACGAGCGTCTTGGTCTTGCCGGTACCGGCGCCGGCCATGACGAGGATGTTGCCGCGCGCCTCCACGGCTTGCTGTTGCGAAGGCGTCAGGAAATCTATTTCGCGCGGTAATTCCATTGCTCACGCGAGTTTCAGGTTTCAAGTTGAAAGTTTCAAGTTTTCAGCGCGGCCAAAAAGATTTACTTTTTGCGCATGGCAGACAGTTTGCGACTCAAAGACCATCCGGCGGGCGAGCGGCCGCGCGAACGGCTCGTGGCGCGCGGGCCGGACGCGTTGACGCACGCGGAGCTGTGGCCGCAGATTTTGATGCAGCGGCGGTTCGCGCCGACATTCTGGACAGCCAGCGGAGCAATCAGCCATATCGCGACTTCACGCGCCGCGCGATGGAAGCTGGCGTGCAGGGATATTTTGCCTTCTTGCGCGGCAAGCGGGTGACTTATTTTGGCCGTCAAGGCGACGAGCACACGGAATGGTTTCCGAACGTGCAACCCACGCCATTCACGGAACAAGACATACGCGCCGCCTACGCTAAAACAAAAACGGGCGCGGATTTTCCGCGATTGATCCGCGACCTGAAAACTCTCGGCATCGTTTCGTATGACCATCTGCTCGAAACCGGCTCGAACATTTTTCACGGCAAAAGTGGACAATCCGTTTCTTTGACCAACATGGGGCCGACGGTTGCCGTCAGTCCGCAACCGAATCTCGAATTATTGAAGAAATATATTTCCATGCACCAGAGCGGGCAGACGAATTATCCGACGCTGTGCGGTCAGGCAGGCGAGGCTGGCATGGAAAAATGGACATCCGATTTGTTTGCGATGAGATGCACCTACTTCGACAAATCCGGCCACAAGATTCACGTCGAATTGATTCCAGACGGCGAGTATAAAAAATGATGAGGTCCACAGTCCCTGCCTTTGGTGGTGGGAACGCTCGCTAAACGATGACTCTTTTGTTTCGACACTAGCGGCAGGCCACCAGGCCAACTATTGGCTTTCCTGCAAGTTCTCTAATAATGCCGAGTTAAAAACAGAAAAAGCGGCGATTCTTCAGCTTTTTGAAGAATCGCCCCTTGAACTCGGCATTATCAATCACACGGCACAATGGCCCTTATGCCGAGCTCGGCATAAGGGTTATTTTTATGCGTGAGCAAGAATTGCTGCATCAGCGTGCTAAGAAAACTCGATTTTACGATTCAACGATGAAACAATTCAACTCAACATGATTCATCCGACCGCCATCATTCATCCGCAGGCGAAGCTGGACGCGACCGTCAGCGTCGGGCCGTATGCCGTGATTGACGCGGACGTGGAACTCGGCGCGCAGTGCATCGTCGGGCCGCATGTCTATTTGACGGGCGAAACAAAAATCGGTCCGCAAAATCATTTTCACGCCGGCTGCGTCATCGGCGACGCGCCGCAGGATTTGAAATACAAGGGCGAACCGACACGCGTGCGCATCGGCAACCACAATGTTTTCCGCGAACACGTCACGGTGCATCGCGCGACGAAGACCGACGGCGAAACCGTCATCGGCTCGCATAATTTTCTGATGGCAAACTCTCATGTCGGCCATAATTCACATTTGGGCGACCACATCATTATCGCCAATGGTGCGCTGCTGGGCGGCCATGTGACGGTGCAGGATCGCGCGTTCATTTCCGGCAACTGCCTCGTGCACCAGTTCACGCGCGTCGGCACACTGGCCATCATGCAGGGCGGTTCGGCCATCAGCAAAGATCTGCCGCCGTTCACCATCGCACGCGGCGACAACGGGATTTGTGGATTGAACGCCGTCGGGTTGCGACGCGCGGGCTTCACGGCGGAGCAGCGGCTGGAATTGCGGAAGCTTTATCACGCGCTGTTCCGCTGCGGGGGAAAATTGCAAACGGCCATCGAAGCGGCGCAGAAAAATTTCAGGAGCGTGGCAGCAAAGACTTTGCTAGAATTTGTGGCAGGAGCAAAACGCGGTCTGTGCTGGGACACCGGCCGCGTAAACAGCAAAGGCGAAGACGTATGAACGCGATTTACAAAATCATCGGCGAGGACGGCAGGGAATACGGCCCGGCGACCGCCGGGCAAGTCCGTCAATGGATTGCCGAAGGGCGAGCCGAACATCGGACGCCCATTTTTGTGGACGGCGCGAAGGACTGGAATTTTGTCGGCCTGCTGCCGGAATTCGCAAACGATTTCTCCGCGTCCGGAATGCCGCCACCGATTGCGCCACCGGCGCGTGAAACGTCCGACGCGGGACGCATGGCAAAAACCAATTCCTACGCGCTGTGGGGAATGATTTTTGGAATCCTGTCGTTGGCCTGCTGCTGCTGCGGATTTCCGTTCGGCATTCTTGGCCTCGTCTTTTCGCTCATCGGCCTTTCGCAAATCAACGCGAACCCGCAATTGCACGAGGGGCGCGGCATGGCCATCGCCGGATTGATCCTTTCGTGTCTAAGCCTGCTGCTGGGCGCGGGCTCGATGCTTTTCAAGCTGGCAACGATCCATCCGCACTCCATGTGGAACGTCGGACGGTTTTGAACCGATGCCATGCACACCGGCTCAAAAATCATTCTACAAAAAAAATCCGCGCCGCTTTCGCCCGGAATTTTTGCAGGCATCGTGCTGGGCGCAACCGCCGCCGGCGTCGGTGCGGTGGTGTTCTTCTTCGACCCCAGCACGCACGGATTTTATCCGGTGTGCCTGTTCCATGCGTTGACGGGATTGAACTGCCCCGGCTGCGGCATGACGCGGGCGTTGTATGCGCTGGTGCACGGAAATCTGCGGCCCGCGCTCAAAGACAATGCGCTGTTCGTGGGGATGCTCGCGGCACTGGCGGTTTGGGGCGCGCGTTATATCTACAGGAAATCAAAAAAACAGCCGGCGACGTTCAACGTGCCGCCGAAATTGTTGTGGATGTTTCTTGTCGTCGCGTTTGTTTTCGCGGTGTTGCGAAATTTGCCGGAGTTTGAATGGCTTTCGCCGTAAGACCGCCGGAATTTTTCGCTTTTGCCGCCGCGCTAGCTCGTGTTCAATCCTCCCCATGAGTATGACACATCCATTGACAACGACCGCGTTTGAGCTGACCGGCTATCAGGTGGTCAAATCCTTCGGCGTCGTGCGCGGCATCGTCGTGCGGTCGCGTTCCATCGTCGGCAATTTCGGCGCGAGCATCCAGGCAATCTTTGGCGGCAACATTTCGCTCTACGCCGATTTGTGCGAACAGGCGCGCGAGGAGGCCTTCAACAAAATGATCATCCACGCCGGGCAGCTCGGCGCGAACGCGGTCATCGGCGTGCGCTACGACGCGACGGAAATCGCGCCGGGTATCACCGAGGTGTTGTGCTACGGCACGGCGGTGTCGGTCGAAGCGGTGAAGGCGTGAGCCGCGCGCGGATTGAAGCATGAAGGCATTAAGCACCGACTCGTTGCTGGCACGGCTGCTGGCCAGGCTGGCGGCGGCGGTTTGCCGCCACCCAGGCTGGTTTTTTTACCCGCAGATTGCGCTCTTCGTCGCATGCGTGCTTTACTCCGTTTTTTTCCTCCAGTTCGACACAAGCCGCGACAACCTCGTCGGCTCGAACAAAAAATACCACCAGAATTATCTCCGGCTCAAAAAGGAGTTTCCCCAGCAGAGCGACCTTGTCGTGGTGATCGAGAGCGAGAACATCGAAAAAAACCGGCAGTTCGCGGAACGGATCGGCGCGAAGCTGGGGGCGGAGACGAACCTGTTCACCGATGTCTGGTATAAGGGCGACCTGCCGAAGATGGGCGCAAAAGCCCTGTTGTTCTGGCCGGAAGACGATCTGGTGAACGTCAAGCAGACGTTGCAGGACGTTTTGCCGTTCATCCAAAAATTTACGCAGACGACCAATCTGGTTTCGCTTTTTGACCAGATCAACACGGCCTTCCGCACCGCACCGCGAGAGACGAACGCGCAGACGGAATCGCTGATCCAGTCGCTGCCCGCGTTGACGCGCATCATGACGCAGGCGGATGCCAGCTTGAACGGCCCCGGCACGCCGCCGTCGCCGGGCGCGATGGCGCTGTTGAATGCGGGCGACGAGGCGGTGCGGCAGACCTACATCACGTTCGCCAATGGGAAAATTTTTCTCGTGACGGCGCACGCACCGGTTCACGAGTTGAACGGCAAGGCGGTGGAACGACTCCGGCAATTGATTCAGGAAACGCAGGGCGAGGTGCCCGGCCTGAACGTCGGCCTCACGGGCGAGCCGGTGATCGAACATGACGAAATGGAGCAGTCGCAAAGGGACACCACGCTGGCAAGCATCGTGGCGCTGGTCTTGTGCGCGCTCATTTTTATTTATGGTTACAGCGAAACCGGCCGGCCGATCAAGGCGACGATTTGCCTCGTGGTCGGACTCGCTTACACACTGGCGTTTGCAACGCTGGCGGTCGGACATCTGAACATTTTGACAATCACATTCGTGCCGATCCTCATCGGGCTGGCGATTGATTTTGGCGTGCATCTGGTCACGCGTTACGAGGAAGAATTGCGCCAGGGCAAAACCAAGGAAGCGGCGCTGACGAAAGCGATGGTGTTCACGGGCCAGGGAATTTTCGTCGGCGCGCTTACGACTGCGGGTGCGTTTCTGGCGATGTGGTTCACCAATTTCAAAGGCATCCAGGAAATGGGCATCATCTGCGGCGGCGGGTTGATGGTCTGCCTCATTCCAATGATGACGCTGCTGCCGGTGCTGCTCCTGCGCGGGCGGCAAAACGTGATTGACCACAAAACCGGCAACTTGGAGCGCCGCGCGCGCATTGAAAACATCTGGCTGAAGCGGCCCGTCGTGGTGATGGCCATCGTGGTTGTGTTGTGCGTGCTGTCATTGACGCAGGCGCGCAAAGTTTATTTCGATTACAACCTGCTGAACATGGAGAGCCGGGGAATGCCGGCGGTGGAGTTCATTCACAAGCTGATTGATTCGGCGGACAAATCAATCATTTTCTGCGCGGTGGTCGCCGATTCGGCACAACAGGCCGTCGAGCTTCAGAAACAGATCGAGAAACTGCCGACGGTTGCATCCAACGGCGTCATATCCATGGCCGTTTACCTTGATGAAGACCAGACCGAAAAACTCAAGCTCGTCAGCCAGATCAAACAGGAAGTCGCGCCCCTGCAATTCGGTTTGACCGACCCACAGCCGGTGGACATTGAGAATTTCAGCCGCACGCTGTATTCGCTCTACGGTTATCTGGGCGCGGCGCTGGACGAGATCAAGGGCAGCAACCCCGGCTTGACCGCACAACTAATTTCACTGCGGGAAGCTATAGATAATTTGCGCAAAGAAATGCTGGGCGGCGATGCCGCGGCCCGCGCCGGGCACGCGGACAAGCTGGGCGAATTTCAACGGGCGTTGTTCGGCGACATCCGCGAGACGTTTCAGACTTTGCAAAACCAGGACGACCGTGCGCCGATGCGCGTCGAGGATTTGCCGGTGGCGTTGCGTCACCGTTTCGTCGGCGTCACCGGCAAATATCTTTTGCAGGTCTTTCCAAAATATGATGTGTGGCAGCGCGACAATCAAGAAAAATTCATCGCCGACCTGCGGACCATTGATCCGGACGCCACCGGCACGCCGGTGCAGCTTTACGAATATACGACTTTGTTGAAAAGCAGCTATGAAACCGCCGCCTGGTATTCGCTCGGCGCAATCGCGATTTTGGTTTTCATCCATTTCCGAAGTCTGGGTGCCGTGGTTTTGTCGCTGCTGCCGGTCGGCATCGGCACGCTGTGGCTGGTCGGACTGATGGGCTGGCTGAAAATTCCCTTCAACCCGGCGAACATCATGACGCTCCCGCTCGTCATCGGCATCGGCGTGACCAACGGCATTCACATCCTGAACCGCTTCGCCGAAGAACGCACGCCGGACATATTGTCGCGCAGCACCGGCAAAGCTGTGTTAGTGTCAGGATTGACGGCCATCGCCGGATTCGGCAGCCTCATGATTGCCAAACACCGGGGCATCCACAGTCTTGGCTGTGTCATGGCGATGGGCATCGCGGCTTGCATGATCGCCGCACTTGCATTCTTGCCGGCGTTGCTGAATTTACTTGGCCGCAGGAAGCCGCTGATAGAAAAACCCGATGCCGACAGAACAGTGCCGACACCGGGTCAGGAGGAACCGAGGTAAAAACCTCAAGTGGAACCATAATAGTGGAAAATGCCGAAAAGTCAACATCAATGTTAAAATCAACTTTTAATCTCATAAAAATGAGCATAAACAGTCTAACAATAACGATAATGTAAATTGAGCCGGTTTCTGGCAATATACTTCCGCGTACCGAACGTCTTGAACGCTTTCGGCAGGTTCCATTTCTGTCGGCGCATCTTTTTTTTGATTTTGATGTTGGGAGTTTCTCCCATCGCTTTTGCAGAAGATGATTTTCATGCCGGGCTGCTTTACGACCGGTTTCCGTTGACGCTAACTTCCGGCCAGCGCACCGAAGCCGTCGGGCCGCTTTTCTACGACCAGCAAAAGAATTCGGAAAAAATCTGGGCGTTCCCGCCGTTTTTTTCCCACACCATGGATCCCGACGTGGAATATCGCGAGGACGACTTTCTTTATCCACTGCTCACCTACGAATCCTACGGCCAGGAATATCGCTGGCAGTTTTTGGAGCTGTGGAGCCATGCCGGCGGGCAAACTCCGCAGGACTCAAACGAAAAACGCTTCACCATCTACCCATTTTACTTCCAGCAACGGTCACCGGTTACAAATGAAAATTATACGGCGCTCGTCCCGTTTTACGGCCACCTCCAGCACCGGCTGTTCCGCGACAAAATCTTTTTCGTCATGTTCCCGGTTTACAGCGAGACAGAAAAAAAAGATGTGGTCACCGACAATTATCTCTACCCGTTTTTCCATGTGCGACGCGGCGATGGGATGCACGGCTGGCAATTTTGGCCGCTGGTCGGCAACGAACACAAGGATGTGACAACCCAGACCAACGGCTTTGGCGACGTGTCCGTCGTGGGCGGCTACGACAAATTCTTCGCGCTCTGGCCGGTCTATTTCAAATCCTCGGTCGACAGCGTCAAGGATAATCGCCCGCAACCTGGATCCGGGCGTTACATCAAATACAACAACAGCGGTCGCACGGACGGCCCGGAAGAATTCTGGGCCATATGGCCGCTTTACCTGCAATCGCGCGCGCCGCAACGCGATTCCACCACTGTGTTGTGGCCGTTCTTCAGCTGGATTGACGAGCGCGGGAAAAATTACCGCGAATGGCAGGGGCCGTGGCCGTTTGTCATTTTTGCGCGCGGCGAGGGTAAAACCACCTCGCGCATCTGGCCATTGTTCAGCCAGTCGCACAACGCCACGCTGGAGAGCGATTCCTATCTCTGGCCGGTTTATACGTTCCGGCGCACGCATTCCGATCCACTTGACCTCCAGCGCACGCGCATCGCGTTTTATCTCTATGAGAACATGGTGGAAAAAAATACGGCGGCCGGCGTGGAAAAACGGCGTGTTGACGCATGGCCGTTCTTCACCTACCACCGTGATTTCAACGGCAACCGCCGGCTGCAGATCCTCGCGCCGGTCGAGCCGGCCGTGCCGGACAACCGCGGCATCGAGCGCAACTGGTCGCCGCTCTGGTCCCTCTGGGTTTCGGAAAACAACCCCCAAGCCGGCGCCAGCAGCCAGTCGGTTTTATGGAATCTGTACCGCCATGAAAGCACGCCGGCTTCCAGAAAATGCTCGCTCCTGTTCGGCCTTTTCCAGTATCAATCTGACGCGGAAATGAAAACGTTGCGGTTGTTTTACATCCCGGTCATGAAAACGCATACCAAAACCGGCCGGCTGGCAGACTTATAGGTTATGTTTCAAAATATTGGTGAAATCGTCCTGCTGTTCTGGCGCACGCTTTGCGCTCTGCCCTTCGCGTGGCGGCAGCGGCAAAAAGTCTTCGACCAGTTTTTTGAGATCGGCAACGCCAGCCTGCTGATGGTCTGTGTGCTGTCCTTTTTCATCGGCGCGGTCATTGCGCTGCAGACCGGCCCGGTTCTGGTTGAACGCGGCCTGGCCAGCGCGGTCGGTGGCATTGTCGGAATTTCGGTTGCGAAGGAGCTTGCGCCCGTGATGATGGCCATCCTGATCGCCGGGCGCATCGGCTCGGCGATGGCGGCGGAGATCGGCTCGATGCGCGTGTATCAGGAAATTGACGCGCTGCGCACGATGAACATCAACCCGATCCACTATCTCGTTCTGCCGCGCGTGCTGGCGATGGCCGTCGCCCTGCCGCTGCTGGTGGTCTTCGCCATTCTCGTGGGCTGGTTTGGCGGCGCGGTGGTGGCCGTGACAAACAGCCACATCGGCGTTCCGTTCGCGGCATTTTTTGAGGGCTTGAGCGACGTGGTTGACCTCAGGGACGTGGCCAACGGCGTTTTCAAAAGTTTTTGTTTCGCGGTAATCATCGGCGCGGTTTCGTGTCATCAGGGTTTAGTGACCATCGGCGGGCCGCGGGGCATCGGCCGTTCGGTCACAAAAGCCGTAGTGAACTCCATTGTGCTCATCGTGATTTTTGACTACATCCTCACGCGCTTCCTGTTGAAAACATGATGAGCAACCCGGACAACAACCATTCCGGCGTCAGCCTGCAGGTGCGCGGCCTGCGCAAGAGTTTTGGCGGGCAGGAAGTGCTCAAGGGGATTGACCTCGAGGTCCGGCCCGGCGAAATTTTTGTCATCATGGGGCCGAGCGGCAGCGGCAAAAGCGTCCTGCTCAAGCACCTCATCGGCCTGGAAGCTCCGGATGCGGGGGAAATTTTGATCAACGGCGAGTCCATTGAATCAACCGAGGTCGCGTCCAAATACCGCATGGCGCTCGTGTTCCAGTCCGGCGCGCTGCTGAACTCGCTCACGGTGGGCGAAAATGTCGGGCTTTATCTCGCCGAACACCGGCTGAAACCGCCGGCCGAAATCGAACGCATCGTCGCCGAAAAATTGCAGGCCGTCGGCCTCACGGATGCCACGGACAAAATGCCCGCTGAACTTTCCGGCGGCATGAAAAAGCGCGCCGCCATCGCCCGCGCGCTTGTAATCGAACCGCAGTTGATCCTTTACGACGAGCCCACCAGCGAGCTGGATCCGCTTTCCGCCGTGGTCATCGGCGAGGAAATCTTGGAGCTTAAAAAACAGATCTGCGTCACATCCATCGTAGTGACGCATGACCGCGACCTGGCGTTTGGCGTGGCCGACCGCATCGCCATCATCAACGAAGGCCGCATCGTCACCGTCGGCACGCCCGACGAGGTGAAGCGCTTCAACGACCCGCTCGTCCAGAAATTTTTACGCGCCGATTTCAAACATGAACCTCAAATCAAAACTTTATGAAAAACTCGCTCGAAACCAAACTGGGAATTTTTGTCGTGCTCGCGGTCTTCGCCGCCTGCTTCATCATTGAGATGGTCGGCGGCACGGACATTTTCCAGCGCGGCTACCGCGTCAACGCCCAGTTCGACACCGTGCAGGAATTGAAGGTGGGCGACAGCGTGAAAACGGCCGGCGTCGAAATCGGCCGCGTCGAGAAAATCGCGCTCGCCGACGGCAGGGTTACGGTGACCATGAAACTTCATCCCGACGCCGTCGTCAAGACGGACAGCCAGGCGGTGATCAAATTCGCGGGCCTGATGGGGCAGAATTTTGTCTCCATCAACTTCGGTTCGCCCGGCGCCCCGCAGGTCGTTGACGGCGCGGTGCTGGAAACGGTGGAGCAGCCCGACTTGAGCGCCATCATGGCCAAGCTCGACAGCGCCGCCGGCGGGATCGCGAACGTGGCGAAAAGTTTTTCCGGCGACTCCATCAATAATCTGCTCGGCCCGATGACGGATTTGATCAAGCAAAACAGCGCGCGCATCACCATGACGCTTTCAAACATGGAAAGCATTTCAGGGCAGATCGCGAGCGGGCAGGGCACGGTCGGCAAGGTGATTTATTCGGACACGCTTTATGATTCGGCACTCTCGACCGTGACCAATCTGCAGGACGCCGTCACGCAGGCGAAGGGGCTGGTCAGCGGCATCACCAGCGGGCAGGGAACGCTCGGCAAACTCGCCACCGACGACGCGCTCTACAATTCCACCGAGGCTTCGATGACGAATCTGAACCAGATATTGTTGAAGATCAACCACGGCGAGGGCACGATCGGCACCCTCGTCAATGACCAGGAATTTTACAAGAACGCCAAGCTCTCGCTGCAAAAACTGGACAAGGCCGCCGACAGCCTGGAAGACACCGGCCCATTGAGCGTCGTCGGCATCATCGCGGGCCAGTTATTTTAGGCGGAAGTGGGACAGGCATCCTGACTGTCCGGCTGCATGGAACGGTCGCGGGGGGGGGGTTTACCCTTCAGGCAGGCTGGAAGCCTGTCCCACGTGCTACGGGTTAGGCCACCACATAGCAGGCTACATACGTTTCGTCAGCGACAAGCCACCAAAGTTGTAAAGTAGCGTTGGAATGCTAGTTTCAAACAATCTTCCGCTTCTTTTGGATTGGGAACCTCCTTTCTGGCGGTTGAGAACAGGTTCATGGTGGCATTAGCCTCGTAAAAAATCAGCCGCCCATCTGCATCAACGTCGAAATCCATGCCGAACACATCCATGGGAATCCGGTCTCGAATGGCCCGGAGCGACTGGATGGCAGACCGCCCAAGCCCCGCTTGCGGATCCTTGCAAATTCGCTTTTCTTCGTCGAGCAGATACATATGTTTCAAATAAAATGCCATGCCTTCTTCAGTTTTTCGTCGTCCATGTACGTTCCAGTTGGTGTTGTAATCAACACGGACAACAACGATTTCGTCCTTGACGAACGCCGCCCGGATTTTGCGGTAAAACTCCTTTCCCGCCTTGCTATCCACGAACTGCGTCACAAAGAAGTCCTCCGGCAAGCCGGAAGAAAGCCCCGCGACAAGGGCATCCCGGGAGTCCACTTTGGTCATCCCTTTACCCATTTGAGAAAACACTGTCCGCGTAATCAGAGGGTAATCATATTGACCCTCGATTTCATCCACCAATTCTTCAGGTGTTTTTCCAATCGAGGAAAAGCGCATGGTCTTCGGAACCACGACACCGGAAATATCATCCAGCAACTTTGCCGACACATCCCGCGTAGTCTGAATGACCTTGGTTGGGTGATTGACAACTGGAACGCCGAAGCCATCAAACAGCGCAATCAGGTCGGATAAGTTGCCTCCTGTCAGCACAAGCTCGCCATTGGCAACGTTGTTTATAACAAAGCCCGGCTGCGGAATTTGCTTTCGGGCTGAACACCTGGTGACATCGCCACAGAAAACGTAAGTGAAATGAAAATCTTCATTAAGATGGTAGGCCAACTGACCGGGATAGTTTGGACGTTGCAAAGCTTGAAATGACGTGAGTGAAGCATCAATGTTTGGATTTTGGTTTATGACGAGGACTTCGGCTTTCTGGGACGCGTGCCGCTCCGCAATGAATAACGGCGATGAATCAACCCTCGCATTGAGCGACTTCCGATAGATCATTTGAGCCTCGTCTGGCCGCTGAAGTTCCTTCAATATCAGACTTTTGACATATAAAATCTCATATTGGCTGGAATCTAATTTTTGCGCTTGTTCACAAGCCAGCAACGCTTCGCCATATCTTTTAAGCTCAAGCAAAGTCATCGCCTTGTTCAGCCACGCCGGGGCGTAAGCGGGGTTGCAATTGATCGCCCGGTCATAAGCCTGCAAAGCTCCCTCACGGCGTTCCGTTGCATTCAGGGCGATTCCGAGGTTCAACCATGCTTCCGGTGATTTGCCTTCCAAGGCAACCGCCTTCCGCGCGAAGGCCTCGGCTTCGGGGATTTTATTCAGCTTGATTTTAACGGCCGACAGGTTGTTGAGAGTTGATACCCTGTCAGGAATGATTTCCAAGGATCGTGCAAACTGGTTTTCGGCTGCTGTGAAATCATTAGCTTCAAGAAGGCGCAAGCCTTCAAAAAAGAACCGCTTAGCTGTTTCTAAATCATCCATGTGTATCGTGGCCTAACGTTGAAAATTAAGCCACACCCGACCCGTGGCGTGAACCGCGCTTACGATGAAGCTCTGTTTCATGCTGCTGGTTTATTTTAACTGTTCTTGCTTGTCAAGAAAGGCTTGTCATGACTTCCACCCAGCGAGTTGTCTCAAGAAACAAAAATCGCATTTCGGTCCGGCGGTTTTTGAATCGGGATTCAATTAACCTGAACTCCGCAGCCGGTCATGGCTGATGGTAGTGGGGCAGGCAGCTTGCCTGTCAGTTACAGCCGACAGCTTGCGGGAGATTTTTCAAGAGGGTCGCCGAGCAAGACGGGCTGGAAGCCTGCCCCATTACGCCAAGCCGAGATTTTTCAAGACCTGGACCGTCGAACGCGGCTTGTTCAACGTGTAAAAGTGCAGTCCCGGCACGCCCGCGCGCAGCAGTTCCTCGCACTGCCGCGTGGCGTGTTCGATGCCGAATTGAATCGCCGATTCCTCGTCATTTCCCAGCGCTTCCAGCTTGGCGCGGAGCAGCGCCGGGATTTTTGCACCGCACATCTGCGTGAACTTGAATGTCTGCGCCGCGTTCAAAATTGAGATCACGCCGGGCACGATCGGAACCGTCACGCCGAGTTTGCCGGCGACATAATCGCGAAATTCAAAAAAATCGGCGTTGTCGAAAAACAGTTGCGTCAGCACAAAATCCGCGCCGGCGGCCACTTTCGTCTTCAAATGCGCCCAGTCGGCAAACTTTCCCTCCTTGCAGGCGATGTGGCCTTCGGGAAAACCGGCGACGCCGGTGCAAAAATCTCCCGACTCGCGGATGAACTGGACGAGTTGCGATGAAAATTCAAAACCGCCGGGCGTGGGCTGGAACTCGCCGCCGCCGGGCGGGTCGCCGCGCAGCGCCAGAATGTTTTTGCAGCCGAGCGCGTGGATTTTTTCGAGCAGCGCGCCAACCTCCGCTCGCGTGTGGTTGACGCAGGTGAGATGCGCGAGCGCGGTCAGATTGTGTTCGCGCTGGATGCGGTCCACGATCATCAGGGTCTTGTCGCGCGTGCTGCCGCCCGCGCCATAAGTCACGGAACAATAATCCGGCTTGGTTTGCATCAGCGCCGGAATGGTTTTTCCCAGCAGATTGCGGTCGCCCTCGTCCGTCTTGGGCGGAAAAAATTCAAAGGAGACGACCGGACGATTGACCGTCCGTTTGGCCGCATAAATATCGCGGATGAATTGCATAGGCTTGAGTTCCAATGAGCGGGGATAAAACTAGCGGAAAGCCCGAACTGATACAAGTTAAAAATCAACGCATCCTGATACGATGATATGATATGTATTGTCTAAAAAGTCTGGACACTGGGAAAACAAAAAGCCCCTTCCGGTTTCCCAGAAGGGGCTTGTGATTCAAGTCAGATTAGAATGTGTAGATGGCCTGGGCCGCCAGCAGGAAGGCATCCTGACGACCACCCCCGATAGAATACGTCTCGCCGGAGGAATAAGTATAAGATCCGTTGCTGTAGCCGTTGCCATGATTCACATGATCCCAACGGATTTCCAAGCGGGTCAACACATTTGCCCAGAGGGCATATTGCACCGTGGCGGTGAGTTCTTGGGCTTCCTGATATTCGCCGGCGCCAGTTCCATAACCATAGTTGTAATAGTTTTGATAGTTTTGATTATAGGCTCCGGCCACATTCAGCGGAGAGCCATTGTAATATTCAGCGCGCAGGTTGAGGCTCAACTTGTCGGTGAATTTATAGGTGCTGTAGAGAGCAGCATCCCAAGCGTGCCCAGGAACATCGGCGGCGTTCAAATAGTCAAATGATGCACCAAAATTCAAGGCGGCAATCGGGGTTGGCAGCGTGACGCCTGCATAATATGTCTGCGCCGAATGACCTTGGCTAGGGTATGCGCCTGTACCGCCTACTTGGTTCGCAGTAAGGACTGTGTCAAAAGAGAGTGTCGCACCTTTGGCCCAGCCGAAACTGTCCGGCGCGGTCAAAGCCACTCCTCCAAGCCAGGTCGGATAATATAACCCGTTGTTAGGCGATGCAGTGTAAGTTCCCCCACCAGCATAACTGGTGTCGGCGACGCCAGCTTCAACGGTCACGATGGGATCGAATACGTAAGTGCCCAAAATACCCGTGTGGGTGGTCGGCTCCATGTTGTAGCCGTATGATTTGGTATAGTTGGGATTGTTGCCGGAAGTGGTGCTTTCATAACCGACGATGGTGTCGAACGTACCGATTTTCCAGTCAAGGCCATTGCCCACCGGCGTATTCAAGGTGATATAAGCCTGGCGGATGTCATTGTTAAGACCCATTGCAGTCGCAACCGGCCCCACAAAGAATTCAACGTGATAACCGGCCGCCCAAGGCGTAGCCGCTTCCGGATGGTCAATCGCGATGTCAACCACGTTCAGGTTGATGCTATTACCCGGCTGGCCGTAGTAATAATTCGGCGTGTAACCTGTACCGTTAGGGGTGAATTGCGCCGCTATGTCAACGTAACCACTGATGGTGGTGGTTGAGAGCGTCGTCATCAGCATGTTTGTTTCGTCTGCGCGCGCCGCCGAGGCCAAACTGACCACGCCGACCGCCGCGAGACCCAATGTCCATTTATTAAACTTCATCTGGTTCCTCCGATGTTGTTTGGTTATTTGTTTGTTTTACCTGCATTTACGGGACAAACCTTATTGTCCCAGCACCCACGTGGTGCAATTGACATTGAAACTATTGAAAATTCCGGACTTTGACAACAAAAAATTTCAAGTAATTTTTGCCGTGTAAATTGCTGGTCAAAAATAAGTTGGGCGGACGCGGACTTGGACGGCCTGGTTTCGCGCACGCGTGTTTGGAATTGGGACACCTGCATCGTGATTTTGTTTCCATAAAATCAATCGCCCGTGAAACGGCTTGGCCATGGCGGACTGGAACGGTTGGTGCTATCATCGCGTGACGAAAGTGAATTGCACGCTTGCAATTTGAACAATGTTTTTTTAAAAAGTCACAACGGTTATACGAAATATGCCATCATTTGTTTATACAGCACGGGAGACCGCCTCGGGCCGCGAAATTCGCAGCTCGGTCGAGGCGGCGAACGAACAATCGGCAATTGCGGCGTTGCTCAACCGCAACCTGCTCGTCGTTTCCATCCAGGAAAAGCTCTCCAAGAAAGGCAAGTCCCAGGGCGGCAAGGTCTCCTTGGGCGACCTGGTGGTGTTCACGCGCCAGCTGGCGACGATGATTGACGCCGGCATCGCGATTGTGCAGTCGCTCCAGGCACTGGCCGAACAGACCCCCAACAAGGTCATGCGCGACGTGATTAGCGATGTCTGTTCACGCGTGCAAAGCGGCGAAAGCTATTCGGAGGCCCTGCAAAAACATCCCAGGGTTTTTAACCGGCTCTATGTTTCCATGATCTCGGCGGGTGAAAAAGGCGGTATGATCGCCGAAATCATGGCGCGGCTGGCCACCTATCTTGAAAACACCGAACGCCTCCGCAAAAAAGTCAAAAC
>Ga0302324_100013623_pt1 | contig 16466 bp, 16 predicted proteins | sample Palsa_T0_1_FD_201949 | JGI IMG/M metagenome (GOLD analysis project Ga0302324, IMG submission 201949) | Peat permafrost microbial communities from Stordalen Mire near Abisko, Sweden - Palsa_T0_1 | ecosystem: Environmental > Terrestrial > Soil > Palsa > Peat permafrost | place: Sweden: Abisko...
ACCGCCGCAATTTCCGCGGCGTCAAGCGCAAGATGAGCAATTTTCTGCTCCGACCCCGGCAAACCACTCCCTTGCCTCCGATCAACATCCGAAAAGCCATCAGAATAATTAAGTGAACAGTATTAGGGCTAGACTCCAACTAACCGCATCAGCCCACGCGGTTTCAGATCCGGAACAATAAACGTTTGCGCGTGGCCCGCTGTGCGGCATAGCGCCTCGGCAGCCAGATGTCCGCTCCGCGCCGCGCTCTCCATCGTCGAGGGCCAGCCCGTCCTCACCCAGTCTCCGGCGAGAAAGAGCCCCGGCCAAGGTGAAACCGCACCCGGCCGCGCCGCATCGATCCCCGGAGGCACGCCAAATGTCGCACGCACCTCTTTTACCAATGCGGCCTTGATCAAGTTCGCCTCTCGCACCGCCGGAAAAAACTCCGCCAGCTCGCGAAGAGCCTGCTCGATCGCTGCCTCGCGCGTCAGCGCCGCAAACGCCCGCGTAGCGCTGATCACCAGCTCAATGTAATATCCCTCATCCGTTGGTCGCTCTTGTAGCTTCGACTGGTTGTAGAGCCAATGGATCTCCCGGTCCAACAGCACAGCGTGATCGAGCTCTGTGATCTCCCGGTCAAACCACAGGTGCACGCTGCAGAGCGGCCAGTGCTCGTGCCGCTCAATCTGCGTGGCCAGCGCGTCCGCGCTATGCGATGGCGGCAGCCCCGCCACAAGCTTGGCCATCCCTTCAAAGGGCAGCGCCACCACAACAAAATCGCTGCGCATCTCGCCCGCTCCAGCCGTACTCGACCGCGTGCGCAGAATCCACTGCGATGTCTCCTCGTCCTTCTCGCCACCTTCGATCGTCGTGTTGAGAACGAGCTCACCACCTCGTGATTGCAAAAACTCGCCCACGCCCGCATACAAATCGCTCAGCGGCACACGGCTCATCCCCATCGCCCCGCCAAAGACCGAATCCATAAACAGCCCACGAATCACCATCGCCGCATACGGCACTGAAATCGTCTCAATCTCCGCATTCAGAGCACTCGCAATCACCAGTCTCCAGAACCGTTCCACCGCGCCCTGCGTCTGCTTGTGGCGCTTCAGCCAGTCGGCCAGATTTTCGTTTGGGTCCTTCGCGTCCCCTCGCGCTACGGCACCAAACGCCCGCACCAGCGACAGCTTGTCGGCCCACGTAAACGCCTGCGCGGCCATCAGCCGCGGCAGCGCGTGCAGCGGAGGCGGCAGCGTAATCGGGCCCAATCTAGAAGGCCCGAGCACGGAACGTCTGCCTCCCGGCTCAATCATCATCATCTCGTCGGTGAATTGAATCTTCTCAGCAACTCCAATCCGCCGGTAAAAATCCATCACATTTGTGCAGCAGCCGAAGACTACATGTTGGCAGTTGTCGATTACCTCATCCACGCCCGGATGGCGGTATGAACTTGCTCGCCCGCCAAGATAGCCGCGCCGCTCCACCAGCCTGACGGCAAATCCCGCCTCGGCCAGGGCGCAGGCTGCGCTCATGCCCGCCACGCCCGCACCAACCACAATCGCCGTCTTGTCTGCTGTTTCACTCACGGTTTTGTCCAGACTACCTGCTCATCCGCGCAACACACGCGTCCAGCCCATTCGCGCCATCCCCAGGCCGAGCACACGCAGCTTCTCTGCCATCGGCACGCTTGCACGCCGCGAAAACACGTCGTAGTCCGCAGCTTCAATCCGCTTGAGTAGTCCGTGATAGATCCTCACCAGCACCCATAGCGCCGGGCGGCTCTCGCGATCGATCAGCGGCAGCAACTCCTCTGCCGACCGGTAATACTGCTGGGCCTGCGCGCCAATCTCTTTCAGCAGCGCCCGCTCGTTCTCGCTCGGCGGCGCGCCCGTTTTCCGCCCCAGCAATCCCTCCACTGTGACGCCATGACGCGCCAATGCGTCGAGTGGCAGATACACGCGCCTTCGCTCCGCATCCTCCGCCACATCGCGCAGAATGTTCGTCAGCTGGAACGCGATTCCCGTTTCCTCTGCCAGCTTCTCCGCTTGCGGATCTGAGTAGCCAAAGATGCGAATGCACACCAGCCCAACCACCGAGGCAACCAGATAGCAGTAGCGGTAGAGCTCGGCAAACGTCGCAAAAGTCGTGGGCTCCGCACCCTCCGCAGCATCAAGGTCCATCGTTACTCCGGCCACCAGCTCATCAAGCAGCGAAGCTGGAATCGCGAACCGCTCCGTGGCATCCCGCACTGCCAGAAACACCGGATCGCTTGTTGCCCTACCTTTGCTCGCCCCATGCCACGCGCCCAACCAGGCATCCAATCGGGCGCGCCGGTCCGCCAGCGACAAGGATTCATCATCGGCCAAGTCGTCCGCCTGGCGCATGAACGCATAGATCGCGCAAATGGCGTTGCGCCGCGCCACGGGCAGCGCGACAAACGCATAGTAGAAATTCTTCGCCTCGCGCCGCGCAATCGCCCTGCACTCGGCGTAGGCCGCGGCCAGGCTTATCGTGCCCGGCGTTTCCTTCTCCATAGCTCCCGTCGTCAATCCGCCGTGTGTCGACGCCGCCCCGCGCCCAAGCTCAGGAACGGCAGCAGCTTGGCCGCAACAGCCCGCATCGCCAGCCCTGCCTTTCGACTCTTTACGATTGCCGGCCGTTTGCTCAGCACGTCGTACACCTGCTCTTCAATCGCACGAAGAATCTCCATCCCTCCGCGGCTGAAGAGATCCAGGTCAATCGCCAGTTCCCGGTCCACCATCCCAATCAACGGCAGGCCTTCCTCGAACAGCTCGCGCGCGTATCCCACCTCGGTCCTCATCAGTCCGCGAAACTGGTCGGTCGCAATTCCCTCGGCAATCGTGGCCTCAGTTACGTGGAAGACCTCCATATCCTTCTGCGGCAGGTATACGCGCCCGCGGCGCCAGTCTTCGCCCACATCCTGCCAGAAATTCGCCAGCTGCAGTGCCGTGCAGGTCGCATCCGACAGCCGAAACTTTTCTTCGCGGTCTATATCCGTTTCGCCCGTCGCATAAAGCACCAGCCGGCCAACCGGATTCGCCGAATACTTGCAATATCCCAGCACATCATCCATCGTCGCGTAGCGGGTCACCGTCTGGTCCTGACGAAACGCGGTTAGCAGATCCTCGAACGGCTCTTTCGGAATGGAACAGGCCTTGATCGTCGCCGCCAGCGCCACAAAAACCGGGTGACGCGCTTCTCCCGCGTAGCATGCATCCAGCTCTTCGCCCCAGGCGTCGAGCAGAGCCAGCGCCACCTGCGGGTCGCCGACCTCATCTCCGAGATCATCTGAAACGCGGCAGTAGGCATAGATCGCGTGGAAGTGTGGTCTGAGCGCTTTGGGTAAAAACCAGCTGGCTACATGAAAGTTCTCGTAATGTGTCTCAGCCAGATTCTTGCACCACGCCTGAGCTTCCTCGAGCGTTGGCGTTCTCACCGGAATCCTATAGCTCTCTGGCAGTGCAGCCCATCCGCGCTCGAGCAAGGCCAGCTTGTAGGTTGGTGCAGCATAGTCCTCCGCCGCCTCAACCTGCGCTCCATCCACGTTCGCGAAATGTTCCTCGGCAGCGCTTTCGCTCACAATTGCCGGTCTTAAGGGCATCACCAATATCTGCCCCTTCGGAGCAGCCGGCTTCTCCGGCGAATCGTGACGGCTGGTTTCGCCCGGCCCATCTATGCCGAGCAAATGCGTCAGCCCTTCCCACTCTCCGTTTGGATCTCCTTCAATCTCTGGTGTCTTCATCGCCTTGCCTCAGGGAACGATGGCTGTTTTGATCTCGCTGCTGCGCTTCATGAGCTTCTCAAAGACGCGGTTCAATTCGTAGAGATGAGCATGACCCGTAATGAACAACTGCGCCTGGAAGCGTCCGCCGGCAATCAGGTCCAGCGCCTTGCGGCAGATCGCCGGTGTGTGGTGAAACGTCGCACGTAATGTGATGTCGCTATAGTGAATTCGATTCGTATCGAGCGTTACGTGCGTGCCCACCGCGCAGCCGCCGAAGAAGTTCACCGTCCCGCCCTTGCGCACCAGCTCCACAGCCTCTTCCCACGCATCCGGCACGCCCACCGCTTCAATCGCAATATCGACGCCGCGATTCTTCTCCGTCAAAGCCCGCGTCTCCTTGATTGCTCTGCGAATAGTCGCGGCCTGCACCACGTGGCTCGCGCCCAGTTGCCGCGCCGCCTCCACTTGCCCGTCCTGCTTCACAATCGCAATCGTCTCGCAGCCCATCAGCGAAGCCACATGCAGAATCATCAAGCCCAGCGGCCCTCCGCCGATCACCGCCACCGTATCTCCAGGCCGCGGCCGCGAATCCTCAAATCCGTGCACCGCGCACGCCAGCGGTTCAGTCAGCGCCGCATGTTCCAGTGGCACGTGGTCCGGGACATGCAGCGTATTCTTTGCCACAATCCGCGCTGGAATCCGAATGAACTCCGCATACGCGCCGTTGTTGAACAAGAGATCGTCGCAGAGGTTCTCCTGCCCCCGCCTGCAGAAGAAACACTCACCGCACGGAGCGGAATTGAGCGCCACCACGCGATCGCCCGGCGCAAAATCCGTCACGCCTTCGCCGGCCTGCACCACCGTGCCCGCCAGTTCATGCCCAAAAAGCGCCGGCGGAACAATCATCCGCGCGTGATAGCCGCGCCTGAAGACCTTCAGGTCTGTCCCGCAGGTGAGCGCCGCGCCTACGCGCACAATCAGTTCGCCCGGCATCGCTTCCGGCACCGGCACGCGCTCAATTCGTATATCTTCGCGGCCGTGGAGGACTGCGGCCTTCATCGTCGTAGCCATCAGTGCCTCCCTACTGGGCGCCCCCGCCTCGGGTAGGCTCAATCATAATCTTCATTGAGTCTCCCTTGGGGTGCGATGCCACATCAATCGCTTCCACCGCTTCTTCCAGTGTGTAGCGATGCGAAATCAACTGCGTCAGATCGAATCCGTTCCGATATCCTTCGAAGACAATGTCCGTCACTTCGTCCAGAATCTCGAACGACGACGAATACGAGCCCATTAGCGTCTTCTCGTCCATGCAAACGGCGCCCGGATCGAATGTCGCCTCGCCGTGCTGCGTCTGCGCAAACAGCAGTACCTTCCCACCCATGCGTACCGCGTCCATCGCCGTTTTGATCAGCGCGTTGCCACCCACGGCCAGGATCACCGCGTCTGCGCCGCGCCCCTCGGTGGACGCAAACACACGCTCGACAACGTTTTCGCTGCCAGCGTGAATCGGATCCTTCAATCCGTATCGCGATGCAATGGCATGCCGCTCAGGATACAGGTCGCTGGTGAGCACGCGCGCGCCCGTCCGCTGCGCCAGCACCGCGTGCATCAGCCCGATCGGCCCCTGCCCGATCACCAGCACCGTATCGTCCGATTGCAGATTCAGCTGCTTCACGCCCTTCAGAACCGTATTCACCGGCTCAACAAACGCTGCCTGCTCAAAGGGAACCCCGTGCGGCACGCGCACTACTCCACGCCCGGCTACGATCCAATCCATGATGCGGATATACTCGGCAAACCCGCCGCCCGAAGGCTCAAAACCTGCCGTCACTCCGACCTTCTTATAGAGTTCGCACTGCGTCGGCGTCTGCTTCCGGCAGAAGTAACACTTTCCGCACGGCACATGATGGAAGGTCATTACCCGGTCGCCGACCTCAAACCGCGTCACTCCCTCGCCAACCGCGACCACAGTCCCCGCCATCTCGTGGCCAAAGATTCGGGGCGCCGAGTGCGAACCGGTGTGAATCTTCTTCAGATCCGTGCCGCACACGCCGCAGGTTGCCACCTTCACCAGAAGTTCGCCCGGCCCGATCTTTGGCACAGGCACCGTCTCCACGCGCATGTCGTTGACGCCGCGATAGACTGCCGCCGTCATGGTTGCAGGGATTGCGTTCCGCAGCCCGGTTTCAGGGTTTGAAATCTGTATCGCCATCTCGGTCCGATAATCTCCTGGGGAATTATTCGCGTCCTTCCAGAAACTCACGGAAGGCCTTCGCCATCTCTTCTGAAGCCTTGCTGCTATTCTCGCCCATCCGTATCAATTCAGACCAGTACTTCGGCCGGACCGCGACAAAAAGTACAAACCGGCCCAGCTCGAACTGCCCATCCACCCCGATAAACCGATTGAAATCAGGAAGTCGCGCCCCCAAACCATCACTCACGCCCTTGATGCAATAGAACGGAATCCCGCGCATCTGGGCCAGCCGCGCCACTGCCGCCGCCTCCATGTCAACCAGGCCAGCCCGGTAGGCCGCCGCCAGCCGCCGCTTTTCAGCAGCATCCGCGACCGCCGGGTTTGTCACCAGCCATTCCTCGCCGGCCCCAGCCTCGCACCGGAACCGCTCGCCAGTCCGCGCGTCGATCACGCCGGCTGTGTTCCAAGCCGTGCCGGCTGCCAGATCCGCCCGCAGCGCCCCAGCCCAGCCATAAGAAAAGACCAGATCGATCGGGGCATCCCTCTCGACAGCCGCAAATGCCCGGGTTGCCGATGCCTGCCCCACTCCGGCACACGCCGCAACATAGAGGTTGTCGTCCCGATGCTTCCACAGGTCGACCCCATCCACCCGTTCGCGCTTCCAACCACGAACCAGCGCCTTCAGCTCACCCGGCATGGCGGCAATGATCGCGGTGCGGGTCATGCGCCCGGCTCCGCAGGCTCCCGAACCACCGCCTGTTTGCCCTCAATCAGCCCCAGCGGAAGCTGACTCAGAACTAAGACGACGAGCAAGGCGACCATCCATGGACTCCTACCCTGGCAGCCAATCCATACGAACAAAACGAACGGAATCGCGAAAACCGGGGTCAGCCACCCGCTCCACCCGATGTCTACCAGTCTCCCGAAAGTCGCGAGCGGCCAAATGAGTGCGTAGAGCTCCGAGAGCGGAAGTAGAATCCAGTAAAAAAAGACAGCCTGTGATTTATCGCCGAAGCTGCCAACCACCTCCAATGCACACCAAAACACAAAGAGAGCAACGAGGCAATACGGTCCGCGCCCGGCCGAGCGCTTCAACCTATCGACAAATCGCGACATTCGGACTCCCTCCACGACTCACGGAGCATACCGATTCGCCCGAAACCACTCAACCGCCGCCCGCATCGCCGGAGAATTCCGCCCCATCACAGGATCGCCTCAATGCCCTTGTTGCGGACTATGTTGAGCAGAGCCAGCGACGGTCCCTTCGGCTGCTTTACGCCGCGCTCGAGTTGGGAGAGATAACCAACGGTGAGGTTCAGGGTCTGCGCAAGAGCCGCCTGGCTCATGTTGGCTCGCTCGCGCAAGGCACGTATCTCCTCCGGGCTGATGGGCTGCGCGAGATGGCTGGCTCCCTCGCCCAGATGGCGCACCGTGATCTTCCGATAGGTGGCATCATCCATTAGTCCGATGCGGTGCTGGTCAGCGGCCATCTCAAGAATGGCGCTACTAACATTGCTCATCTTCTTCTTGGCTGTCACGGGATCACCTCCTGCAATGCATTCCGTTCAAGAGCCTCTTCGATTGTTTCCGGCGGAGCATTAAGCCAGTTCAAGCCCACTGTTCGCAGCTCAGTCAACTCGTCGATTCCGATGTTATCCCGCTGATTCTTGGCAAACCCCAAAAGAAAAACAGCTCTCCCCGCGCGGCGGTACGCAATGATTGTGCGGTATCCGCCTGAACGACCCTTGCCCGCGCGGGCGACTCTCTGTTTGATCAGCCCGCCGCCGAGATCAGCGTCAACGAGACCCATTTCGGCGCGCTTGATGGCTTCGCTCAAGTTCGCATCCGAAATGCGCTCACGACGCGCATGCCGCTCCATCCACTTCGTCAGGAATACTTGCATCCGACTTTCCTAACACTCAGAACTATAGCACTGAGTTCTACTTCCTGCAAACAGTCACGGCGCGTACCCGTTCGCCCGGAACCACTCAATCGCCGCCCGCATCGCCGGATACACCGGCACAATGCGAAAATCCAGCTCCTGTTGTGCCCGCGCGCTCGACGCAAACATCTTCTTGCGTCCCATGCGCACTTCTTCAAGCGTCGCTCGCGGCTCTTTCCCCCGGATGCGCCCCGTTATCGTCTCCTCAAGAAATGCATAAGTCGCCGCCACGCCAAATGGAATCCTCACCGTCGGCGAAGGAATGCCTGTGATTGCCGACATCTTGTCCAGTATCTGCTTGAGTGACAGGTTCTCGCCGCCAAGAATGTACCGCCGGCCCGGTGTGCCAACCGTCAGCGCCGACACATGCGTCCGCGCAACCTCGGCCACATCCACCAGGTTCAGCCCCGTATACATATACGCCGGAAACTTCCCCTTCAGAAAGTCCACAAAGATCCGCCCTGTTGGCGTCGGCTTCGAGTCGTTCGGCCCGATCGGCGTAGTCGGGTTCAGAATCATCACCTGCTGCCCGCCCTGCGCAGCCGTGATCGCCTCTTGCTCGGCGAGAAATTTGGAACGCTTGTAGTGACCCACCATGTCCTTGATCGAGACCGGAGTGTCCTCGTTGATCACAATACCGTCTGTGCGAAAGTGCATCGTCGCCACGCTCGACGTGTAAACCACCCGCTTGACGCCCGTCTCGCGCGCCATACGCAGCAAGTCCCGCGTCCCTTCGACATTGGCCTTGTACATCTCGTCCGGATTCGGAATCCACAGCCTGTAGTCCGCCGCCACATGCATCACCGCATCGCAGCCCTCAAGCGCAGGCTTGATCGATGCGGGATCGGCCAGATCGCCCACATACGTCTCTCCGCGAATGCCTTCAAGATTCTTCAGATTGCTTGTTTTGCGCACCAGCATCCGCAGCTCGGCGCCCTCGGCCGCAGCCGCCCGCGCTACATGATGGCCTACAAAACCTGTGGCGCCTGTAAGAAAGACTTTCATGGTGTAATCGCACCTTCATTCTAAATGCGCGCGCGATAGCGGGCTTCGGGAGTTTGCGCTGAGGCTGGGCCGCCCTTAGTCCGCATTTCTCACACGCGGCTCTCCGAGGAGGAATTCGAGGTCTGGTGAGGTCTCGGAGGGTCTGGAGACCCTCCGGACAGCCGGCGAGGACGCCGACTCTACGGTTTTGGGCTCCCTGTGAGAAATCCGGGGTAGGGCCCTCTTCTGCTCGCATTGCGCGGAAGACCCGCGCTTACTGAACCCACGCGCAGCTTCGCATCATCAAAGGAAAACAACGGGAACGCAGGTCGTCCTGCGCGGGGCATCGAACGATGACAATTGAAGTGGAGTATGTCGAACTCGTCAGCGATTTGACCTTTGAAGCCGTAGTACGATCCTTCGAGAGCGCGACCGGAAGCGTCGAGGGACCCGATTATCGGCAGGCAGTTGCAGCAGCGGATACGAAGGAAGAGTTCGAAGAGATCATCCACAAACAAGAGGGTACGAGCGGATTCATGCGCTTTCTCACACTCGACCACGGCGCCTGGATGAAGAAGTTCGAAGGAGGAGCCGCGAAAGCAAGAATGTACACAATCGGGAACCCGCTTATCGCGCGAACCATGCTGCGGCATGAAATTGCCGCCGGGCTCAATGTACCGGTACGCGTAATCATTTTTCAAGACGACAAAAGCAAAACTAGACTTGGGTACCACCTGCCCTCAAGCCTTATGTCAGCCTACGACAACACCAATGTACAGCAGGCATGCATTGAACTAGACGCAAAGTTGGAGCGCCTCGTGAAATCGGTGATGGGAGTTGCATGACGCCCGTACCTGTCGGCAAAGACGCTGAGGGCGTCGACATTGGTGCGGATCATCTTGAGGCCGAAATTGGCTGAGGTGCGGTCCTACTCCAACGCTTCCGGCACCAGCTGAATATTCTTCTCCCCCGCCGCCTTCTTCGCGTTGTACTTCTCCACCCAGTCTTCCCAGTGCTTGCCCGCCGCGCGATCCTTGCCGCTGAACTCAAGCCGCGCAATCTCCGCATAACTCACCTTGCGCTTGTCAGCGGCCGCCGGCGTGAAGTACTGCACGAACGACTCGGCCAGCGTCGCCCCGCTCTGCCGGTTGAAGATGTAGGCCTCGACCCGCTCGCCTGACTTCAACGTCAGCGTTACATCGCCGCGATAATCAAACGCCTTTTCGAGCGCCTCGCGAATCTCTTCGTCGCTGGCAAACTCCGGAATCCATCCCTCAAGGTTTTCATGGGCAAACCCCGGAGCGACTTCCAGCGCCTCAATCTCCTGCCGGGTGTATTTCAAAACTTCAGCGCTCATGCCCGCGTCTCCTCGAGTTCGCCTTCGGGTACGGCGATCTGAACCAGAGGCGTCGAAGCATTGGACGGCCACTCATTCAGCTGTCTGAGGGCGTGGTCGCTCTTGTAAGTGGAGAAGTTCCCTTTCACCATGCCCCAGAATCCCTTAAGACTAAGGAATCCGTCGATCACGGCCGTCGGCTCATAACCGCAACTTACCATGCAGTTAGCGCATTTGGCATTCCCGCTGGCTATTCCGTACTCTTCCCACTTGGTTGTTTCCATTAGTTCCTTGAAGGTCTCAGCATAACCATCCTGCAGGAGATAGCATGGCTTCTGCCATCCAAAGATGTTGTAAGCCGGCGAACCCCAGGGTGTGCAGTCATAATTCCGATCGCCCATCAGAAACTCAAGAAACAGCGGCGACATGTTGAACTTCCACGACTTCTTGCGGTTTGAAAGAACAGCGCGGAACAGCTTCCGCACCCGCGCCCTGCCCATGAAGTGCGTCTGATCCGGCGCCTTGTCGTAGCTGTAACCGGGCGACAGCACCATCCCTTCGACGCCAATCGCCATGATCTCGTCGAAGTACGCGCGAATGCTATTGGGGTCTGCCCCGTCAAAGAACGTTGAGTTGGGTGTAACGCGGAAGCCGCGCTTGACGGCCTCTTTAATACCCTCAATCGCGATGTCGTATCCGCCTTCGCGGCAAACGCTGAAGTCATGATGATCGCGCTGGCCGTCCAGGTGGACGGAAAAGGTGAGGTACTTTGAAGGAGTGAACTCGTGAATGCGCCGCTTGAGCTCAAGCGCGTTCGTGCACAAATAGATGTACTTCTTGCGGGCCACCAGTCCGTTGACGATCTCCACAATTTGCGGATGCAGCAGTGGCTCACCACCAGGAATCGAAACCATTGGCGCGCCGCACTCTTCAACGGCCGCGAAACACTCTTCAGGCGTGAGCTGCTTCTTGAGAATATGTGGCGGATACTGCACCTTGCCACAGCCGGCGCAGGCCAGGTTGCAGCGGAACAGGGGCTCAAGCATCAGCACAAGCGGATACCGCTTGTTTCCCTTGAGCTTCTGCTGCCACACGTATTTGACTACGGTAACAACCTGAGATATCGGAATAGCCATCGAGTTAGTTGCCTCCAGCGCCTCCGGCCTATGGCTCGTGGCGCGTGTCGTTTTTCATGCCGCGCGTTGCATTGCGCGCTTATAAGTCGTCAATGCAAGCAGCGGGAAGTATTGCCTGTAAAGCGTATACGCAAGATAGAAAACCTTCGGGAAGCCAGTGCCGGTGATGATGCTCTCGCGCTTCGCTCCTTCGCGAATGCTCTCGTCCCAGCTGCCGTCGGGTAGTTGCCGCGTCAGCAGCCAGCGCACGCCCTTGGCCACCGAGTCGGACCGGTCATCGCCCGCCGCCAGCAAGCCCAGCAGCGCCCACGCCGTCTGCGACGGTGTGCTCTGGCCTACGCCACGCGTGTCCGGATCGTCGTAGCTGCCGCAGGTCTCGCCCCAGCCGCCATCGGGATTCTGCACCATCCGAATCCACTCGGCCGCCTGCTGCACCTGTGGCTCCAAATGGTCCACGCCGATTGCCTCAAGCCCGCGCAGCACCAGGAACGTTCCGTAAATGTAGTTCACGCCCCAGCGGCCAAACCAGCTTCCGTCCGGCTCCTGCTCGCTGAAGATGAACTGCACCGCCTTCGCCACTCGCTTGTCCTGGCGTGTGTAGCCATACATCGCAAGCATTTCGAGCATGCGGCCTGTAATGTCCACCGTCGGCGGATCGAGCATCGCGTTGTGGTCGGCAAACGGAATGTACTGGAAGATCATCTTCGTGTTGTCTTTGTCGAAGCTGCCCCAGCCGCCGTTGCGGCATTGCATTGCGAACTCCCACTCAATGGCCCGCTGCGCCACCTGATGCTGGTAGCGTTCTTGCGGATTGTCCACCTTGTTCAGCGCCATCAGCACCTGCGCCGTATCGTCCGTGTCCGGATAAAATTCGTTGTTAAATTCGAAATACCAGCCGCCCGGCTCGGTGTTTTTCACCTTCACCGCCCAGTCGCCCTTCTGCCGAACTTCCTTCGACAGCAACCAGTCCGCCGCCTTCAGCATGCGCGCGTCGTCGCGCGGCACGCCCGCCTCGCCCAACGCAAACACCGCCTGCGCCGTATCCCAAACCGGCGAAACGCAAGGCTGCATGCGGAACGTCGGCTCCGGCATCGCTTCGCTGGCCGGCTCTTCAATGCCCAGCTTCTCAAACTCATCCCGAGCGCGAATCACCTGCGGGTCGTCTTCGGAATAGCCCAGGCAACGCAGCGCAATAATCGCATTCAGCATCGCCGGATAGATCGCGCCCAGCCCATCCGTCATCTCCAGCCGCTCCAGCATCCACGCTTCCGCGCGCTTCAGCGCCAGCGTCCGCACCGGCCGCAAATGCACCCGCTCTGCAAAGTGCAGAATTCTGTCCAGGATCACAAAGAAATTCCGCCATGAAACCTTCCGCTTGCGATCGAGCCGCAGACGAAGTTCCGCGTTAGCGCGCCCGCCCACATACAGCTCGTCGATTCCCTGCTCGGCAGCAATCTTCTTGAACGGCTTCTTTGCGTACATGATGGCAAGCGGCACAAGAATCGAGCGCGACCACGCCGAAATCTCATAGATGTTGAAGTAAAACCATTTCGGAAACAGCACGATTTCGGGCGGAATTGCAGGCACCGCATCGTAGTCGTATTCGCCCAGCGAGCAGAGGTACATCTTGGTGAAGGTGTTGCATTCCACCACGCCTCCGTGCGCCAGCACCCACTCGCGGCACGTCGCTAGCCGGGGATCTTCGGCGCTCATGCCCATCAGTTTTGCCGACGCGTAGCACTTGACAGAGAGCGATAAATTACCCGGGCCGCCAGGAAAGATGCTCCAGCTTCCATCTTCATTCTGGTAGCGCATCATTTCGGTGCATGCGCGCCCAAGCCGGCCGGCATCACCGCTCTCGAGCAGTGTGTGCAGATAGATGTAGTCGGCCTCGAGCATCGCATCCGCTTCCAGCTCTCCGCTCCAGTAACCATCTGGGTTCTGCAAGCTCAGCAGGTGCTCCGTCGACTGCTCGATTGCCCTCTCGACCTCGCCGAGATCCGCATCGATACGTCCGAATCGCGGAGTCGCCTGCCTTGCCCTCTCCACTCGCACGGATTCTGTCGCTGTCTGCTGTCTTTCCATCTTTTCTTCCGTTGCCTCATACGCCCGGGCGGTCCCCGCTGCGCTCTTGTTCCCGATCTTATTCAGATGCGCCAGTCTCGCCGATCAAACCCGGCCGACGCTTAGCACGGCCTATCGCACCGGGACGGCTTCTCCGCCGCCCGCTCCGCTGATAGCCTGAACAATTTCCGGAGGCAGCCCGAATCGAACATTCTCGGGCATTACCTCTACTTCTTCGACGTCGGTGTAACCGTTCAGTTGCAAATAATTCACCACGTCTTCCACCAGCACTTCCGGGGCTGAAGCGCCGGCCGTCACCGCAACCGTCTTCACGCCGTCAAGCCAGCGCGGATTGATTGCCTGTGAATTGTCAATCAGATAGCCGATGGTTCCAAGATTCCGCGAAACCTCAACCAGGCGGTTCGAATTCGAACTGTTTGTCGAGCCCACCACCAGCACCAGGTCCGCGTTGTGCGCCACGTTGCGCACCGCCACCTGGCGGTTTTCCGTCGCGTAGCAAATGTCCTGCGAGTGCGGCTCAGCAATATTAGGAAACTTCTCTTTCAGCGCATGAATAATGTCCCGCGCCTCGTCCAGGCTTAGCGTCGTCTGTGTCAAATAAGCCACACGGTTTGGGTCAGGAACCTGAAGCGTCGCCACTTCATCTACGCTCGAAACCACCTGTGTCACATTAGGCGCCTCGCCGAGGGTGCCCTCAATCTCATCGTGGTCGCGGTGGCCAATCAGCACCAGCGAGTAGCCCTGCTTGGCAAACTTCACGGCCTCAATGTGCACCTTGGTCACCAGTGGGCAGGTCGCGTCAATCACCCTCAGGTTGCGCCCCTTCGACCGCTCCCTCACTGCCGGGCTCACCCCGTGGGCGGAATAGATCACCCTCTGCCCATCCGGCACGTCGTCAATCTCATGCACAAAGATTGCGCCTTTTTCCGCCAACTCGTTCACAACATAGCGGTTATGCACAATCTCGCGGCGCACGTAGATGGGCGCTCCGAAGGTGTCCAGAGCAATTTTTACAATGTCGATGGCGCGCACCACGCCGGCGCAAAAGCCCCTCGGCTTCAGCAATAAAACCCTTTTCTGGGTGGGGGAAACCTCGACGTGGGTACCGTTCGGGATGGAATCAAGGCTGGTAGTCGTCACACCATCAAGTATACCAATCGGTGCATCGAAAAGACAGCAATTCCGCCGCCTCCGTACGGGAGCAGCTTCCGAGTAATCAACACCTCTGCTAACAGTCTCTAAGCAATAAACACTCAGAGACTGTCAGCAGAAGAATGTATGTTCACTTTTTCCATGTCTCGGCATTAGTAGTGAAGCGTGAGCTTGAAAACGACGCCGCAGCCGTACCCATAGCAAGCGGGAGTCGGGCTGGCTATGTCGCCACCGTATTCGGTGGTGCCATACAAGTTGCCCTTCCCGTCCGTGACCAGACCTTGGCTCGGATCGTCCCCGTCCGCATACCCCGAAAACGCGTACAGTACGGTCTCGTTGCCCTGCGGATCCAGTCTGAAGACCACTCCGCATCCATAGGAGCCGCATAGGGCCGAAGTCTGGTTGCCACCCGCATATGCGGTTCCGTAGATATCGGGTCCGATCCGCATTGGCGTTCCGAAAGGAATTGCTCCATCCGTTCCGCCTGTGAAGGTGTAGAGCACTGAGAACTTCCCTTGTGGGTCCAGCTTGAAGACCACCCCGTTGCCGTTATTTCCGCCGGCGGCGCCAGCGTTGAATGACCCTCCCCCATTGGCAACGCCATAAAGTGTCCCGTCAAGATCCCGAAATAAGCCAATGGGCCCTGCCCCGTCTGCGCCACCGGTGAAGCTATGGAGGACAGTCTCCTTGCCGGTCGGATCCAGCTTGAACACGACGCCACAGCCAACACCATTCTTGGTGCAGTTGTACTCTGGGGCGCCGCCATCGCCGCCAGTTATGGTCGTGCCGTAAAGGTTGCCCTCGCCGTCGCGGGTGAGACTGGCCCACGGCCCTCCCCCGTCCGCACCTCCGGTAAAGTTATAGAGGATAGTTTCCTTGCCGGCCGGGTCCAGCTTGAATACAGTTCCCCACTCCGATGGGGCGTCGCCGCCAGCCCAGGTAGTGCCGTAAAGGTTTCCCTCGCCGTCGCGGATGACGCCCCCCCATGCGCCTGCGCCGTCTGGGGAGTTCGCGAAATTGTGAAGTACGGTTTCCTTCCCGGCCCCATCCAGCTTGAAGACAGTTCCCGCAGCCTGTGCGGCGTCGCCGCCAATGAACGTGGTGCCATAGAGGTTTCCCTCTTCGTCCCGGATCACGCCGTCAAACGGTTCGTTTCCATCCGGCGGCCCGGTGAAAGCATGGAGAACGGACTCTTTTCCGGCTCGATTAACTTTAAAGACTACGCCGCAGTTGGGATTTACTTTGCACCAGGGGCTGGTTACACTGCCGCCGTAGCCGGTGGTGCCATACAGATCGCCTTCCTTATCCAATGCCAGAGGGGCCGACCCGTCGCCGGCGCCTGGGATCGCCCCATCCGGCCCGCCGGTAAATGTGTAAAGCACGCTGAGAGTCGGCGGTTGCAAGTCCTGCGCCCTTGCCGCAGCAGCCACCGAAAAAAGCAGGGTTCCCGTCAGCACAGCCGTTGCAGTCTGCGCGAATAGTCGCGAGACCGAAGTTAGTAGGCTCCGATGGATCAATCCCATTGTCATGAAAGGATCCTCCTTACCTTCAATTTGGTTTTGTGGGGTTCGCAATGAATTGCTCGCAGGACGGTGAAATTCCCCATCAAAACTGCTCGCTTTGGCGGGAAATCGCTTTCCGTTTGCAAATCGACTCTGCACCTTGTAACAAGGCATACCGTTGCAAGCCGGCGAATTCCTTTTGGCCGGTCGGGGGCTGGCGCGGCCAGGGCATTGTAGGATTATTCGAACAGGTGAGAACCATGGCGAAACTTACCAGCTATCAATCCGACATCCGCCCGCTCTTCACCGAGCGCGACATTCAAGCCATGAGCAAAGCTTTCAACCTCGCGAGTTATGACGACGTCAAAGCACACGCGGCAGTTATCTACGACCGCATCCGCGGCATCG
>Ga0302324_100013626_pt1 | contig 16462 bp, 10 predicted proteins | sample Palsa_T0_1_FD_201949 | JGI IMG/M metagenome (GOLD analysis project Ga0302324, IMG submission 201949) | Peat permafrost microbial communities from Stordalen Mire near Abisko, Sweden - Palsa_T0_1 | ecosystem: Environmental > Terrestrial > Soil > Palsa > Peat permafrost | place: Sweden: Abisko...
ACTCGGTCTTTTTGTGCAATATGTCCGCCGGCGATCTGGGCCTGGAATCCATGCGGCTGCTGGAAAGCGCGGTGCGCGATTTCGGGGTGGGCGTCGTGTGCGTCGGCGGCGATGAGACCTACGCGGCTGGCGGTTATCGGGGCACGCCCTTGGAGGCGATGCTGCCGGTGGAGATGGAACTCAACAGCAAGAAGGTGCTGCCCAACGGCGCGCTGGCCATTGTCTGTCATGCGACGGAGTTCCCCGGCGGCAATGCCTGGGCGCGCGACGTCGCTTACGCCGCCCTGGAGGCCCTTGGCCCGCAGGATGAAATGGGCATTGTGCTTTGGGACGGCAACAATCATTGGCTCTTCCCGCTGGCCAAGGTCGGGAGCAAGACCGCCATGGGGCGCGCCATTGCCGGCATGAATCCCGGCGACATGCCCAGCTTTCAAGCGCCAATGGAAGCGGCCTACGAAGCCCTGGCCAAATCCACCGCCAGCCTCAAGCACCTCATCGTTTTCAGCGACGGCGATCCGGGCGCGCCGACCAAGACGCTGGTGCAGGACATTGTCACACATAGAATCACCATCAGCACGGTCATGATCGGCGGCCACGTCGCGCCGGACACGATGACGACGCTGGCGGTGCAGGGGCACGGACGTTTTTGGGCGGTGGATTCGGCGTCGGATCTGCCGCAGATATTCATCAAGGAAGCCTCGGTCATATTGAAATCGGCCATCTTTGAGGAGCCGTTCAAGCCGCAGTTGAAGGCCATCAGCGAAATCGTCAAAGGCATCGGCGCGCAGGATTACCCGTCGCTGCTGGGCTACGTCTGCACCACGCCGAAGGGGCGCGCCGAGGTGCCGTTGGTCACGCAGAAGGGCGATCCGTTGCTGGCCCATTGGCAGTACGGGTTGGGCCGCGCGGTGGCCTTCACTTCCGACGCGCGCGCCAAATGGGCGGCCAACTGGCTGGGCTGGGGCAAATATCAGCAATTCTGGCAGCAGGTGGCCCAGTGGAGCTTGCGGCGAGTCGATGCCGCCGACTTCACCACCGAGATCGCGGTCGAGAAAGGCGAAGGCCACGTCAGCATTGAGGCCATCGACGCGGATGGCCATTATCGCAATTTTCTGAACCTGCAATTGCTGGTGGTCAGCCCCAAAGGCGAGAAGCAAATCCTGGCCTTGGAGCAAACCGGCCCGGGCCATTACGACGCGACGTTTCCGACCAAGGAAGTCGGCGCCTACCTGATGAACCTGACCGACCGCGGCAGCGGGCAATCGCAAGCCCTCGGCTTAAGTGTCAACTATTCGCCTGAATTTGACGACTCCGGCCCGAACACGTCGCTGCTGCGCCGCTTGGCCGAGTTGGGGGGCGGCAAGGTGCTGAACCCGGACACCGAGAATCCGTTCTCGCATGACCGCAAGGAAACGTTTCAGCCGCTGGACCTGAGCGATTGGCTGCTCAAGCTGGCCATCCTGCTTTTTCCGTTGGACGTGGCCGTGCGGCGCATCCAGATCGACCGCGCCGAATGGCTGCGCGCCACCAAAACGCTGCGCCGCTGGCTGATGCCCTGGCGCGGCGTCCCCCGCACCAAGGAGGCCGACGAATCTCTTTCGGCCCTGCTCACGCGCAAGGGGCGCGTGCGTTCCGAGCGCACGGCCGTGGCGCCCAGTCCGGCCTTATTCGAGCCGGAGAAGAAGGTGCAAGTGCCTGAGCCCGGCAAGCCCGCGCCCTTGTCAGGAGGCGAAGCCACCCCATCCGGCGGGGCTGGGGACAAACCGCCGCCCAAAGATCAACCGTCTGTCACCAGCCGCCTGCTGGACGCCAAACGGCGGGCGCAAAAGAGGAAGGAGAAGGAGTAAGCCAACAGCGGATTTTTCTGTTCGGTTACGCGCTTTTTCTGGCTATCGGTTATCATTTGTTTGTGCGGTTTTACAAGGAGCCAACACTGCGAAGGAAGTTCGGTGAAGAATACGTGCAGTATTGTGCTGCGGTTCCGCGCTGGCTGCCTCATAGATCAAGTTCCAGCACCCGAAGAAAATGAAGCAGTTACCCAGGGTAGTCCCTCTCGGAATCGGACCAGCCCTGGGCTGAATGGTTCAATCCCTACGGGATTGGTCAAAGCAAGGACATGGCCCCACGAAGGCACTGAGTGAAGTTTGAATGGGTGAATGAGCGGATTCCGAATTCATGGCAATCTCTGACTCGGTTATTCATTCATTCTTAGCGATTGGTGGTGCGGCACCACTGTTCAGACTCGGAAACCGTGCGATAATGGGGCCATGAAAGTTATAAAAAAGGGGCGGCTAGGGAAGGCAAGGATGAAGGATGAAGGATGAAGGATGAAAGCAGAAGCGACCAGACCATGCCACAGCCGGGGGAGTCAGGCTCAGTCACACCGAGTCAAACCTGCGGGTCGAGGGAACTGTCCGAAAAGTGTCCTGAAATGGGACATATTGTTGGGGGAAAAGGCTGGCGGAAGACTGGCCAGTCAAAGCCAGTCAAACCTTCGAGGCGCGGGGGGCGCTTGCAACCTCCCCATGAACATGAATCGAAAAGGGAACCTCCTCACCCCGACCCTCTCCTCCACAAGTGTGTGGAGGAGAGGGAGATGGAATGGCGCGCGCGGGTTCTGGGGATCCATGCGCGAAATTCTTGGGCGAATTCTCTTCCCCGTGAGAAGGAATTGACTGGGGGTGGGATTTCCGACCAAATCCAACCAAATCCAACCATAGCGCATGGAAAAGGCCGGAAGTGTCAGAGGAATGATTGTCAGAGGAATGATCTGCAACCCCTTTTTTCCATTCCCATGACAATTATTCCTATGACAATTTTCGCCGAAATGCGTGTTTCTTACCGATTGCAATGGGGAAGGTTCGCCAGCTTTGGAGAGGGGACTCACCAACGACGCGCCGGGAGAATCCAAGCAAATCCAACCGGATCAAACCTGCAAGGGGTTACGATTACGATTACGATTAGGATTAAGATCAGGAGCGGTTACCCAAATGTTGGGCCGGTTTCGGCCCAGTCAAAGCCAGTCAAAGCCAGTCAAACTGGAATGGCCTGCCTCATTGTAAGCGATGACCGGGCGAATCGCCTCCAGGATGGGCTCCGCCGGCCCGTTTCTGCCTTGTTCATGCCGCCGGCGTTGCTATGGTGGGGCATGGACATCGCGCCGCCGCCGATCGCCGAAACTGCCGCCGTTCCGCCGCAAATCGAGGTCGCCGGTTTGACCAAATTGTACGGCGACTTTACGGCGGTGAACGATTTGTCCTTTTCGGTGCGTCCGGGCGAAGTCATCGGCCTGGTCGGGCCCAATGGCGCGGGCAAAACGACGACCTTGCGCTGCCTGGCCGGCATCATCCCGCCCACGCGCGGGTCGGTGCGCATCTGCGGCTTCGACCTGGCGAGCCAGCCCATCGAGGCCAAACGGCGGCTGGCCTTTTTCTCCGATGAACCGCGGTTGTTCGATTACTTGACAGTGAACCAGCACCTTACCTTTGTGGCGCGGATCTACAGCGTGGCCGATTACGAGCAAACCGGGCGGCAGTTGCTGGAGGAACTGGAGATCGCCGACAAGGCGGACAAGCTGCCAGTCGAGTTGTCGCGCGGCATGAAACAAAAGCTGGCCATTGCCTGCGGCTTCCTGCACGCGCCCCAGGTCATTTTCTTCGATGAGCCGCTGACGGGCCTGGACCCGATCGGCATCCGGCGGATGAAGGACTCGATCCTGAAGCGGGCCCGGGCCGGGGCGGCCATTCTGATCAGTTCGCACTTGCTGCATTTGCTGGAGGAAGTTTGCTCGCACGTGCTCATTCTCAAAGACGGGCGCAAGGTCATCGACGGCAGCCTGGAGGAGGTGCGGCAGAAATTTTCCGAAGAGGCGGGCGGCGGCAACCTGGAGGACGCTTTCTTTCGCGCCACCGGCGAAAGCAAAGGAGAAGAATGATCGCCGGCGCGCTTTATTATTACCAGTTCCATTCGTGGTGGAACCGGCTGCGCACGCGCATCCGGCGGCTGCGCCAGCCGAAGTACCTGGTCGGCGCGATTGTCGGCGGCCTGTACTTCTATTTCTATTTGTTCCGGGGATTGGCCTCGGGACGTCACGGCGCGCCGTCCGCCGCGGCCGGGCCGGTCCTGGCGGGAATGAACGACTTGCCGCAGACGCTGGCGGCGATGGGCCTGATGGTCGTGCTGTTGCTGGCGTGGATTCTGCCGCACTCGCGGGCGGCGCTGGCGTTTACGGAACCCGAGGTCGCCTTTCTCTTTCCGGCGCCGGTGAGCCGGAGAACTTTGATTCATTTCAAACTGCTCAAATCGCAGACGACGATTCTCTTTAGCGCGCTGCTGATGACTTTTATCGGGCGCGGGTGGAGCGGCGGCCATCTCCTGACCCGTGCGCTGGGATGGTGGGCGGGGATGTCGATCTTCAACCTTCATTTGCTGGGCAGCTCCTTCGCCTTGACCATGCTGATGGATCGCGGGTTTTCCACTTGGAAACGGCGGGTGCTCATTCTTGGCGCGGTCGCGGCGGCGGCGGCGGGGATTTTTATTTGGGTGCGCCACAGTCTGCCCGCTTTTCCCGCCACCGCGGACCAGCAGGGGATGGCCTGGTTGTTTCGTTACGTCGCGCAGGTTTTTGAATCGGGGCCGCTGCCGTATTTGCTCTTTCCGTTCCGGTTGGTGGTGACGCCGTATTTCGCGGTTACCTACAAGCAATTCTTCATCGCTCTCGGCCCGGCCTTGGGCATCATGGGGCTGCACTACCTGTGGGTGATTCATTCCAACGTCGCCTTTGAGGAGGCCTCGGTGGAACTCTCGCGCCGGCTGGCCGAACGAATCTCCGCCGTGCGCGCGGGGCAATGGCATGCGGCGCGGCGGCCGAAAAAAGCGGCCCGTCCGCCCTTTGTTTTGCGTCCCACGGGCCATCCTGCCGTCGCGCTCTTTTGGAAAAATCTTATCAGCACCGGCCAATACGTCACCATGCGGGTCTGGATCATGCTGGTCTGGGTCGCTGTAATCGTCGGTTTTAGCCTTAACCACTTCGCCGGCGGCGGGTTGGGCATGATGGCGACCCTTTTTGTCGCGATGCTGCTGGTCATGTCGCTCTTCTCGGGGCCGCAAATGTTGCGCAACGATCTGCGCCAGGACTTGCCGGTCGCCGACGTGCTCAAGATGTTCCCCATGCCCGGCTGGCAGGTCGTGTTGGGCGAAGTGCTCACCCCGGCGGCCATCCTGGCTGGCCTGCAATGGCTCCTGCTTTTATGCGGGGTCATTTTTTGTCCGGAGCGATTGGATACTTACCCCATTTCGCTGGCGCAGCGATTGAGCGTGGCGCTGGCGGCGGCCATGGTGTTGCCATTCATTGATCTGGTGGCTCTGTTGATTCCGAACGCCGCGGTTTTGATTTTCCCGGCCTGGTTTCAATTGGGCAAGGACGCGCCGCGCGGTTTCGAAACCATGGGCCAGCAATTGATCTTGATGTTTGGCCAAGTGCTGGTCTTGGGCCTGAGCTTGTTGCCGGCGGGCGTCGCGTTCACGCTTTTTTTGTGGGGCGGGTCGGTTCTGCACTGGCCGCTGTTGGGAGTGATGCTGGGCGCTTTGGCCGCCGCGATCATCCTGGCCATCGAAGCGGGCGTTGGCATCAAACTGCTGGGCGGCGTGTTCGAGCGGTTTGATGTGTCCGGAGAACTCCTTTAAGCATGATCCACTTTCGAGAGCTTTCCACCCGGCAGGATGCGGTAGCGTTGGCCGCGCCAAACGATTTGATTGCCGCAAAAAGCGCCGGCCCAGACCAGCACATCCAGCAAATCCTTGACCAGCGGCATCCAGGCATAAGTCAGGCGGGCGGGGGATTGCTGGAGCCTGGATTGCTGGCGCAAGGCCGTGCCGATGCGAAACAACGCGCACCCGCCGCAGAGGGTCAAGGCGGCCGGCGAGCGCGCCGCGGCCAGACAGAGCAGCGGCCAGAGAGTCGCATTATTGAGGATGCTCAAGAAATAGGGCCACGGCTGGCAGACGCGGATGGTCCGCGCCCAGCGGGCTTGATGCGTCCAAACCTGACGCCAATTCATCGGCGCCTCCCAGCATTCCGCCACCACGGTGGCGAACGCGATTCTTTTTTGTTGACGCGCCACTTGCCGGCCCAATTGGTAGTCGTCGGCGAGGTAATCCGCCAGCGTGGCGAATCCGCCCATGGCCCGGAGTTGCGCCGCGGGCAGCGTCATGACGGCGCCCAGGGCAAAATCGACCGGCCTGAGACTGCGGGATTGCAGCACTTGCGTCCAAAAATCCGCGTTGATGGCCGCCGCTTCCCATTGCATGGCGGCGGTGGAGGGATTGGCCAGGCAATAAAAACAGTTGACAAGGCCGGCGCGCGGATCGGCCAGATGCGGCGTGATCTGGGCGGCGAAATCGGGCGGAACCCTCACATCCGCGTCGCTGATCATGACCAACGGGTGGCGGAGGAGCGGCTCCAATTGACGCAAAGTGGAGACCTTGGCGTTGGCTCCCAGATTTTCGGCGCAGATGACCAGGCGGGCGTCGCTTGCGGGAAATTCCGCCAGCACGGACCGCGCCGCGGCGCAGGCCGGATCCTCGGCGGAGGCCACGCCGAGAAGGATCTGCACCGGGCCGGGATATTCTTGGAGGAACCAACTGCGCAGGCAGTTCCTGGTTTCCGCGTCGCAGCCCTTGAGCGGTTTGAGCAAAGTCAGGCCGGGCAGCGAATTGGGGACGGCCATTCGGCGATGCAGCGGGAAGCGCAGGCTCACGATCCAGCGCCATACGGTCAGGGCGAAGCTGAGGGCGGTCAAAATGGCCAGGCTGGTGGTCAGCACAGCGGGAGAAGACTAAAGTTCATCCACGGAAATAACGCGCACGATTTCCTCCAGCGTCGTCTTGCCGGTCAACACTCGGTCCAGGCCGCGCCGCCACATCGTTTTCATGCCGCTATCGATGGCCACTTGCTGCAAGGCGCGGGTGGGCACCTTGTCCATCACCGCTTCGCGAAAAATCTGGTTGACCGTGAGCAACTCGCCGACCGAATAACGTCCGGCAAAACCAGTGTCCAGACATTGCTCGCAGCCGCCGCCGCGGCGGAATTCGGCCGCTTCCCGCTCGTCCAGCGGGACCAGCTTGAGAAAGGCCGCGTCCGGCTCATAGGGCGACGAGCAGAAAGTGCAGTTTTTGCGGATCAACCGCAGGCCCAGCACGCCGGTCACGCTGGAAGCGAGCAAGAAGGGCTCGATGGACATGTTCATCAGGCGCGCGAAAACGCCGGCGGTGCTCGGGCTGTGAATGGTGCTGATGACCAGGTGCCCGGTCAGGCCGGCTTGCACGGCGATGGCGGCGGTTTCCGCGTCCCGAATCTCCCCGATCATGATGACCTGCGGGTCCTGACGCATCAAGGAACGCAAGGCCCGGGGATAGGTAAACTCGTGGGCCAGGTTGACCTGCGCTTGCGCCACCATCGGCAGGCTGAATTCGACCGGGTCCTCCACCGTGGCGATGCTGATAGTCGAGCCCGCCCGCTGCACCAGCGTGTACAGGGCGGAGTAGATGGCGGTGGTCTTGCCCGATCCGGTTGGTCCTGTCAACAAGATCAACCCGCTCGGCTTGGTGATCAATTTCAGAAACTGCTGCAGCACGTCGTCATCGAACCCCAGCGCCCCAAGATCGAAGCTGCGATGGCTGGGGTCGAAGATGCGCACGACAATCTTCTCGCCGCGGACCGTGGGAAAAATGGAGATGCGTTGCTCGATGCCGCCCAATTCCGGATCGGCCGGGACGTGGCCCTCCTGGGGCAGGCCGGTTTGATAGGTCGTCAAATTGGCCAGGACTTTGAAGCGGCCGGAAATTCTTTCCAGGTATTCCAGAGGCAAATGCACCAGCTCGGTCAGCACGCCGTTGAGGCGGATGCGCACGGCCAGCGTGCTTTCCCAGGGTTCGATGTGGATGTCGCTGGCGCGGGCCTGGACGGCGTCCATCACCAGATACTTGACAAGGGTGCCGATTTCATATCCGGTTTGGGCGGATTCGGATTGCAGATAGCGCACGGTTTCACTCACGGCAGCCCCAGCAATACGTCCTTTGAGCTGCCTTGTCACCCCCAAAGCGCGGCCAGACCACCCTCAGAGCGCATTTCTTTTTTGGGTGGTCTTTTCCTAATCGTAATCTTAATCTTAATCCTTGTACCTGAAGGAAGAGATTAAGATTAGGATTAGGATTAAGATTAGGATTAAGAGGGGAATCGAAAACACGCAACATGCCCAGCGTCTATATCAAAACTTACGGTTGTCAAATGAACGAGCGCGATTCGGAAGCCGTCGCGGCCCAGCTCGTGGCCAAGGGCTATACATTGGCCCCTTCCGAAGCGGTCGCCGACGTGGTCTTGCTCAATACGTGCAGCGTGCGCGACATGGCGGAGCAAAAAGCGATCGGCAAAATGCAGAATATCGCCGCTGACGTCCGCCGCCACCGGCCCAATGTCGTGCTGGGCTTCATGGGTTGCATGGCCCAAAGCCGCGGGCAGCGTCTGCTCGATCAATTGCCCGATCTGGATCTGGTCGTCGGCACGCAGAAATTCCATCGCACGGCCGATTACCTCGACGATATTTTTTCGGGCCGGCGGGAAAAGATCGTCGAGACCGGGACCGAGGCAGGCAGCGAAGCCGCCATCAAGGAGCACCTCCTCAACGGATCGCAGCCGCATCCCGCGCGCGTCACGGCCTTTGTCAGCATCATGCAAGGTTGCAACCAGTATTGCACCTTCTGCATCGTCCCGTTCACCCGCGGCGAGGAGCGGAGCCGGACCATCGCCGATATCGTCGCCGAGTGCCGCCAATTGGTGGGCGGCGGCGTCAAGGAAATCACGTTGCTGGGGCAGATCGTCACCAGTTACGGCAAACGCGACATTCCGGTGCGGGACGGCCAATCGGCCTTTGTCCAACTGCTGGAAGCGGTGCATGAGATCGATGGCTTGGAGCGCCTCCGTTTCACTTCGCCGCATCCCAAGGGATACGGCGCTGACCTGGTAGAGGCTTACGGGCGGCTGGCCAAACTTTGCCAAAGCGCCCACCTGCCCGTGCAAAGCGGCAGTGACCGCATTCTCAAAGCGATGCACCGCGGCTACACACGCGCGCGCTACCTGGACGTGGTCCGGCAATTGCGCGGCGTGCAGCCGGCCATCGGAATCACTACGGACATCATCGTCGGCTTTCCCGGCGAAACGGAAGAGGATTTCGCGGCCACGCTCTCGCTGGTGCAGGAGGCGCAATTTGACAACGCTTATCTCTTCAAGTATTCCCCGCGCCGTGACACCCCGGCCGCCGAAATGCCGGACCAGGCGCCGGACGAAATCAAAGAACAGCGCCACGCGCGCGTGCTGGAGCAAATCAACGCCATCGGGCGGTGGCGTTACGCGGAGCAGGTGGGCCGAACGGTGGAAATCCTGGTGGAAGGCCCCAGCAGGAACAATCCCGCCCGGCTGACGGGGCGCACCCGTTGCAACAAAATCGTTCTATTTGACGGCAGCGCGCGGCATCTGGGCCAGTTGATGGACCTGAAGATCACCCGCGCCGGTTGCTTCACGCTTTACGGCGACCCCGCCATCGTGAACCTGGACAGTTGCTAGCGCAGGTTGCCAACCCTGGCCACGTTTTACGTGATGAATTTCGCGGATTTCCAATGCGCAAACTTAGCTACTTCCTGGAGCCAGCCGACTAGAAGTCGGCGACACGGCGCCACGTGGAACGTGGCGAGGACTGGAAGTGTGCTCTACAAAAAAAAGATGAGGCGCAGGTCGGACACTTTCGCTTTTTGCTTTTGAATTGCGCTCTGTTTTCAAACAAATAAGACGCCTATGAAGCACCAACATAACGCAGTTCTCAAGCGTCCTGACTCAGGGCGCCTGCGGTCATGGCTCGTTCCTTTTCTCGCCGCCGCCCTGGCGCGGATCGCGGCCGGGCAGGATGCGACCAATCAGGTCAATACGCCGTCCTCCTCCGACGGTTATTTCGGCGGCTGGTTCGCGCGCGCGAGCAAAATCCAGGCCGAGCAACCCCACTGGATCACTCCGATAACCACCGTCACTCCCCGGTTGGAGGAGGAACTGCGTTACGACCAGTCGTGGGAAACCACTGGCTCGGGCACGCGACTGACCAGTTTCGGCTACGGCAAGGGGCTGGAATTGATCCCCGCCGAGAATGTGGAAGTCATTCTCGGCATTCCCGCCTGGCAGAGCCGGAACAGGTCGGATGAAAAGGACGGCTTTGCCGACGAGAGTTTTCTTGTCAAATATCGCCTGGCCACCGCCAACGAAGAGACAGGCAATTACATCGTGACCGCTTTCATGGGATTGCAAGTTCCGACCGGGAGCATCGACAACACGACCAAACACTATACGGTCACGCCCACGCTGGCTTCGGGCAAAGGCTGGGGCGATTTTGACATCCAAAACACCCTGGCCGCCAGCATTCCCGACAATGGGACCGAGCGCGACGGCGCGGGCACGCCGCTGCTCATCAACACCGCCTTCCAATATCGCCTCATCAAAGTGGCGTGGCCGGAGTTGGATGTCAACTATACTTATTGGCCCAATGGCGAGCATACCGGGCTAAATCAGGTTTTCCTGACGCCCAGTTTCATCCTTGGACGCCTGCCGATTTGGGAGCGAGTCGGCATGACCATCGGCCTGGGCTACCAGGTCGCGGTAACCGCCAAACCCACCTATAATCACAACTTCATCGTCTCCGCGCGCGTGCCGTTCTGAGCTTCGGCTCTAACGTCACTCGCGGAATTGCAGGGCGGCGAGGCGGCGGTAAGTGCCGTCGGCAAAGGCTTGCAGTTCGTCGTGGGTGCCGGATTCCACGACCCGTCCGCCGGCGATGACGATGATGCGGTCCACGTGCCGCACGGTGGCCAGCCGATGAGCGATGATAAAGGAAGTGCGCCCTTGCATCAAAGTTTCCAGCGCTTCCTGAATCAGGCGTTCGCTCTCCGAATCCAAGGAACTGGTGGCTTCATCCAGAATGAGGATGGCTGGATTCTTGAGGATCGCGCGGGCGATGGCGACGCGTTGACGCTGGCCGCCGGAGAGTTTGATGCCGCGCTCGCCCACCAGCGTGGCGTAACGTTCGGGAAAGCCGTGGATAAACTCATGCGCGTTGGCCTGTCGCGCGGCTTGCTCAATTTCTTCCGCGCCCGCGCCCGGTTTGCCATAGGCGATGTTGTCCGCGATGCTGCCGCCGAAGAGCAACACTTCCTGCGGCACCATGGACATTTGACCGCGGAGTTCGTGGAGCCGGTAGTCGCACGCGTCCCGACCATCGATCAAAATGCGTCCGCTCGACGGTTCATAGAGGCGAAGCAACAGAGAGATAAGCGTGGATTTGCCGGCGCCGCTCGGGCCGACCAGCGCAATTCTCTGTCCTGAAGTTGCAGCCACATTGATCCCGTGAAGAACCTCGATTCCTTGTCGCGAAGGGTAGGTGAAGTGGACATCCTCAAACACAATATCGCCTCGCAATCGGGGCAATGTGGAGATCGGCGTGGGTCCCAGGAGAACCTTCACTTCGCCAGTTTCCCGCAGGAGTTCGCGCACTCGCTGAGTGGCGCCGATGGCCTTTTGGAGCTGACTGTACAACTCCGCAAACTGGCCCATCGCTCCCGCCACAAAAGTGGTGTAGAGGGCGAAACGAGTGAGCTGGCCGAAGGTGATCTCACCCTGTTGCAAAAGTCGCGACCCCGACCAGAGCACCAGCACGATGAAACCGAACAAGGCGAAGACGATGAAGGCGATGAACGCCGCGCGCAGCCGGGTGCCGCGCAAGGTGGTGGTCAGGAACGAACCCAGACCCTCGTGATAGCGATTGAGTTCGTAAGCTTCGTTGGAAAAGGCCTTCACGTTCAAGATGCCCTGTAGCGTTTCCTCGACGATCGTGGCCGTATCGGCGAGGCGGTCCTGCGCTTCACGGGAAATCTTGCGCGTCTTGCGACCGAACACCACCGCCGTCACGACAATCACGGGAAGACTTGCCAGCATGATGCCTGTCAATTGCAACGAGGTGACGGCGATCAGTGCAATGCCGCCGATGAGTATGGTGGTTTGGCGAAGAAACTGGGGCAGGATGGTGATGAGGGTGTCTTCAATCTGAATCAGGTCGCTGGAAAGACGGCTGGCCAACTCGCCTACGCGGCGTTGGGCGAAAAATGTCATGGGAAGCGAGATCAATCTCGCATAGGTATCGCGACGCAAATCGACGAGGCTGCGTTGCCCGGCGGTGGCAAACGAGAGCGAGTGGAAGTAGGAGAGGCTCGCTTGCAGCGCCAGGACGCCCATGAGCAGGAGCGCCGTTCGATCCGCGCTCGCCATGTTGGGGCTGCCTTTGGCGTGGTGCATGGCAGCATCGATGATACTCCCCGCAAGATACGGGAACGACAGACTCAACAGGCTGGAGACAAATAAGGCTGCCAAAGCTGCACTGAAACGGCCCCGGTAGGGACGTAAATACCGGAACAGCTCCAGGGCCTGCTTGAGATTCTCCCGATCCAGCTTGGCCTTCGGCAACTCGACCCCTGCCTGATCATTGCGTGAATAGCGCGCCATGCCAGGATTCTAACGAAGGGAGTGTGCGCGCCGCGAGCGGCAAAATTCACAGCCACGAATCACCGGTTCATGGAGCTTGCAGCCTGGTATCGTTTCGCTTCTTCCCACTCCGCCCGCGCCTCCGCCGCCTTGCCCTGGCTGCCGTATCGCGGTTTTCCAATGTGCATCTTGCAAGCCGAAAAAATCACGGTGAATGCTTGTAAATGCAGCACGGCGACTCCGTCATCGTGAACCTGGATTGATTGGCAGACTGATTAGCAGACTTGTCACCCGCGCGCCAATCAGATAGCTTTCCACGATGAGTACTGTGCAAGAAATTGAATCCGCAATCACACAGCTTAGACCCAAGGATATTCATGCGGTGGCTGATTGGTTGCTGCAATATCGCGAAACGCTCTGGGATAAGAAAATAGCAGCGGACGCCCATGCCGGTAAGTTGAACTCGCTCGTCAAAAAAGCCAGGGCCGGCTATCGCGCGGGGAAAGCGACACCTTTTCCGTGAAATCATGCGCGTTGCCAGATTTTTGGACGTGTTTCAATCGATTGCCGCCACATGTTCAAAAGATCGCGCGCAAGAATTTCGCCCTTTGGAAAAAGGAACCCAGCTTGAAATCTCTCGCCTTCAAAAGAATCAAGCGCGATCTCTGGTCGGTGCGGGCGGGGTCGGGTTTCCGAGCCCTGGCAACTATTGATGATGGCTGTTTCCTTTGGTTTTGGATCGGCACGCACGATGAATATGAGAGGCTATTGCGCAAGCGTTGATCCAGCGCGTCACCGGTTCGCGGAGCTTGCAGCCTGGTATCGTTTCGCTTCTTCCCACTCCGCCTGCGCCTCCGCCGCCTTGCCCTGGCGATTCAATGCCACGGACAGATCGTAGTGGATGACAGCGTTGCGTGGATCGGATCGCAACGCCGACCGATAACACGCCACCGCCTCTTCAAACTGACTCTTATTGACAAGCGCATTGCCAAGATTGGCCAGCGCATCGGCCGAGTTTGGGTTGATGTCCAGCGCCTGTCGGTAATGGCTGATAGCTTCGTCCACATGTTGTTGAGCGGCCAAAATCCGGCCGAGCGCCACGTGAGCGGGCGCGTAATCGGGCTGGGTCCGCAGGATGTGGGCAAACACCGCGGAGGCCTCATCCAGTTTCCCATGGTCGGCGAAAATGTTGCCGATGCTCAGCGGCGCGGCGACAAAGTTGGGATCCAATCGCGCGCATTCCAAATAGTGCTGAATTGCTTCATCGAGCCTGCCCTTCTTGGTCAACGCATTGGCCAGGTTAAAATGTCCGAGGGTCAGGCGCGGGTCGCCTTGCAGCGCCAGGATGTATTGGTCAATGGCTTCGTCGAGATTGCCCTTGCGAGTCAGCACATTGCCCAGTTGGTAGTGAGCCAATGCGTAGCCCGGGAAGATTTCGAGAGACTTGGTGAAGTTTTGGGCGGCCTGATCCAGATTACCCTGAATCGCCGCTTCCAAGCCCAGATCATAGTAGGCCATTTGGTCAGCGGGATGAAGCTCGATTGCTCTGCGATAATGCTGGTCCGCTTCCTCAAAACGCCCCGATTCGGACAAGTAAATGCCGAGGTTATCGTGCGCCATCCAAGCCTCGGGATTGCGCGCCAGTGTGTCGCGCCAGAGCGTTTCCAGATTGTAATAAATACCGGTTTGACGCCACGTCATCACGACCAGTGTCAACAAAAGCGCGCCGCTGAGCGCCGCCTTCATCAGAGCATTTTCCCTGGCAAAATGTCCCAAGGCAAAAGTGAGGCCTGCAGCCGCCAATGCCAGCGGGCCGATCGCCGCCAGATACTGAAAATGATCAGCCACGAAAGAATAGCGAAAGGGAAAAGCGTTGAAAAAACCGAGCACCGGAAAAAGCATGATGACAAAATAGCCGGCCGCCGCCAGCACCGGACGAGCCCAGGTGCGGCGTTTGCGCCAGAGCAAAAACCACACGGTCGCGGCCGCGCCCAGCGCCAACCAGCCAGGCCAGGATTCGGTTGCGACATTCCAGCGGGGATACACGAACATCAACGGGTACGGCCAGCAGAGTTTTGCCAAGTAGAACCACATTGCCCTCCCCGCAATGAGACACCTTTGCACCGGTGAAAAATTCCAATCCTCGGCGTTGGCGGAGTGGAGGATGAATTGGTGCTCGATCGAATTTGTGACCAATCCCAGCCCCAACCCCAGCGCCACGAACGGCGCCAGCAAAATCCCGCCTCTCCACGTCACGCGACGGCGTTTCCACCACGCCAGCAGAAGGATGACGGCCGGCAATCCGACCGTGGCCGTTTTGCTCCAAAGAGCGCACAAATAGAGGAGTAATGCGATCCAGTAGAATTTCCGGCGGCCATAGTCCGGTTGCGTTATTGCGGCTTCGTTCGCGGATTTGGCGACGCGCGGCGCCGGCAACGGCAGCCAGAATTCGACCGCCCCGCGCGCGGCCGCCAGGAAGAAAACCCCGGCCAGCGTATTCTTGCGCTCGGTTATCCACGCCACCGATTCGACGCAAACTGGATGCAGCGCAAACAAGGCCCCTCCCAGCCACGCTCCGCGCACCTCTAATCGTCGCAGTAGCAGCCAAAGCAAGACCGCACTGAGCGCGTGCAGCAGGACGTTTTCAACGTGGTAAGCCATGGGATGCAGTCCCCACAAGTGATAGTCCAGCCAGAAGCTGGAATGAGTCAGCGGGTAATACTGTTGCGTGGCGCCCGGCTCAAACCAGATGCGCCCCAAGCCGGCCAGCGAGCGCAACGGGGCGCTTTTGACAACGTGGAAGTCATCGTCCCAAATGAATTGACCGTGCAAAGCGGGTAGATAAACCACGATGACGAGCAGGACCAGCGCCAGGCCCGGCAGGCCGGCCCTCCAGCGGCGCGATGGATTCGGCTTGGTCTGTTTCGACGGCCCAGGCATGCGTCCAGACCATTTGCTCATCCGCGAATTCTGTCGCAGTGATGGAAACTTGTCCAGACCGTTGGAATAACCCAGATCCTCCTAAGGATTTGGGCCGCACTTCTGCGGTTGACAGCATGACATGAAAGTCGTTCAAATCGCACAGAGGCGCGCCGTCGCCGCTCCCGGGACTGCCGAGACTGGAATGGCCTGGTCGAAGGTAGCCAAGGATCCTTGGTGTTTCACGGCGAGCGCCAACAGGTAAACATCGGTAATCGCGCGTGAGCCGTGCAGGCGATCCCGCGCAAAAGCTGTTTTATCGCGTAGCGATAAATCGTCAGGCCAGAACTCGTGATTGCTTTGGCTGGCGAAGAGGTCCAGACGTTCCATCAGATCGCCTGGCCGGAATTTCGCCGCCCTGCTGTACGCGGGGTTGGACATGATTCGCACCACGCCATTTTCCGTAAGCGGGCAACTGGCCCATCCGCTCTTGGATTGGCCCTTCCACCAGGCGTGGGCGCGGTCATGAAAGACGTGGTCTGGATCCAGCAATGCAATCAGGACATTGATGTCGAGCAAGGCGCGCACGCTTAGATGCCTTCTTGATCCATCAACTCCCGAACATGATCCATCGTCACCACCTCGCCGCGCGAGGGCAGGAGCGGAACGCCCCCTCGTGTCGGTTGGGATGGTTTGGTTTTCTTGCCCGGCGCCATCAACCCGCGGCGCGCCAACGCGGAAATAACGCGTCCTGCCGTGCTGCCCTCCCGTTCCGCCAATTCCTTGGCGGCTTGGAGCACGTCATCTTCGATATCCAGAGTCGTTCTCATAAGCTGATGCTATTACATCATTGCATCAAAGTCAAACGCATCAACGTAAAATGTGCCATTAATTCACTTCGCCACCTCTTAAGCCCTTAATTCAATGGAGCGGGTGAATCCGCCGTCGCGCTCCGCGCGATGGCGGGACAAA
>Ga0302324_100013629_pt1 | contig 16461 bp, 14 predicted proteins | sample Palsa_T0_1_FD_201949 | JGI IMG/M metagenome (GOLD analysis project Ga0302324, IMG submission 201949) | Peat permafrost microbial communities from Stordalen Mire near Abisko, Sweden - Palsa_T0_1 | ecosystem: Environmental > Terrestrial > Soil > Palsa > Peat permafrost | place: Sweden: Abisko...
CGCGAACGTCGGCGCGCCTCCGGCATCACGTTCGACGAGGCGCACGCTCTCGCGAGTCAGCCCATCTATTTCGCGGCTCTGGCCGTCGCGGCTCGCAACGCGGATGGCACGGTCGGCGGCGCGGTGCACGCCACGGCGGACATCGTGCGAGCTGCACTCCAGGTCATTGGGCTGGCGCCCGAAGCCAAGCTGGTCTCGAGCTTCTTCCTGATGATTCCGCCGCCCGGGCTTGCCGACGCTTTCACGCCCTGGAGTCGCGGCCCGTTGCTGTTCGCCGATTGCGCTATCGTGCCGCAGCCGACCGCAGAGGAACTTGCCGAGATTGCGCGCGCTACGGCGGAGAGCGCACGGACGATTCTCGACGTCGAGCCCCGCGTAGCCCTGCTGTCGTTTTCCACGAAAGGCTCCGCGCAACACGCCCGCGTGAGTAAGGTGCGCGAGGCGCTGAACATCCTTCGGGCTAGAGCGCCGGAGCTGGCCGTCGATGGCGAGCTGCAGGCGGACGCGGCCCTGGTAATCTCGGTGGCTGCTCACAAGGCGCCCGGATCAGCCGTCGCAGGCGGCGCCAACGTTTTGATCTTCCCCGATCTCGATTCTGGGAACATTGCTTATAAGTTGGTCGAGCGCCTTGCCGGTGCGCAAGCGCTTGGTCCGATCCTTCAGGGGCTAGATCATCCCGCAAACGATCTATCTCGCGGGTGCTCGGCGGAAGACATCGCCAACGTCGTAGCGATCACTGCGCTTCAAGCCCAAGCATCTAAGGAGAGGACTGCGACAGGCGTGCGCTAGGAGCGCGCCCACGGATTCGGCATCGGAGTGGCGGATGGGATGTCGGAGTGGAGCAATCAATGAAGGCAAATCCCGGGTATAGCAGCAAGCGGGAGGCCGCTTCGCACAAGTCGCTCGGCGTCGCACTGGCGGTGTTTTTGGCGGCCGCGGTTAGCTTCGTCCTCCACGCCGCGCCCGCTCCGCAGACCGCGTCGCAACAAACCAATGGAGAAATCGTCGCAACTCTTGCGACCGGCCACGTCGTCTGGTGCGTGACAAAAGACGCGATCCTGGTAGCTGCCCTCGGAGGAGGAGGCGAACAGGGCTCGCACCTACCCGTCATCCTCCCTCTTAGTTCCTTCCGAGTGGGCGTTCTGCTCGGCGCGATGGACTGGAACCAGGGCTCGGTCGGCAAAAAAGTGCGGCTGGATGCCGAGCTGCCGCAAGTCACCTCCAACGCGACTCGCCGCCCGGCTCCGACCCAGAAGGATCTCAGTAGTCCCAACGATCTGAGCGATATTGAACAGATAGGCGTAGGCGTGCTCGAGATGCTGCGCCCGCTCGTAGGCCAGCTCCACCGCAAACTTGACCTCGCGCCCAACGAGCCGCTGGTCGAGCTGTTGCTGGCCGACTACGTCGAGAATTACGGTCCCGAGATTTGGAGCCTGCAGTTCCGCATTCAGCAGCAAACGTTAGGCAGCGACTACTGGGACACGCGGATCCTGCGGCCGTCTTACTATCAGCTTTACCCGCCCGAGAAAGGCTCGGCACGTACCTTCATGGAAGTGCAATACCCGCCGAGATTGCCCACGCTTGGCCTTGTGGAGCGGCTGGCGCAGAACGACCCGTCAGTCGAAAGGATCCGCAGCGATTCCCCTGTCGCGGAACAAGCCATGGCGGCGATTGCCGATGGGCACAGCGATAAGGCGCTCGCCGAACCGGTCTCCGACTTTCTTCGCACGATACTCCCAACCGTAACGGACGCGCAGGCTGGCTTCATTTTGGCAAAACTCGATGCCAGGCAAGGGTTTCAGTGGTTGCTGCCGCCGCCAGAGGCACCCCCGCCGCCAGCTCAAACGAAACCCTCCGAACCCGGAGCGCCATCCCTCCGAAAATACATTCCGCCGCCAAAATAGGCAGCAGCCGGCCGGCCGAGAAAAAAAACCGAAGTGTCGCGTCAGGAGCTCTTGCCGGCAAACTGCAGTTTGACGCGCGCGTTCTTTTCCGTTACCAAGCGTTCGAGCTCCCGCTTGTAGTCCGTCAGCAGTTGCGCGACGCGCGCATCGAAGGTCGCGACGATCTCAGCCGCATAGATGCCCGCGTTAACGGCTCCTGGCTTGTCAATGGCCATGGCCGCCACGGGCACACCGGCCGGCATTTGCACGGTGGAAAGCAGCGAGTCGATGCCGTTGAGCACCGTTGTCGCCATGGGCACGGCGATAACGGGCAACGTGGTCAACGCCGCCACTACTCCCGCCAAATGTGCCGCCCCACCCGCCGCCACAATCAGTACCTTGAGACCTCGCGCGATGGCCGTGCTCGCATATTCATGTGTTCGCGCCGGCGAGCGATGCGCGGAGGTGACTTCAATTTCAAATGGAATCGAAAACTTCTCCAGGATTCGCGCGGCTTCCGTCATGACAGGAAGATCGCTGTCGGACCCCATCAGAATCCCTACGATTGCCGTTGAATTCAGATTCGTGCCTTCCGCTGACTTGCTCAAGCGTCCCCTGCCTTTCTTCGTTCGTATAACCGCCGCGTGCGAAGGCCCGCGCCTCGCCATGTCTGGCAACGTCGACCGTCCTACTTCACCACCCTAGTGCCCCGACACAACACTTGCTGCGGTGCGCGCCAAGCCGATGTCCCGGCGATAGCGAGCCCCATCAAATCGTATCTTGCTGGCCGCCTCGTAAGCGGCGTCGCGAGCAGCCCCGAGAGTCGGCCCTGTCGCCGTCACACCGAGGACCCGTCCACTACACGTATAGTAGTAACCGCCTCTATATTCCGTAGCTGCATGAAAGACGGCTACATTTGGTGTCGTCGCGGCGCTAACCAAGCCTTCGATCTTTTTACCCACCTCGTAGCTCCCCGGATAGCCGCCGGACACCATGACCACGCACAGGCTAGCCCCCGGGCGCCACTGAAGTTGAAGGCGGTTGAGCGTTCCCTCTGTCGTCGCCGCAAGAGCCTCTGCCAAATCGAAATCCATTCGCGCGACAAGTGCTTGCGTCTCGGGATCTCCCAGGCGGCAATTGAACTCAAGGACTTTGGGTCCCTCACGAGTCAACATCAACCCAAAATACAGGAACCCTCGATATGTCAGCCCGTCTGCAGCTAGACCCTCGAACGTTGGCCGCACGACCGTGTCAATGATCTGGCGTTCGAGATCAGCGGAAATAATTCTATCGGTGGAATAGGCGCCCATTCCGCCGGTATTTGGACCTTCGTCGTGGTCGAGAGCACGCTTATGATCACGTGCTGCCACCAGCGGAACAAAATGTTCGCCGTCAGCCAGCACAATAAAGGACAGCTCCTCACCCCGCAGGGCTTCCTCTAGTAGCATCACCTTGCCGCCGGCCCCGAGCTCGCACCTTTCCATCGCGCTCTCGATAAATCCTTTGGCCTCGTCGCGCGACCCTGTGACCAGGACACCCTTGCCGCTGCACAAGCCATCCGCCTTGATAACCACCGGCCAGCCGACCGATTCCAGGGCACGAAGAGTATCGGCAGCCGAGTCGCACACGGCATACCTCCGAGCCGTAGGAATGCGATGGCGCTCGAGAAACTCTTTGGCAAACACTTTGCTTCCTTCAAGCTGCGCGCACTGCCGCGAGGGCCCGACCAGGCGCAGCCCTCGGCGCGAAAACTCATCGGCAACCCCGAGCACGAGCGGTTGCTCTGGGCCAATCACGGTCAGGTCGGCCCCCAGACGAGCCGCCAGATCGGCCAGTCCGGCCGTGTCGTTGGTGTTGGCGGGGACGCACTCTGCATCTTGCGCTATGCCGCCGTTTCCCGGAGTGCACCAGACCTTTTGCACCGAAGCGCAGCGCCGCAAACGCCAGGCCAGCGCGTGTTCGCGTCCCCCGCCCCCGACGACAAGTATTTTCATAGCGGCCATGCAACGATAAGGGCAGCACGCGCTCGTGTCAACGGCCCCATGCGCCCGCGGCCGCTTGCGTCCGCTGAGGATTGGTGTTCTCATCTGAAGGCCATGCAACTCGCTGCTATTCCGTGGGATCTCGCTGTAATTCTGTTCTTGCTGGCGATTGTCGTGCCGTGGCGCGGAGCCGTTCGCGTGCGCAGGTTACTGGCACACCCAGCCTTAAGTTCCAGGGGCCGAATCGCAATCTACACCTCGACGATCGCGTTCCAGTGGGTGCTCGCCGTCGTCACAGCCTGGCGGTGTATCGCCCGAGGATGGAGCCTGCCAAGTCTGGGCCTTGCGCTTTGGGATCGTCCGGCCGCCATCGCCGTTGGATTGGCTCTCGCGGCGACCCTGGCGCTTGTTCAGGTAGCAGCACTGCGCCAGGTCAGCCGCATTCCACCCGAGCGCCGCGGCCGCCTTATGGAAATCGCAGGCAAGTTGATGCCGCAGAACCTGATCGAAGTGTTTCCGTTTGTAGCCTTGGTTTGTACGGTCAGCTTGTGCGAGGAGTTTCTTTATCGCGGTTTCGTTTATTCAGCGTTCCAGCGCTCTTTCGGCGGTTCCGCAACCGCTGCGAGCCTGGGCTCGTCGATCCTGTTCGGCATTGGACACGTTTATCAGGGCCGCCGTGGAATGATCAACACTCTCTTTCTGGGCATGATTTTCGCGGGGGTCCGGTTCTGGACGGGCAGCCTGGCACCGTCGGTTCTGGCTCACTTCGCGGTCGACTTGGTCGCCGGCTTTGGCGGCTCGCGCTGGGCGCTGCCCCAAACCCAAGCAGAAGACGCCGCCACCACAGTAGCGGGCGCAGACAGTCGCGTTAGTAATTAAGTTGTTATTATTTACTGAATGATATGCCGGATCACGCGCAGGCCCCGCTCTCTCTCGAGCAGATCGCCTCGGCCCTGTCTCCTTTCACGGGTAGTATTCACATCTCGACGGAGCAAGCGGAGAAGATCCGGGACTACACGGAGCTCTTGATCAAATGGAATAAATCGATTGCCCTGACGGCGATCGATGACAGGCTGGAGATCGTTAGCCGCCACTTCGGCGAAAGCATCTTTGCTCTCTCGGCAATCCCGGGACTCGCTGGTCGGCTGGCCGACGTTGGTGCGGGGGCCGGCTTCCCGGGTCTTCCCCTCAAGATCGCTCGCCAAGGGATTAAAGTCGTTCTCTTGGAGCCAAATCTGAAAAAGTGCGCGTTCCTGAACGAGGTGACACGAGCATTGGGGCTGAACGACGTTGAGGTCAGCCGATCCCGCTACGAGGAGTATCAAGGCGGGGCTCTGTTTGATTTCGTCTGTGCGAGAGCTCTTGGAGACTACCGTCGGCTACTGCGCTGGGCAAGGGGTTTACTAGCGCCGGGCGGGCATGTAATACTTTGGCTCGGATCCGAGGACTCCATTTCTATATCCAGGACGCCTGGGTGGTCCTGGGATCTACCGATCCAGATACCGGAATCGCGCAAGCGAGTAATACAGATCGGACGACCCCTACAGACCTGAATGTTCCACGTGGAACAGCTCATCGCGGGATAGTTCCACGTGAAACACCTTGCAAATTGCGTCCACATTCTGCTACATTGCGCCCCGTGTCTGGGAGCATCAGTTGGCGCGCATAATCGCCATCGCCAATCAGAAGGGTGGCGTAGGCAAGACCACTACCGCCGTTAATTTGTCCGCCTCTTTGGCCGCTTCAGAACGAAAAACACTCCTCGTCGATTCTGATCCGCAGGGAAACGCCAGTACAGGCCTGGGGCTGGCCAAAGACCCGGCAAGAAGGAACCTCTACCACGCGCTCGCGATGGGTGAGCCCATGCGCAACGTTATCCTCAAGACGTCCGTCGAAGGACTCGATATCATTCCGTCCGATAGGAACTTGGTCGGGGCTGCAATCGAGCTTGTGGCCTCAGAGAATCGCGAGTTTCGCCTTAAGCAGCTCTTGGAGCAGGTTCAGCAGGATTACGCCTACGTGCTAATCGACTGCGCCCCATCCTTAGACCTGCTCACCGTCAATGCTCTTGTAGCAAGCAACTCCGTCCTCATACCGATCCAGTGTGAATATCTGGCGCTCGAAGGAGTCTCCGAGCTCCTCGATACTCTGATGAGAATCCGGAGAACCCTGAACCCGAACCTCGCCATCGAGGGCATTGCCCTCACGATGTACGACGAGCGCACGACGCTGTCCCGGCAAGTGGCAGCCGATCTCAGGAGCTTCTTTGGTTCGCAGGTCTACCAGACCGTGATCCCGAGAAGCGTGCGCTTGGCGGAAGCGCCAAGCCATGGAAAGCCAATCATATTCTACGACATTCATAGTAGAGGTGCCGCGGCTTACATCCAACTTGCTAAGGAGGTTATTGCCAGTGACCAGAAACGCATTGGGGCGGGGGCTGGGAGCACTCATTCGTGAGCCGGAGCCGCTGCCCGCGTCTCCTGCGCAATCCCCGGAGCTACCGACTGTTCGCTCGCCGGCTGGCGCTCAGCTCGTCGACATCGATCTGATCGAACCAAGCCCCTACCAACCACGCACGCATTTCCGGGAGGAGGCGCTCGAGGAGTTGGCCCGGTCCATCCAGGCAAGCGGAATCATCCAGCCTCTCGTCTTGCGTCCCGTCGGTTCGCGGTTTCAGTTACTAGCGGGGGAGCGGCGCTGGCGGGCGGCCCAGCGAGCCGGACTAACTCGCGTCCCTGCCGTGATGCGGGAAGTCAGCGATGAAGCCGCGCTTGAAATCACGCTGGTTGAGAACATCCAGCGGGAGGACCTCAACGCAATTGAGGAAGCGCGAGCCTTTGAGCGCCTGATGAGCGAGTTCCACCTAACCCAGGAAGAGGTTGCGACCCGCACCGGGAAAGACCGTACAACAATAGCCAACGCCGTTCGGCTCCTTCGCCTCGAAAAAACTGTGCTCGACCTGATCGAAGACGGACGCATCTCGCCCGGACACGGGCGCGCTCTGCTGGCCATAACAGATCCGAAGCTTCGCGTTGGTCTCTCGCAACGGGCAGCGCGCGGAGGCTTAACCGTCCGGCAACTCGAGAGGTTGGCGTCGCGTAGAAGCCGCGCACCGGTCAGTTTAACGGATGCGCCGCCGCTTGACGCGAACACGCGCGCGGCGATTGAACAGCTTCAGCAGGCGCTGGGCACTCGCGTGACATTGCGTGCTCCGAGTAAGGCCCGGCCAGGGGAACTGGCGATCGAGTATTACGATGCGGACCAGCTCGCAGGCATCTACGATCGACTCATACGATAATACTACATATGTAGTGCAGTAGAACGGCCCTTGTGCACCGCTCCCGGTCCTGAGAGAATATCCGCTCAGGGCTCGGATTGTCGAGGTGAAACCCTGGCTTGGAACAGATCAAAACGTACCCGCCCTCCCGAATCCGGCGAATGGTCCGGCTTCCTGGATAAATCCGTCCGTCTGCAGGGAACTCTCGAGTTTCCTGGCACGTTTCGCGTGGAAGGGGAGGTAAAGGGAACCATTATCTCCAGCCACACGCTGATGCTGGGCGAAGGCGCTCGAGTAGAAGGCCAAATCGAGGGAAATCACGTTATGATTTCGGGGCGATTCGACGGCGTCATTTTTGCCAAGGGGCGGGTCGAAATACAGGCTAAAGGTACCGTCACCGGTGAGATTCATACGCCGTGCCTGGTCATCGAGGCCGGCGGAATTTTCGACGGGCAGTGCCACATGCTGGCCGCCTCTGAAACCGCAAAGCCACTAACCATTCCTATTCGAGCTGCCCAGCAGGGTTGATCAGCGATTTCGTGCGCCCGATCGAGACCACTCACCCAGCCGTGCATAGTGTGCGAGCGGCCTGATGGATACCGTTACGCACGGCATCGTCGGCGCGCTGATCGGCAAAGCTTTCTTCGACGACAACCCTGGGCCAACAGCGCTTTCCTGGCGGGAACGACCTCGCACCCCCGGGCGCGTGGCGATCATTTCGGCGACGCTCGGCGCCATCTTCCCGGACATTGACGTTTTTGCCGGACCGCTTGCGCACAACAGTCTGGCCCTCATCACATGGCACCGGAACATTACTCACTCACTGCTCGTTTTGCCGCTCTGGGCCGTCCTGTTGGCTTTGCTGACCCGGTGGCTCGCCGCGAAGATCGGCTGGCCCGCGCCTTCAATCAACAAATTGATCGGCATCTATGCCGCGGGCTTAGCAAGCCACATTTTTCTCGATCTCCTTACTTCCTTTGGAACGATGATTTGGAGCCCGCTCAACTATGCGCGCCCCGCGTGGGATTGGCTGTTTATCATCGATCTCACTTTGACGTCCCTTGCGCTCGTGCCACAGCTTGCGGCCTGGGCGTTTCGCAAGCCAGACGGAGCCGCGGCTCGCGCCGTGTCACTTTGGGCGGTGCTCTCCGCCGCGGCTTTCGCCGTTGCGGCGATCGTGCGCTCCCTTGATGTGCCTTTTCCCACGGTCGGCGCGTTCGGCGCCTCGCTGGCATTTGCCGGCTTCCTGATTTTGCCTTTGCGGCGCGGCTCCGGGACCAGGACCGGCCGGGTGAGGTGGTGCCGCATCGGAGTTGCCCTCGTTGCGTGCTATCTGGCGTTCGCCGGCGGCATGCACCACACGGCCCTGCAACGCATGGTCGAATTTGCCGATGAGCAACGGCTGCCCTATCAAAGCATTGCCGTAATGCCGCTGCCGCCCTCGGCAGCCCGCTGGGCCGGGCTGATAAACAGCGATAAAGGCGTCTACCGCGTGGAGTTCAATCAGTTTGGCGGCGAGCCAGTAAAATTCCAGTACTTCAGCGATCCTCCGCCTAATCGCTACCTCGACGCGGCGCGGCAGCTCCCGGACATGCAGAAATTTCTTTGGTTCGCGCGCTTTCCTGTCGCCCGTTTTATCGAACGGGACGGCCAGCCTGTCGTTCAGGTCACTGACTTGCGCTTCTACGGTAGTCGCCCGACGGAGCTGAAGCCGGGTGCCGACGCGGCGTTCGACTCAGGATTCACGCTCGAGGTTGTCTTTAACCCGGATGGCCGGGTGCTCTCCGATCACTGGCTGCGAACGCAATGAAGCCGGACCGGCGCTCATACGAGCGCTAGTTCGCTTCGCCGGGAAAGAGCACCACGCGGCGGTCGTCGCCCAAGCCCTCACTGCTGCTGCGGACACCGGGCTGATCCTTCAGCACCAGATGAAGTATCCGGCGCTCTCGCGGCGTCATGGGGTTGAAGCGGAACGGCAGGTGAGTTTCGCGCACGCGTTGAGCCGCCACTTGCGCGGAAAGCTTCAATTCGGCAAGTCGACTTGCGCGGTAATTGCCGCAATCGAACCGCACCCGATCGTGAAGCCGAGGATCCAAGCGCAGCCAGCGCACTGCGATGTATTCGAGTGCCTTGAGCAATTCGGCGCCCCGCTCAAGAAGCAGGTCACAATCCGGACCCTCGAAAGCCACGACGACGTCCGGAGTTTCAAGGTCCTCGGTGCTCGTCCGTTCGAGCCATTCGATGCCATATTGCAAATCAAATCCAGCCGCGCCGAGCGTGGCGTCCAGAAAACGACGCAACTCCTCGCTGGTCCCGGCGTGATCCAGTTTGCCGTCTTGCGAAACGTTTGCGAACATGCCGGTCTTCCTGAAGCTTGCGCGGACGGGCGCTGTTCCGCCTGGCGCGGCGCTACTTCTTTTTTGCCTTTGGCGGCGGCTTGAGCGGCGACGATCGGTTCAGGTGCCACTGTTGCACCATCGCTACCAAGTTACTTGTCAATATATATAATACGAGGCCGCTCGAAACCGGAAAAAGAATGAACATTCCGCCGAACATGAGGGGCATCAGCGCCATCATTCTCTGTTGCGAGGGATCGGTGATGGTCTGCGGCGTCATCTTCGTGACCCCGTACATGAGCAGCGCCATCACGACCGGCAGGATGTAATAGGGATCTCTGCCCGCAAGGTCGTGAATCCACCCGACCCACGGCGCGTGCCGCAGTTCCAAGGTCACGGTCAGCATGCGGTAGAGGCCAAACCAAATCGGCATCTGGATGACCGTTGGCAGGCAACTCCCCATCGGGTTGATGCCTTCCCGGCTATAGACCGCCATCACTTCCTTGTTCATCTCCTGTTTGCGCGGATCGCGCATGCTGTATTTTTTGTAACGGTCCTGGATCTGTTTGATCTCCGGCGCGGCCTTCTGCATTCGTTGCATCGAGCGCCAGCTCTTGACCTTGAGCGGATAGAGCAACATGTTGATGGCCAGTGTGATCAGGACAATATCCCAGCCGTAGTTGGGCACGTAGCTGTGCATCCAGCGCAGCGAATAGAACAGCGGCTCGGCGATGAAACCAAACCAGCCGAATTGCACCAGCCCGTTCAGCGGCGGCCGAACGCCCTTCAGCGTATCGAGATCCTTCGGTCCGACGAAAACGCGGAGCGCTTGCGGTCCAGTGCCAGCAAGGCCCGCCGCCACTTCCGGCAAAATGTCCTGCTGCGTTTTGCCGTCTGGTTGTTGAACGTTTCGGGTCAGCTGCCAAGCCGAAAACGTCAGGTTGTTTGGCGTCGGCTGGCCTTGCGACGCGTCGGGCGGCAAGAACGCTGCGGCGAAATAGAGGTCCTCGATCCCTACCGCGTCGAACATGCCCGGCTGATCAGCGGGCACGTTGGGCTGGCCAGACGCGCCAAGTTTCTTAGTGGTCAGGGGTGTCATGTTCCCGTTGCTGCCGCTAAACGCGAGCGTCTGTATGGCTGCGCGAAACGCAGTGACGTCGCCAAATCCCCCGCGCCAGGCCACGCGGTGGGTCACAGGAAGGCCATTGTGCCGAACCGACGTTTCGAGTTGAGTGATGTAGCTGCGATCGAACTTCCAGCGCTTCGTCACTTCGAGCTGACCGTCGCTCCAGCGAAACTCCACTTCGGCGGGCGCATTGAGGATCGCACCCGGAGGCGTTCCACCGGACTGGGTCAAGACGTACAGCCCCTGATTGGCTGCGGTTTGGAATTGCGGATCGCCCATCTCGAGTGAAAACGGCCAACCGCCCGCCGCTTGTGACGCGTCGGATTGTATGAGGTCGAGCGTGCGGGGCGGCTCGTGTTCGTCGGTGTACTTTTTGAGTTGCCAACTACGCGCCACCGCGCCGCGATTGGACAGCACCACGCGGTAGAGGTCGCTCTCAATCGTGACGCTCTGCTCTGCGCTGGCCGAGATGGTCGCGACGCTTGGCGCCGCAGCGCCACCGCTCGGTTTCGCCGCGGCAATCTGCGGAGCCGCAGGCGGCGCAACCGCCGTCCCGGCACTTTGCGTGATCGTCTGGGCAGGCTCCGAGGGCGCTGGCGGCGGTGCCTTGTAGAAAAGGCCCCAACCCAAAATCACGACGAGCGCGAGCGCCGCGGCGATAATCGCACGCGTTTGGTCGGACAGTTCACTCCAGTCCTTCACCTGCCCACCTCGCGACTTGCTTCCTGCCCGTCGGCATCGCCGGCATCGCCGGCTTCCGGCACGGGATCATAACCGCCCTGGGTGCCCGGCCGGCAGCGCCACAACCGCGCCGCTGCCAGGCCTATGCCGCGACGCGCGCCATGGCGCGTGATCGCTTCAGTCGCGTAATGCGAACACGTGGGGTAGAACTTGCAAGTCGAGAACATCAGCGGTGAGAGAACCACTTGATAGAAACGCACAACAATCAGAAGCAACCAGGCAGCGGCTCGATTCAGCCGGCCAGGTTCCGCAGCAACCCCAGCAACTCCGCTTCGAGCGGAGCAAATGCCGCCTGCGCCACCGAGCGGCGCGGATGAATGACCAAGTCCCATCCCGAGGGAATCTCCGAACTGTTCCGCCGAAGGATTTCACGGATGCGCCGGCGGATCCGATTGCGCACCACTGCGTTTCCGACTGCCTTCTTTACGCTAGACCCGAAGCGGCTCTGCGGCCCCCCGTTCGTTTGATAAAAAATAACGAACCGCGCCGAAGACCGCCGCCGGCCGCTGCGATAGACTGCCTCGAAATCGCTACGGCGCTGCAGCCGCGCCGCGCGAGGGAATTCCTGCGCCGCGCGATCCGGTTGTTTAGATGGGCGTGAGGCGATGGCGGCCCTTCCTGCGCCGCGCCGCAAGGACCTTCCGGCCCCCTACGGTTTTCATGCGCGCGCGGAAGCCGTGCGTTTTGTGGCGACGGCGCACTTTAGGTTGAAACGTGCGTTTCGGCAACGAGAGCTCCTCAGTCTCCGGCCAACAGGCCGGCGAAAACAGTAAGTTTAGGCGACCGGCCACAAGCGGTCAAGCGACCCCCGTCAAGCGACCGAACGGATAGGATGCGGTGCAATTCACACTTGCGGCCCGCCTTTCCTCCTAGGCCTTGCTTAGCAGGCGCTCGATCGTGGCAAAGAGTTCGTCGGTGCGCAGCGGCTTCGAGACGTAAGCGTCCATCCCGGCACTCAGACACCGTTGCTCATCGCCTTTTAGGGCGAACGCTGTTAAAGCAACGATGGGAACGTGACCATCCGAGTTTGCCTCCCGTTCCCGAATGGCGGACGTGGCTTGGAAGCCGTCCATCTCGGGCATCTGGACGTCCATCAGCACGATATCGAAGGTTCCCTTCTCAAGAGCGGTCACGGCCTCTCGACCGTTCTCCGCGACAGAAACAGCGTACCCTCGTTTTTCGAGCAGGCGGACCGCGAGAACCCGGTTGACCGCATTGTCTTCTGCCAGCAAAACGCGCAACCGGTTCCGGGTCTCGCGCAATGTGTGCCGGGTTACGAGGGGCGCCTTGGGCTCGGCCAATGGATTGATGACGGTGCACATCACTTCGAGGAGTTCCCTCTGGCGGATTGGTTTCACGAGATAGGCGGAAATGCCGAGTTCGCGACAGCGCGCCGAGTCGCCGATGCTGCCCGCGGAGGTCAGCATAATGATCGCGGCTCCCGATGCGAGCGCATCCGTGTGGATTCGTTCCGCTAGAGTGAAGCCATCCATCTCCGGCATGTGTCCATCCAGCAAGATAAAGGCATAAGGGGAACTCGTGTTCTTTGCTGCCTCAAGGGCGCGCAGGGCCGAGGGCCCGCCATTCACCGCGGTCGGGCTCATTCCCAAATGACTTAGTATCCCTCGGAGAACGAGGCAATTCGTGGAATTGTCGTCGACAATGAGGACGGGAAGGTTGCGCAAAGCTTCTGGGGAAATCGAGGACAGGCTCTCAGAACGCCGATCCTGCGTAGTGAAGGGCAGAGTAAGAAAAAACGTGCTCCCCTCGCCCGGAACACTTTCCACCCATAGCTTTCCGCCCATCATCGTCACAAGCCTGGTACTAATCGTCAGACCCAGACCCGTTCCACCGTACTTCCTAGCGGTCGAACCATCGGCCTGAGAGAATGCCTGGAAAATCTTGTCTTGCTTGTCCTTGGGAATGCCGATACCCGTATCCTTCACCGCGAAGCGCAATTGGGTTATCTTGCCCTCGATCGGTGAATTTGATCGCATTGCCGATCAGGTTGAGAAGTACCTGGCGAATCCGGCCGGGATCCCCGATCAAGGCGTCTGAGACACCGGGCTGAACATCGCACACGAGTTCGAGGCCTTTCTGTTGAGCCCGAACACCAAGCGCTTTCACGGTCTCACCAAGGCTGTCCCGCAGGTCAAAAGCGATAGCCTCGATCTCTAGCTTTCCGGACTCAATTTTCGAAAAGTCGAGGATGTCGTTGATGATCGCGAGCAGGGATTCGGCTGAGGACCGGACCATGTCCAGATTTTCGCGTTGCTCGATGGTCAACTGACTGTCAAGCAAGAGTTCCGTCATGCCGAGAATTCCGTTCATTGATGTGCGGATTTCGTGGCTCATCGTCGCAAGAAACTCGCTCTTGGCTTTATTGGCGACGTCCGCAGCCTCCTTGGCCGTCAGCAAAGCGAAGTCAAGCAGTTTGCGTTCGGTGATATCCCGCGAAATCGTGCACACGCATAGCGGTTCGCCCTCGGGGCTACGGACTTGAAAAACGCCCATCTGGACATCGATTTCGTTCGCGTTCTTAGAATTCCGGAAACGGCTTTCGCCCTCCCAGTGGCCGGCTTTCACGATTTCCGCAATACGCAACCGGCGAAATTCCTCCCATGAATTGTCTGTATGAAACTCCGAGATGTGTCCAGGAAGAGGAGCCCCGAGTTCGATGCCGGTCATTTTTCGTCCGGCGGGGTTCACGTATAGCAGTTGTCCTGCAGGCGAAGCCACCGCGATGAAATCGTACGAATGTTCTACCAAGGAGACGAGTTTTTGTGTTTCTGCTTCTTGGCGTTTGCGGGCGGTCACGTCCTGCTTGATGGCCACGAAATGCGCGATGACCCCAGATGCGGAGGGTACGGGCGCGATCGTCATCTCCTCCTCGTATTTCTCTCCGTCTTTCCGGACATTCGTGATCTCGCCGGTCCACACTTTCCCTGCAAGAATGGTTTGCCAAAGTGACTGATAAAATTCCTTGTCCTGTTTACCAGACTTCAGAAAGCGTGTATTTTTGCCGATCGCTTCCTCGATCGAATAGCCGGTCATCTTGGTGAATGCGGGATTGACCCACTCAATTGCGCCCTGCGCGTCCGTTATGACAATCGCGTTCGCTGCCGCTTCCAGGGCCGCGGCTTGGAGTCGAACCTGGTCTTGACTTTCACGGCTCTCCTTCTGAGCTAGCGTTCGTTGCTGAACTTCCTTGGCCAACACTTCGTTGGCGCGGACAAGTTCTTGCGTGCGATCCCTCACACGACGCTCCAACGTGTCCTGTTGTGCCCGGATTTCTCGTCCCATGGCGTTAAATGCCCGCGTCAAGATACCCAGTTCGTCGGCCGAAACAATGGGAAGTTCCTGGAACTGTCCGGCATCGTCGCGTCCTAGCCGTTCCACTGCTTTCGTCAATGCCCGCACGGGTGCGACGACGCGGTTGACCGCGAGGGCGAAGATTGCCGTCAGCGCCACCATCACCGCGGCGATCGTTAGCAAGATGATCAGCTCCATCCTGTGAATCGACGCGACCAGCGACTGGCGACTGAATCCGATGTAAACGTTCCCAACGATTCCGGTCAAGACCGGTTTCTTGAAAACGACGGCCGGACCGTCGCTGCCGGGCAGCAATATCACGCTCCGGTCTTCCAAGTTTCTTGCTGTCTCTTCCAAGCGGTCCGGTATGGTGGGCACAAAAGTATGTGCAAGGAGCGTTCCGTCAGGCGCCGTCACAAAGACCCACTGAACATCGGGAATAGCCGCCGTCGTCTCGATGTCCGATTGCAAAGTCGTAAGATCGCGGTTGACCAGGGAGGATTCCACCGCGCTCGACAGTGAATCAGTGACCACATCGCCATGCGTCATGAAGTTGTCGGTCATGTGTCGAGAAAGCTCGCGGTCCATCAAGGAATAAAGCACCACGATGACCAGGCAAGCGTTAACCAGCTGCAGTGCGGTCAGCTTAACGGCCATTTTCTGCATGGATCGGGTTCCCGCTCCTATTCGACGGACATCCAATGCCCATTTTCCGTGTGAGTCAGCCAAATGCGTTGCAACGCTTGATGACTCACGGCGGAAAACTGTAACGCTTCCCCGAGGCCAGGATCCCAACCGTGCAACGATTCCAGCGCCCGAATGAAGGCTTCTCGAGACAGTGCGGGCCCGGCGCGGCGCAAAGCCTCGACGACCACAACGGCATTCAGCCAACCTTCCAAGGACACGAACGATCGTTTTTCCGGAGGTACCTGGGCGCGATATTCCCGAACCAACGGGTAACTCGTGTCGTCGTACGAAGGCACCACCTGACTGTTGACCAGGTTTTGCGTCACGTCCCTGCCGGTCTCTTTTGACAACTCGCTGAGCTTGCCGAGCAATTCGCTCGCTTCCACAAAGCTGACGTTCGCCACCGGAGCGTCCCACCCGGCAAGGCGCGCGTCACGGATGAATGCGGCGCACGGACCGTAGGTACCGACGACGATTACGGCATCGGCACCGGCTTTGCGTAGGAGTTGCACTTGGGCGTTCATGTCCGAGGAGAGGAGCTGATTTCTCCGGTAGGAAACCACTGCGGCGGGCTTCAAATGCAACTCCGCCAAGGCTTGCGTGACCGCGACTTCGCCACTCTTCCCGTACGCATCGGCCTGTCCAAGAAAGCCGATCCGCCGATAGCCGCGATCATACAGGTACCGCACCAGAGCATCCGTCTCCTCCCGGTACGAGGCGCGAATGTTGAAGACAAACTTGTCATACGGCGGTCGGCGCTGCGGTTCCGCTCCGGTAAAGGGCGCGACGTTGACGATATTTTCCGCTTCGTAATACTTCAGCAGGGGGAGTACCCGCGTCAGCGTGGGCGTGCCCACATAGTCAAAGAGGAAGAACACGCCGTCCTTGGTAATCAGTTCCTGAGTGTTTCGCACGGCGGGATCTGGTTCGTATTCGTCATTTTTGAGGACGATCTTGATGGTTCGTCCGTGGATTCCGCCTTGTTTGTTCACCAAGTCAAAGTATGTCGAAGACCCGTAGAGCAGACCTTTCCCCAGGGCTCCAGAAGGACCGGATTGGACATTGGAAACACCGACAACGATTTCCGATCCGGCGAATTCTTCTGTCGCTGACAAAC
>Ga0302324_100013631_pt1 | contig 16460 bp, 17 predicted proteins | sample Palsa_T0_1_FD_201949 | JGI IMG/M metagenome (GOLD analysis project Ga0302324, IMG submission 201949) | Peat permafrost microbial communities from Stordalen Mire near Abisko, Sweden - Palsa_T0_1 | ecosystem: Environmental > Terrestrial > Soil > Palsa > Peat permafrost | place: Sweden: Abisko...
GGATGTGCCGCCCGGTACCTACACTCTTGTGGCGTGGCAGGAAGCCGCGGGCGAGAAATCAATGCCGGTCACGGTGACTGCAGGCAAGACCGTGACCGCCGACTTCCAGCTCGCGCCCAAGTAAAAAGACACAGCGGCGCGGCCGCTACACCGACAGCGGGCGGCACCCACCGTGAAACAGGATGGCGAGCACGAACACGGCTCAAGCGCCGCGAATTCACTCCGGCATAGAGCCCGATTGATCAGGTAAAGAGCAGATAAGCACGGAGTGAGCGTTCATGGCTGAAGCAGCGACAACAACAACGTCAGACGCTTTGCATGGTCCATACGCGGGGCTCGACCTAGACGCACTGGTCGACTGGCCGGTGGTGCGGGCGTGGCTCTACTGGGGCATGTTCTGGCTAATGTTCGCCCCAACGGTGGGCGCGTACATCTCCGGGATGTTCAATTTTCCGGATTATCTTGGGGGACATCTGCCGCTCACATTCGGGCGGCTGCGCCCCGTGCACGTCAATGGCGTCATCATGGGCGCGTTCTCCGGACTCTTCATCGGCGAGTGCTATTACCTGGTGCCGCGACTATGCGGCGTGCGCGTTGCATTCAATCGCTACGGCGTGCTCGTCGCCTGGGTATGGAACCTATTCCTGGCCGCCGGGCTTCTGTCTCTGCCGCTCGGCTACAATCACGGTCTCGAGGCGGGTGAGCTGCCTTTGCTCGCCGAGATTCCAATCTTTTTCTGCACCGCCATCGCCACCTTGCAGTTTCTGACGACCATTGGTCGACGGCTTGATCCGTCGCTCTACGTGTCACTGTGGTATCTGATCGGTGCCTTCGTATGGACCACGCTCAATCTGGTGCTGGGCAGTTTTATCCTGCCTTACACGATCTCGGGCATCAACAGCGCCGCGTTCCATGGACTTTATATTCATTACATCGTCGGTCTCTGGATTACGCCGGCGGGTTACGTGCTGATCTACTATTTTCTGCCGCTGAGCGTGCGCAACCCGCTCTACGCTCACAAGCTGTCGCTGGTCGGGTTCTGGTCGCTGGCGCTGTTCTACCCGTTCGTCGGCATTCACCACTATCTCTATAGCCCGATTGCCGATTGGGCCGAGACGCTGGCGATCATCACCTCGATGCTGCTGATCATTCCAGTGTGGACCGTGCTGGTGAACTTCTTCGGCACGGTGAAGGGCCGCTGGCGGGAGTTCGGACCGAATCTGCCGGCGAAATTCCTGATCATGGGCTCGCTGATGTACCTGGTCGGCTGCTTTCAGGGTTCGACCGAGGCGTTGCGTTCGATCCAGCAGCCGACCCATTTCACGGACTTCGTGATCTCGCACTCGCATCTGACGGTCTTCGGCACCTTTGTCGTGTGGGCGATGGGCGGATTGCTCTATCTCTGGCCACGCATGTGCGGACGGGAGTTGTGGTCGTTCACGCTCGGCAACTGGTCGTTTTGGCTGATCACGTGCGGCATTTCCACCATGGGTTTGGTGCTGAGCGCCGCCGGTCTGCAGCAGGGTTTCCAGTGGATGAACGGCACCGAGTGGGTGGACACGGTGGTTCAGATGCGCGCGTATTGGCTCGTACGCACCCTCGCGGGGACGTCGATGGATATCGGGATGTCGCTGCTGATCATCAATCTGATGATGACCGCGATCAAGAGGTCGCCTACGGCGGTTGGCTTCAGGCCTGAAAGTCCTCCGCCTGACGGCCTGGCCGCGCTGCCCGCCGGAGCGTCTGCAAGATGAGCGCGCGCTTCGTCGCATTGGTGGCCGGCGTGGGCTTCTTCTTCCTCGCCCTGATCACTCAAGGGGTGCTGCCTTTTTTCGAGCCCTCCGCAACCACCAACCACGTCACAGCCGTGATCCGCAATGACATTGGTCAACTCAAGTGGGTCGAGACTTCGGCCACCGACTATACGCCGCTCGAGAGTGCGGGCCGGCGTATCTATCTGCGCGAGGGCTGCTGGTATTGCCACTCCCAGTACGTGCGGCCGGTGACCGGCGAGACCCGTCGCTGGGGCCCGGTCAGCGAGGCGGGTGAATATGCCTACGACGTGCCGCATCTGTTCGGCACCCGGCGCATCGGTCCGGATTTGACTCGGGAAGGGCTGAAATACAGCAACGAGTGGCACCTGGCGCATTTCTGGAATCCTCGGATGCTCACGCCCGATTCCATCATGGACCCTTATTCCGGGCTGTTCGATGCGCCGTCCGAAGCCGTGAAAATCGTCAAAGACGCCGCATCGGACAACACACTCGAACGCAACGAACTGACCGAACGACTGTTCGATTTTGCCAGCAAGGAGCAGGTGCGGATCACGCCCAATGCCGATGGCCTCTTGTTCGTGCCGAGGGTCGCGCAGGGCAAATACCCGGTGGTCTGGACCCCCAATAACGAGTACACCGGCGGCAGTGTCAAACTGGTCATTGAGACCAAGGATGTTGCGGCGCTGATCGCCTACGTGCAGAAGTTGGGAATGAACCGCGGCAAATGGCGGGATCTGTTCGAGCCGCAGCAAATAGAGGCGTCCGGGATCACCATGCCGCGCTCGGCGCAGTGGATTGAGCACGGCAAAGAGGTGTATGAGCGCCGCTGCGTCGGTTGCCACGGGGTGAAAGGCGACGGCAATGGGCCGGCCGCGACCTTCCTCTACAACCAGCGTCCGCGCAATTTTACCCAGGGCGTGTTCAAGTTCAGGCTGACCGAGGACCCCGTGCCGAGCGATGGGGACATGCTGCGCACCATCACGCGCGGCGTGCGCGGCACCGCAATGCCACCCTGGTACGATTTACCGCTGAATGATCGACTCGCTGTGATCCAGTACATCAAGTACGTGCTCGCGGTCGACCGCTCCAATCCCAAGAAGCCCGCACTATTCTTCGTCAATGCGCCGCCGGGTCAGCCGCTGTATATTCCCGCGCCGCCGGCGCCTACGCCGGCATTGATCGCGCACGGCAAGGAAGTCTGGACTCAGGCCAAGTGCTGGGAATGCCACGGGGACACCGGTAAAGGTGACGGGGAAGAGGCCGCCGGACTAAAGGATGATTCCGGTTTTCCGATTCACCCGGCGAACCTGACGAGCGGGCAGTTCAAATCCGGCCCGGCGGTGACCGACATCTATCGAACCATCTCCACGGGCTTGAGCGGTACGCCGATGCCATCCTTCCACGACGCGTTTCCGGATGCGGATCGCTGGGCGTTGGCCTACTATATCTTGTCGTTATCCGCCTTCACTGACCCGCTCTCCGGGGAGCCGTTGAAGATCTCCGCCGCGGATCGCGGGGCGCTGAACAATCCGAGTTTGGAAACGCCGGGTCCGGAGCAGGCGTTTGGACTACTGCAGCCTTAGCGCGGGGTACCGAGGAGGGTAGATCATGGCGGATTACGAAATACTGGGCCCGTACGCTGTCGCAATTCTCATGGGGCTGGGTTCCACTTGTATTTTCATCTGGGGAGTCATGGGCGGAGCGCTGAGCGACACCGACCAGGCAGCCCTCAAGTTCTATCACGCGGAGATGGCACATGACCGATACACCGACCACGCCGACCGGCCGTAGGGCTGACGACAAGGGTGCCGAGACGCACGACCTGCATGAGTATGCCGGCGGCTCCATCACGGCGCACGACGGCGTGCTTCCAGTCTGGTTGCTGTTCGTTTATTTCGGCCTGTTCGGCTGGGCTTGCTACTACATTCTGACTTACTGGGGCGGAGTCGGTCCAGGCCGGGTCGGGTGATTGCCGTCCATTCAAGCGGAGATCAACAAGTGCTGGGCGTAAAGATTATATTCACGGTCGCCATCATCAATCTGATGTTCCTGGGTTTCGAAGTCGCGATGAACGTGCTCCGTACCGCTTTCGGCTGAGGGGGATCAAATCATGTTAGCGCAGACTGGATTCTCGTTTGCTCGGGCCAGCGTGCAGCAGGAAGTCGCGTTCGTCGGCTTCGCGATCTTTACGATCGGCTTCTTTATCTGGCTCGCTCTGCTGGCGCGCAGGAAATAGCGCACCGCCGCCTGCCTTGCGCGGCGGCGGGTGGTTTGTCGGAGAAGATCGGCCATGACCTATTACGCGCTGCTCTTCATCGCCGGCTTCGCGGGCAGTTTTCATTGCATCGGCATGTGCGGAGGTTTCGCCTGCGCTCTGGGTCCTGATGGCCGCGGCGCCGGCGCCACATCGCTCCGTCACCTGCTCTACAACACGGGCAGGCTGTCCACCTACTGTTTCCTCGGAGGTCTGGCCGGCGCGCTGGGCCAGGTGATTTGCACTGCTCTCGCACCCGGCACGCAACGCGCAGCTCCGCTGCTGAGTGCATCGCTTGACGTCGGGCAGCGGGCACTGGCCGTGATGGCCGGACTGTTGATGATCATCATGGCGTTGAGCTTCTTCGGGCTGCGCGGCGGGCACGGCGTCGCGCGTGGGTTCGGCGGCTCGACGCTGGTAGTGGCGCTGCGCAGCCTCCTCGGCCGGCGCGGCTTCGCGACGCCGCTCGCCCTGGGTGTTCTCAACGGTTTTCTGCCGTGTCCGCTGGTCTACGCCATGATCGCTCAATCGGCGAGCACCTTTGACGTGCTGTCCGGCTGTCTCACGATGGCGGCCTTCGGCCTCGGGACATTCCCAGCCATGCTCATCATGGGCGGCGTCGGCCGTCTGCTTGCGCCCAGCTGGCGGCGGCGCGGCGTGAGACTGGCCGGCGGCTTCATCCTGGGGCTAGGGCTGGTCACGCTCAGCCGGGGCATCATGCCGATGATGGCCGGCCATGGCCTGCACCACCTGTGGCATTTCACATGACGCCGTCCCCCGAAGCCCTGTGCCGCCACTGTCTGTTGCCGGTCGGTCGGCGGGGTTTGTTGCGTGCCGTGAACGGAGAGGGTTGCCAGTTTTGCTGCTATGGCTGCTTCATCGCCTACCAGGTAACGAACGGCAGTGGGGATGCGTCGGAAGCCGCGTGGTTCCTGGTGCGTCTGGGCGTCGGCAGCTTTCTGTCCATGAACATCATGCTGTTCAGCCTGCTGGTGTACTCGGGGGCGTTCACCGGTGTCGACCGGTCGGTGCTGCCCACGATTCATCTGCTGCTCTGGGGACTCGCGACGCCCGCGGTGCTGATCCTCGGCCAACCGTTCCTGCGCGAAACCTGGTCGCAGGCCCGGCGCGGGCGATTGACTTCCTCGGCCCTCATCGTTCTCGGCAGTCTTGCAGCCTACGCCTACTCGACGCTGGCCGTATTCCAGCGGGGCGGCCATCTGTATTTCGACACCGCCTCGATGGTGCTGATGCTGTTCACGCTCGGTCGTTATCTCGAGGCCGCCGGGCGCGCCCGGGCGTCGCGCGATCTGGCGCCGTTGTTGGCCGCGGAACGTGAATTGGCGACAGTCCTCGAAGGCGGGCAGGAGCAACGCCGCCCGGTGCGCGAGGTGCGTGCCGGAATGCTGATCCGGGTGAGACCGGGCGAGCGCATCCCGATCGACGGGCTGATCGTGGAGGGCCGCTCGCACTGCGATGACTCGGTGATTACCGGCGAGAGCCGAGAGATCGCGAAAGCGGTCGGTGACGCCGTGCTCGCGGGCAGTATCAATCTCGACGGTCCGCTGCTGATCCAGAGCAGCGGTTCTGGAGGCGAGAGTCGCTGGGCGCAAATCTGCCGCTCGGTCGGTGAGGCGTTACGACAGTCGAGCCGCACGCAGCGTATCGCCGACCGGCTGGTCGGTGCCTTCGTGCCGATCGTGCTGGCACTGGCGGCGGTAACCTTCGTCTACTGGGCTGAACGTCTATCGCTCGATCAGGCGCTGCTAACCGCGCTCTCGGTTCTGGTGGTGGCCTGTCCCTGCGCGGTCGGCCTCGCCGCGCCGATGGCACACTCGCTAGGCATCGGGCAATTGGCGCGGCATGGCTGCCTGGTGCGCAACCCGGGTGCGCTCGAAGCGTTGGCCGGAGCGCGTGTGATCGCATTCGACAAGACCGGCACGCTCACTCTGGGGCGGCCGCAGCTGGTCGATATTTCGAGCGATGGGGTTGCCGAAGATGAGGTCGTCGCCCGGCTCGCTGCACTGGAGCGGCATTCCGAGCATGGTTTGGGGCGCGCGATCGCGCTGGCCGCGCGCGCGCGCGGAATCGATCCAATGGCCGCCGAGGATGTGCAGATCTTGCCCGGGTGTGGCCTGCGCGGCGTGGTGCAGGGCGAGGCGATCGTGGCCGGCAGTGCGGCTTTGATGCGCGAGTTGGGCTGGGCGCTGCCGCCTGTACTGCTCGAGCGCGCTGAGGCGATGGCGGCGAGCGGCCACTCGGTGGTATTCGTCGGCTGGTGCGACAATGCTTCTGGCGGGCGAGCCCGTGCCGCCCTGTCGTTCGACGACATGCCGCTGCCGGAGGCGCGCGCGACGGTCGACGCGTTGCGCGGACTCGGGCTGCAGGTCATGCTGTTGAGCGGCGATCACGCCGGCGCGGCTGTGCGTGTCGCGGACACAGTAGGTGTGGACGATTGGCAGGCGGGTCTATTGCCAGAGGCTAAACGGGTCGCTCTCGATCAGTACCGAGCACGACACGGCGCGGTGGCGATGGTCGGCGACGGCCTCAATGACGGTCCCGGGCTTGCCTGGGCGGATATCGGTATCGCGGTGGGCTCGGCCACCGATCTTGCGCGCGAGACTGCCGATCTGGTGCTGCCGGTGGACGGCCTGTGGCTGCTGCCCTGGGTAGTTGCTCGGGCGCGTGCCGTGCGTTCCACCATCCTCACCAATCTGGCGTGGGCGTTCGGCTACAACTTGGTGGCACTGACTTGTGCAGTGCTTGGGCTTCTGCAACCGATCCTGGCAGCCGCCGTCATGGCCGGTTCCAGTCTGCTGGTGGTGCTGAACTCGCTACGCCTGGAACGCCTCCCGGGGCCCTATCGTCCGAGCGTGCCGGAGCCAGCCGCGACCGCACGCACGGGAAGCGAGCCCGGTACGCGAGCGCAGCGTCGAAGCCGTGCGCTGGCGTTGCTCAAGGCAGAGTCGTGAAATCCCTACTTCGAGGGACGGAACTCCTCGTGGCCAAAGACCTAGTTCGGAGTGCGCGTTCGTCGGTGCGAAGGGGCAATTTGCGCCGGTGCAGCGTCGGCCTCGGCGGACCCGTGCTCCGGGCCCGGCTCCCGAGTCTCGACATCGGTGTGCAGCAGACCGTTATCGAGCGCATAGCGGGTCGCAGCCGCCGCGTTCGGCAGACCCAGCCGATGCATCATCTTGAATCGATGCTTTTCGATGGTCTTGACACTACGCCCGAGATTCCCCGCAATTCGCTTACTGGAGTATCCCTGCGCAATACCTATCAGCACCTGACGTTCGCGCGCCGTCATTTCAGCAATCCGCGCCTTGGCGGATTGCGCGGCGGCACGCTGTTGCGTGCCTGTGGCGCCCAAAGACAGTTCGGAATGATCGTACTCAGAACCCTCGGCGTGGATCGCGCGGAGCAACACCTCGAACGGCGAATGTTTGAGAATGTAGCCGTGGACGCCCGCCGTCATCGCGGCACGAATGCATTCTTGGCAACTATGACCCGTGAGCAGCAGCACGCGCACCCCTGGGCATTCGCGCTGCAGCTGGATTAGATCCTGGACTTCGATGCCATTCGAAAATGCGACATCCGTGATCAGTACATCGGGCAGCAAGCGCCGCGATAACGCGACCGCGTCCTGCATGTTGCTCGCTTCACCGACGACCTGCAAATCGGGCTCGGCATCGAGAATTGCCCGAAGACCGTGGCGAAATATCGTCTGGTCATCGGCCAGAACTAGGCGCAACAGCGCCGGCCGGTATGTAGGCCCGCGCCCGCGCTCCTTGTATTTTCTTGACATTAGAGCGATCCAGCCCTGTTCCCCGCTCCGTCCGACAACGCCGAAGTTTCGCTGTACGGGACTTGTCGCTTGCGGGAGGGTCGACCCCCCCGCGGCGATACTTTGTAGCATAAAGTTGTTGCCGCGCTCCTGCAAGAGTCGCATCCGTGGGTCAGCACGCATCTCATGGCACAGCTAAGGGCGACTTTTTGGATTTACATCACCGCATGGGTGGTGGTGGTGCACTTAGTGCTGTTACCGGCGCTCTATTTCGGCATGGGTTACGTGATTCGGGAAAGCCACGAGGACTTGTTCATCGAGCATGCAAGGACCTTTTCGCGCGTGCTCGCGGACGAATTCGAAGTCGGGGTGGCATTGGACTCCCAGACGCGGATCGAGGATCTGCTCGATTTCGCGATCACTCATGGCGGGGCCCGCTATGCGGAGCTCTACGAGAAAGGCCGCAGTATCCGCAGCCTCTATGGATCGTCGGAAATCAAGACGCCACGTTCCTCGGATTTGAGCTTTGGCCAAGGGGGCGACGGCATTTATTTCGTCGTACGGCCGATCGAGCACGGTCGCCATCACGCCGAATTGCGCTTGGGCTTCGACGAGCAGCCAACCCAGGAGAGAATCCGGCTTGCACTGACGCGAATGATTTGGCTGCTTGCGGGATATCTGGTCTCCGCGATCGCCATCGCCATCATTTTAAGTCATCGCCTATCGCGGCCAATCCATCGCTTGCAGGCCGTCTCTCGCGCCATCTCCTCCGGCGACTACACGCGGGCACTCAACGTCAACACCGGCATTCGCGAATTGCATGAATTGGCAGTGGATCTCGAAGCCATGCGCCATGAATTGGTAGGTGTGAATGATCGGCTCGAGGCGAAGATCAAGGAAAAGGAAATATCCGAAGTCAGGCGCGAGGAATTGCAGAAGCAATTGCGGCATCGCCAGCGACTCGAGACGGTGGGCACTCTCGCGAGCGGTATAGCTCATGAAATCAACAACGTGCTGGTTCCCATCATCCTTTTTACCGACACGGCACTGCAGGACCTGCCGCCTTCCTGGGCGCCGCGGGCGAATCTTCAGCGAGTGCTTGCGGCCGCGCGCCGTGCGAAGGATGTCGTGAAGAAGATTTTGACATTCAGCCGCGAGCTCGGCGACGCAAAGCTCGCTCTGATCGACCTGCGTGAGGTAGTGGCCGAGGCTCTGCACCTGTTTTCTGTGCTGGTGCCGCCGACCGTCGAGATACAGACTGAAATCGGCGAATCGCTCCCCCTCGTGAGAGCCGACACCACGCTCGCAGCGCACCTGTTGATGAACTTGTGCACCAACGCCTACCAGGCGATGGAAGGCGCGAAGGGCGTATTGACCATTGGCCTGAGCTATCAAGGTCACGCCGAGGCAGGCGGGATGTCGCAGCCGCGGGTCGAACTCTGGGTCCGCGACACGGGACGCGGAATGGACTCGGCCACCGTTGAGCGCATATTTGAGCCGTTCTTTACCACGCGCTCCGTTGGACAAGGCGCGGGCCTCGGCCTTTCTGTGGTCCATGGCATCGTGGAGAGCTTCGGTGCTAGCATCACGGTTGAATCGAAGCTCGGCGTAGGGACCACGTTTCGCATATTTTTCCCGTCCACCGCGCGCCTCGAAGCGATTGAGGATTTCGCGGTGTCGGTGGTGTGAGGTGAAGGTGCAACACATCCTGGTTGTCGACGATGAGCCGGACGTGCGCGATTCGGTGAAGTACGTGCTCGATCGCGCGGGATATTCGGTCCGTACCGCTGAGAGCGCAGTGGATGCGCTGGCCGAACTCGCGCGCAACCCGACGGATCTGGTCATTACCGATATCATCATGCCGCAGATCAACGGCGTGGAAGCCATTGAATCGATCCGCAGGGCATTCCCTTCGGTGCGCATAATCGCAATTTCCGGCGGCGGCAATTTCGGTGTCACGGATTACCAGCCATCCGCGATAACGACCACCGCCTATCTTGCGTCGGCCGAGAAAGCGGGGGCCAATCTGGTCCTCACCAAGCCCTTCGAGACCTTCGAGTTGATTCAATCCGTCGAACAAGTCCTCGGTGTCGGCCATGCGTGACAAGCCCGATAGGATCTAGCAATGAGGAGCAAACTCATGAAGTCGTATTTGCTTGCCGTGTGCCTCGCCGCGTTTCCCGTGGCGATTTTCGCCCAACAGGCCGATCCATGTGCTGGATTGGCGGGCTCTGCCTTAGGCCAGTGCCGAGGCGATCAGCAGAAGCTTCAACAGCAGCAGCTTGAGCAGCAGCAAAGGCAGCTTCAGGAGCAACAGGATCGGCAGAACCAGTTAGCCGAACAGCAGCGGCAAATGCAACTGCAGCTGGAGAAGATGCGCGAACAGAATGAGCTTCTCCAAAAACAATTGGAGAATGATAAATCGATGATTCAAACTGTTCGGGCATCGGCGACCGATTATTCGAAGACGCCGGAAGTCAAGAATTGGAAATCCGAGAATCCATGGTACGGGACAGATTATGCGAAAACGGATTTTGCCATGCGATACGCAAAGCGACTTCAGCGGGAGCGACCGGATCTGGTGGGCCGTCCGTTTCTTGACGCCTTGTCGGCAAAGGTCAGCGATACGTTCGGTACCGGTAAATAACTTACGCCATGGGCTCTACTTGAGCATCGATTAATGGGTGCGAACTGAATAGGAGACCATCAGTCCGCCTTTGATTGGCTGGAATTGCACGATTCCGTGACTCTGGGCGTCCTGGCGATTAAGGACAAATTTTGCAGTCGCAATGCCCAGCGCTGCGCCCGCGACCGTGTCGGACAGCCAGTGCACGTTTTCCTCGAGTCGAACGTACGCCGTCGCACCCGCAACACCGTAGCCGATAATGCGGCGAATCCATCGATATTCATCGTTACCGGACTCGGCAAAGACGGTTCCGACGGCGAAGGCGACGCTGGTATGGAGCGATGGAAACGAGTCGCCGCCCTTTCCCCATTGGTTTGGTGACGTGGTTCCGTCAGGACGCTCGCGACCCGTTGCATATCCGAGCGCTTCGGCGGTGACGCCACTGAATGCGCCCGCTTCAATCAGCGCCCAAGTTTCCCGATAGCCATCCCGGTCGTCGATGAACGCTGCGTAGAGACCCGTGCCCGCAATGATCGCCACTGTCGGCGCCGCATCGCGCAAGCTATTTTTATCCTCGCCTCCGTTTAGGACGGCTTTCGAACCGGTTGCGAAGTGGTCACGGACCCTCTCATCTAACGAGTGAGCGGTTCCAATGGCGACTAAGGCGCCGCCGAAATACAACCAGTCCTCTTCATCCCATCGCAGCGGGGAGGTGAAATAGAGCTTGGTATCCTCCAATGTCGTGTCGAGCAAAGAATCAGCGCTGTGCCCGACGACTGGAAATATACCAACGACGGCCCATCCCAATATTGCTCTCTTCATTGGGGTTGTTACGGTCATGCAATACCGAACGTAGCGCGCCAGGCTCCGCGCGGTCGCCAACATAGGATTCATTTGTTATTGGATCTCCCAGAGGCACCGCACTACTTTGCAATGCCCAACTATATCGCCGGTCCGGCACAAAGCCCCACCTTAGCACTTGCCTCATCCCTCGGTATATTATACTTTGCAATGCAGAGTATTTCTCAAGTTCCAGGAGGCGTGCGCCTCATGCATCCGTTCAGGAGGGGCATCGGCGGGCTCACCTGTGCATCGCTCGTGGCGATCTGCATGGTTAGCTGCTCGATCGGCGTCAGGCCGGCAGCCGAAGTGACGGGCCAGCCGTCATCACCACCTTCATTCACGGTGATGGATCGTGACTTGGAGCCGTCGCCTCGGTTTGTCGTTTATGGCGACATGCGGTTCACCGATCTCGGTGAGACTAAGGCCAGCTTGCCCGGACCGCGCCGGTTGCTTGTGGCGCGCATTGGACGCGAGAAACCCGATGCGGTGTTTCTCACCGGCGATGTCCCGTGGCATGGCGGCGGCAGCGACGATTATCAGGTCTTCGCACAGGAGACCGCCAGCTGGCGAAGCGGGCGGCTGCGTGTGTACCCCGTGCTTGGCAACCACGAATTCAAGGGATGCATGGAGGCCGATTGCCTGGCACGTTGGTGGAAGGCTTTTCCCCAAGAACGCGGCCGGCGCTGGTATAGCGTTGCGTTGGGAAGCCAATTGCAACTCATCGCGCTTGACAGCGATTCCTCGCTGCGTCCGCGCAGCGAGCAGGGGAGGTGGCTGAAGGAGCAATTGGATGATCTTTCAGTAGGCGTGCGCTTCGTGCTGGTCTTGTTGCATCACCCGCCGGTCACTGACGCGGCGGACGGTGTGCGCTCTAATGAGGCCGCGTTGGCTCAACAGCTTGCTGTCGCCGCCCCCGTTTCGCGTGCACGCTTTATCGTGTGCGCGGCGCATATTCACAATTACGAGCGCTTCCAGCGCGACAATATACTATTCCTGGTATCAGGGGGAGGCGGCGGCAAGCCGGAGGCGGTGAAGCGCTCCTCTGCGGATCTTTATCAGAGCGATGACTTCCCAAACTTTCACTATTTGCGGTTCCAGCTTACCGCCGGCCAACTGCGAGGCGAAATGGTGCGCCTGAATGCCGATGCCACCACCGGACCCTTATGGAGCGTGCGTGACCATTTCGCTCTGGATCCCAAAACACCCTAAGTGTGTCCAATAGTATCGGTCGGCCGTTCAATACTTAAACAATACGAACAATGTCAATAAGAGTATCAATACCAGGTTTACAATTTCGAGAACCCGAACCCGCGTTCCCTTGCCTCGGTAAGGGCGGCGGCTTATACCAGTCCGTCTGATTGCCGAGCACTGCTGTTCCGACATAGCAGAGTTCTGCGAATATTCTGTGACTGAAATGCGCGATCGCTGCAAGCGCATCATACTACGCCGCAGTGCAGCCAAAAAAGAGTCAACCTATTAATCGTCCCTCATTGACATCCACATAATCTCGCGGGAGAGTGAGGGCAGATTGTTCCGCAGGTGACGGCGCATTCTTGGGAGTCTCGGGTATGGCTCGTCCCGACTCGCCTTTGTATGAGCCGCTAAACTAACGAGGGAGATATTCCATGCCCAAGATCACTACCCGTGACGGCACTGCGATCTACTATCGCGACTGGGGCTCGGGATCGCCTATCGTTTTCTCTCACGGCTGGCCGTTGACCGGTGCGGCGTGGGAAGCGCAGATGCTGTTTTTCAATGACCACGGTTACCGTACTGTCGCCCATGACCGGCGGGGTAACGGCTATTCCGATCAACCGGGATCCGGCAACGATGTCGACACCTGGGCCGACGATTTGGATGAGCTCATCAATGCGCTTGACCTTCACGGCGCAGTATTGGTTGGGCATTCGACAGGAGGTGGGGAGCTGGCCCGCTACATCTCGCGCCATGGAACGTCGCGCATCGCCAAGGTCGTTCTCCTCGATTCGATCGTACCGGTGATGATGCAACGTGACGGTATAGCTGGGGGGGCTCCGAAATCGGTAATCGACAGCATCCGCGCCGGTGTTGCACATGATCGTTCATCGTTCTACAAAGAGTTATCGGCGCCGTTCTTCGGCGCCAATCGCCCGAATTCGACCGCAACGCAAGGTATGCGCGACTTGTTCTGGTTCCAGGGTCTGCTGGGCGGCGCCAAGGCTCAGTATGAAACGACTTACAGCTGGGAACTCGATTACACCAACGATATCGCCAAGTGCAACGTACCGCTGCTGGTCATTCACTGCGAAGACGATCAGATCGTGCCGATCGGGCCGACTGGCCGCCGCGTCCAATCTGTCGTTCCTCACGCGGTGCTGAAGGTTTACCCCGGTGGTGCTCACGGTATCGCGATTCTCGATCCCGAACGGGTCAACGCCGACCTACTCGCCTTCGTCAAAGGTGAGTTGAAGGGGTGAGAGGGGACGTATCCGCGCGGCGGCACTGACACACCCCTGCAACAGTTCTGCCCAAAGCGGGTTCAGATGGCCGGACGCTCGCGCTCGGCCGAGACAGCCTATTCCATCAAGACCAACGGATTCGGCGCATGTCGCGACCAACCCGCTTCTCCGACGAGCACATCGAGAGCCAAGGTGGCGAGGTCGTCGGCAAAGGGATCCACCCGAGTGTCCTTGGCCGCATAGAGCAGCTTTGCGTAAGTGCGGCAACCCCCGCAGGTTTCCGCCTTGACGGCGCCGTTGTCGCCCTCGATCGATTCGAGCGTCAAAGTGCCGGATGCGCCGCAGGTGATGCAAACGGCACGCACGTGATTCCACGCGGTCGAGCAAAGCGAGCAGTAGAGATAGCGGCTTCCGGGGAGGCGTCCCGATGCCGTCACGACGCCGGTGACGGGTGTCGAGCCGCAGCAAGGGCACAGGCCTCGCTGCGGTAGAAGTCTCAGCGAGTCGGCGCCGAGCATTGCCGCCGTAGCGGTGAAGTGGAATTGGAGGGCGGCCGCGATATAGAGCGCGTGACCGATCTGAGGGGCTTCGAGGACACCCCGAAGAAAGGCGTCGGCGAGCGCGTCGAGCGCCGCCGGAGCGCAGCGCTGGAGATCGGCGATGACCGCGCGCGCCTGATCGGGAAGGCCCACGGCGTCAAAGTGCCGCAGCAGCCCGGTCAACGCAGCCTGCCAGGCAGGATCGATCTCACGCCGATCAGTCGCCAGAGGCGGTGTGCGAGCCGCGACGGCTTCCTCGACCGATGAGAGGCTCGGCGCAGTGGGGGGAGGGAGCGATGTAGCGGCTTCATGCTGCGCCCAGGCAAGTTGTGCCATGAAGCGAAGCCACTGCTCCATCGGGTGCCCGATCGCGAGTGTCTCCAGCCGGCGCGCCGTGGCGGCAAAGCGCCGCGCCGGATCGGGCAGAATCAGCGGAAGCGGTGCCGATACCCCCGCGCCGGCGGGGCCGGTCCATTTTCCCGGCGGCACGGCTTCGCCTTGTCTCATCGTTCGTGCCCGGGCGTTGGTCCGGATGAGCCGGAAGCTACCAGTCGGCGCAGCCATTTGCGGTGGTGGCGCCACGCCCAGCCGCGCGTCACATAGCCCTGGGTCATTGCCCGGACGGATCCGCGTACCCAGATAGCGGCGTAGACATGGGTAATCCAGACGATGATCGCCGCGATCGCAGCCAAGCTGTGGATGAGGAGGGCGACTCTCTGGACCTCGATCGGGGTGACGGACCCGAAATACACTTCCCAGATAATGAGCCCGGTGAGAAAGAGTACCGGCACCAGGAGCGCCATAGACCAGAAGACGAATTTCTGACCGGCGTTGAATCGCGGAACCTCGGGCACCCCCTCTTCCTGGTTGGCGAGCACGCGGTCGATCGATTTCATCCAGGCGACGTCGTCGCGGCTCCAGAGATTCTCGCGCCAAAACTGCACGATCAACCCGAGATAGCTCAGCAGCAGGACCGTGCCGATCCACGGATGGACGGCGCGGGTCCATTGGCCGCCGCCGAACAGGCTCGAGAGGAAAAACAGCATGGGATGGAACATCGACAGGCCGGACAACAGCAGCAGGATGAAGCAGCCGGCGGTGATCCAATGGTTGATGCGTGCGGCTGTGGTATTGCGGACCAAAGTCCCGGGAGGGCGAGTCATGGCGATTTCTCCGCGGCCTCGGTCAACTCCCGCGCCTTGATCTCGTCTTCGGGCTGTACTTCGTTCGGCCCTTCGACGACCCAGTGGAAGAACCCGGACAGGGCGGCGAGTGCGATGCCGAATAGGGATAGCGGCTTGACAAGTCCCTTCCACATGCCGACCAGGTAGCTGATGTGCGGCGCATCGGGAAGGCCTGCGTAGATCGAGGGCATGTCCGCGTGGTGCAGCACATACATCACATGCGTGCCGCCCACCCCGGGCGGGTCATACAGTCCCGCATGCTCGAAGCCGCGCGATTTGAGATCGGTAATGCGCTCACCCGCCCAGTCCTGCATGTCGGTCTTCGAGCCGAACATGATGGCTCCGGTCGGGCAGGCTTTGACACAGGCGGGCTCGAGGCCGACGGCCACACGGTCCGAACAAAGCGTGCACTTATAGGATTTGTGATCGACGGGACTGATCCGCGGGATGTCGAACGGACAGCCCTTCACGCAGTAGCCGCAGCCGATGCAGTTCTCGCTGATGAAATCGACGATGCCGTTGGCGTACTGCACGATGGCGCCGGGAGCGGGGCAAGCCTTGAGGCACCCAGGATCCTCGCAGTGCATGCAGCCGTCCTTGCGGATCAGCCACTCGAGCTTCCCCTTCTCATCCTCCCATTCGCTGAAGCGCATGAGCGTCCACACGGAGGGGCTCAAGTCCATGGGATTGTCGTAGCTTCCCTCGAAGTGGCCGACCTCTTGCCGCAGATCGTTCCATTCCATGCATGCGGCCTGGCAGGCCTTGCAGCCGATGCAGCGGCTGGTGTCGATAAGCTTGGCGACCTGATCCTCATGGCGCCGGGTCGACGGTGGAGTCAAGGTAGAGGCGGAGATTCGGATGTAGTCTTGTGATTGAAGATCTGACATCGAGGTCTCCTTCAGGACGCGGGTCGGCTGGTTTTTTCGACGTTCACCAGAAACGCCTTGAACTCAGGCGTCTGCGTATTGGCATCGCCCACGGAGGGCGTCAGCGTATTCGCGCCGTAGCCCTTGCGGG
>Ga0302324_100013632_pt1 | contig 16459 bp, 15 predicted proteins | sample Palsa_T0_1_FD_201949 | JGI IMG/M metagenome (GOLD analysis project Ga0302324, IMG submission 201949) | Peat permafrost microbial communities from Stordalen Mire near Abisko, Sweden - Palsa_T0_1 | ecosystem: Environmental > Terrestrial > Soil > Palsa > Peat permafrost | place: Sweden: Abisko...
TTGGGGCGAGCCGGGCACCAACGGCCAGCACTCCTTCTATCAGCTCATCCACCAGGGCACTCGGCTCATCCCCTGCGATTTCATTGGTTTCGCACGGACGCTCAATCCATTGGGGCGGCATCATGACATGCTGATGGCCAACGTCTTCGCTCAGACCGAGGCGTTGGCGTTCGGCAAGACCGCCGAGGAGGTGAAGGCCGAAGGGACTCCGGATTGGCTGGTGCCGCACCGCCTTTTCGAGGGTAACCGGCCGTCAAATACATTGTTATTGGACCGTCTCACCCCGAGTGCTCTGGGCAAGCTTGTGGCGCTGTACGAGCACAACGTGTTCACCCAGGGCGTCATCTGGCAAGTCGACAGCTTCGATCAATGGGGCGTGGAACTCGGCAAGGTCCTCGCGCAACGGATTATTCCGCAACTGGAGAGTTCCAGCGAACCAGCGCTCGAGCACGATAGCTCGACCAACAACTTGATTCGGCGCTACCGCGAAATGAAGGGCGCCGTTTGATGGCGCGAGGATACGATCACGCGCTCTACATCCAGCCGTTCGACCATCGCGGTTCTTTCCAGACGAGAATGTTCGGCTGGCGGGCCGCGCTGACCGGGGCTCAGACGGCCGAGATCGCCGCCGCCAAACGGGTGATTTTCGACGGCTTCAAGGCGGCGATCGCCGGCGGCGTGCCGGGCTTCATCGGGTTTGCCGTTGGCCGCACTGTCTTTTGGCAACCGTTGGCCGACTGGCGTGCCGGGAAAGCCACGCGCGAAGCGATTGTTGCTACGATCGGCCAGAGCTATCGCGAATATGTCGACCTGTTCGACAAGTCCAGCGTTATGACGGAAGCCGCGGTATTCGCTTGACGGGACGCGGTTGGACCATCGCTCTGTAGGAGAGGATCAGGCGTGCAGCTAGGAATGATCGGCCTTGGCCGGATGGGAGCGAACATGGTGCGCCGGCTCTTGCGGAGCGGGCATCAATGCGTGGTGTATGACAGGTCCGCGAAGGCCGTCGCCGAGGTGGCGGAGGAAAAGGCCGTCGGCTCCGGTTCACTCGCGGAGTTTGTCAAAAAGCTCGAGAAGCCACGCGCTATCTGGCTGATGGTTCCCGCCGGCGCGGTCGACCAAACGATCGCCGATCTGCTGCCCTTGATTGAGCGGGACGACATCCTGATTGACGGCGGCAATTCCTATTACATCGACGATATAAGGCGGGCGAAGGAGCTGGCCGCGAAGGGCATCCATTATGTCGAAGCCGGAACCAGCGGCGGCGTATGGGGGCTGGAGCGCGGTTATTGCATGATGATCGGCGGCGAGACCCCCATTGTGCGGCATCTCGATCCGATCTTCGCCACGCTCGCTCCGGGCCGCGGCGATATCCCGCCCACGCCGGGACGCGAAAAATCCAGCAGCACGGCCGAACTGGGCTATTTGCATTGCGGGCCCAGTGGAGCGGGCCACTTCGTGAAGATGGTGCATAACGGCATCGAATATGGGTTGATGGCCGCCTATGCCGAGGGATTGAGCGTGCTCCGATCGGCCAACGTGGGCAAAAACGCCGGCACTGTCGATGCCGAAACCACGCCGCTCCGCGAGCCAGAACATTACCAGTACGATCTGAACCTGCCTGACATCGCGGAGGTCTGGCGTCGCGGCAGCGTGGTTGCTTCGTGGCTGCTCGATCTCACGAGCGCTGCGTTGGCTCAGGATGCGGAACTCAAGGGTTTCGCGGGAAGGGTGTCCGATTCAGGCGAAGGCCGCTGGACCATCAAGGCCGCGATCGACGAGGGCGTACCGGCCCATGTGTTGTCCTCGGCCCTCTATGAGCGGTTCAGTTCCCGCGGCGACGCCGATTTCGCCGACAAAATTCTCTCGGCGATGCGTTATGAATTCGGCGGACATGTCGAGAAGCCCGCGACACCGCGATCAGGAGCCGCGTGACATGAACAGCGACAATCTCGATCAATTGGCGATCAACACGATCCGCACACTATCGATCGATGCAGTCCAGAAGGCCAATTCCGGACATCCGGGTACTCCGATGGCGTTGGCGCCGCTGGTCTATACGCTCTGGAACCGGGTCATGAACTTCGACCCCAAGGATCCGATCTGGCCCGATCGCGACCGGTTCGTGCTGTCCAATGGCCATGCGTCGATGCTGATGTGGTCGATCCTGCATCTGACCCAGGTCCAGGCCGTCAACCCCGAATACGAAACACTGGGGAAGCCGTCGGTGACGCTGGACGACATCCGCCACTTCCGGCAACTCGGCAGCAAGGCGCCAGGACATCCGGAGTATCATCTTGTATCCGGGGTCGAAACGACCACCGGCCCACTGGGTCAAGGCATCGCCACCAGCGTCGGCATGGCCATCGCGCGCAAATTTCTCGGCGCACACTATAACCGGCCAGGATTCGAAATATTCGACTACAACATCTACGCGGTCTGCGGCGACGGCTGCATGATGGAAGGCGTCGGATCAGAGGCGGCGTCGTTGGCGGGGCATCTCGGCCTCGACGATCTCTGTTGGGTTTATGACAACAACCACATCACCATCGAAGGCAACACGCGCATCGCGTTCACCGAGGACGTGGCGGTGCGCTTCATGGGCTATCAGTGGAACGTGCTGCGGGTCGGCGACGCCAACGACATTCAACGCATCGAGGACGCGCTCGCGGTGTTCCGTGCGACCAAGGGCCGGCCAACCCTGATCATTCTGGACAGTCACATCGGCTACGGCTCACCGCACAAAGTCGATACCGCCGAGATCCACGGCGACCCACTGGGGCCGGAAGAAGTTAAACTAACCAAGCGAGCCTACGGCTGGCCGGAGGACGCACAGTTCCTTGTCCCGGACGGCGTGTATGAACATTTCAACGCGGGCATCGGGAAGCGCGGCGCCGACGCGCGCAAGAGTTGGGAGTCGCTGTTCGCCTCCTATCGGCAGAAGTTCCCCGAGCTCGCCACTGAGATCGACCAGATACAGCGCCGCGAGCTGCCGGCGGAATGGGATCGCAACCTGCCCAGCTTCCCTGCCGATCCCAAAGGAATTGCTGGACGCGACGCGTCCGGTCAGGTGCTGAACGTACTGGCGCAGAACATTCCCTGGTTCATGGGCGGTTCGGCAGATGTCGGACCGTCGAACAGGACGACACTCAAATTTGAGGGCGCGGGTGATTTCGAACCCGAAACCCCAACGGGCCGGAATTTTCATTTCGGCATCCGCGAGCACGCGATGGCGGCGGTCGTCAACGGGATGTCGCTGTCGAAGCTGCGGGCGTTCGGTGCGACGTACTTTATCTTCAGCGATTATGCACGCCCGGCGATCCGACTTTCCGCGTTGATGGAAATTCCCACGATCATGGTATTCAGCCACGACGCGATGGGCGACGGCGAGGATGGACCGACGCATCAGCCGGTAGAGCAATTGATCTCTCTGCGTGCCGTTCCCGGCCTGATGTTGCTGCGGCCCGGCGATGCCAATGAGGTCGTCGAGGCGTATCGCGTCGTCATGCAGCTTCGCCATCAGCCGGCATTGGTTGTGGTCTCGCGGCAGCCGCTGCCGACGTTCGATCGCAGTAAGTACGCGTCCGCCGCCGGGTTGGCGCGTGGTGCTTACGTCATGGCGGACGCGGCGGACGGAAAACCTGAGATCATACTGATCGGCACCGGCAGCGAGGTTGCTGTGGTCGTCGGTGCGCATGAAGTGCTGACCAGCCAGGGGATTCGCTCTCGCGTCGTTTCCATGCCCTCGTGGGACATCTTCGAGCATCAGCCTCAATCTTACCGTGACAGCGTGCTCCCGCCCAACGTCACGGCGCGCATCGCGGTGGAGCAGGGGTCGGTCCTGGGTTGGGATCGCTATGTCGGCCCGGTCGGCAAGGTCATCGGCATGGGGACCTTCGGTGCTTCGGCACCGCTCAAGGAACTGCTGCGGCATTTCGGTTTCGAACCGGAACGGGTTGTCGCCGAGGCCAAGGCGTTGCTTGGGCGCGACTGACTCGTCGCACAACGGCAACCAGGGCGAGAAGTTTGGAGCAAGGTAATGGCTGACCAGCAAGACCACCTGATGCAAGATCACTTGACGGAGACCAGCAGCGCGGCGGAGGACGAAGTTCTGACGCCGCCCGCCCCGCCTTGCGCGATGGTGATTTTCGGCGCGGCCGGCGATCTCACGCGGCGCCTGGTCGTGCCGGCACTCTACAATCTGGCCAACTCCAGGCGCCTGTCGGAGAATTTCCAAATCGTCGGCGTCGATCTGGCCGCAAAAGACACCGGGGCCTGGACCCAGGGCCTGACCGAAATGATGAACGAATTCGTCACCAAAGGCGGCGGCGAATTCTCGGCCGACCACATCGACCAGGATGCGTGGCGCTGGCTGACCGGTCGCATGAGCTACCTCCAGGGTGACCTTACCGATCCCGGAATGTACCAACGATTAGGCGCGCATCTGGCGAAGCTGGATAAGTCGGCGGGCAACTATTTGTTCTATCTCGCGGTCGCGGACCGTTTCTTCGAACCCGTGGTCGCCGGCCTTGGTGCGTCCGGCCTGACCGCGGAACAAGACGGACATTGGCGCCGGGTCGTAATCGAGAAGCCGTTCGGCCACGACCTGGCCTCAGCCGCGGCACTGAATGCCCACATCCTGAAAACGCTGGATGAACAACAGATCTATCGGATCGATCACTTTCTGGGCAAGGAAACGGTTCAGAACATCATGGCCCTGCGCTTCGCCAATGGCCTGTTCGAACCCATCTGGAATCGCGAGCATATCGATCACATTCAGATCACGGCATCGGAAACGGTCGGTGTCGAGCACCGCGGCAAATTCTATGAAAAAACCGGCGCGCTGCGCGACATGGTCCCCAATCATCTGTTTCAACTGCTGTCGATGACCGCCATGGAGCCGCCGATCTCGTTCGATGCCGAGGCCGTTCGCGCCAAAAAGGCCGAAGTGATTGAAGCGATCCAGCCGCTGACGCCGGAACGCGCACTGTTGGACGCCGTGCGCGGTCAATATGACGCCGGCACAGTACTGGGCCAGCCGGTTCGAGCCTATCGCCATGAGCCGGACGTCGCCGCGGATTCGGTGGCCGAGACCTACGTCGCCTGCAAATTTAAGATCGACAACTGGCGTTGGGCCGGCGTGCCGTTCTATCTGCGCACTGGCAAATATATGAAAGGCCATCGGACCGAGATCGCCATCCGCTTTCACCAGGCGCCGTACGCGCTGTTCCGCGGCACGGATGTGGAGCGGCTCAATCCCAACTGGCTGATCCTGCGCGTCCAGCCTAACGAGGGCATCGAACTCGCTTTCGCCGCCAAACGTCCTGGTCCAGCCGTGCGGCTGAGCACCGTCAGCATGGATTTCGCTTACAACAAGTTCTTCAACATGGCACCCAACACCGGGTACGAAACGTTGCTCTATGACTGCATGATTGGCGACGCGACCCTGTTCCAGCGTGCCGACAACATCGAGGCCGGCTGGCGCGCCGTGCAGCCGATCCTCGACACCTGGGCCAACACGAAGCCGACGGATTTTCCGAATTATGCCGCGGGCGGAACGGGTCCGGCCGCGGCGGATGAATTGCTGGCACGTGACGGTCGCGTCTGGCGCCCGCTTGACTGAATGGAGGTTGCCATGGCGCGAAAACCAAAGATTTCACTTGTCCTGGCCGACGTGGACGGCACGCTGGTCACCGAGGACAAGGTGCTGACGAAACGCGCCCAGGCGGCGGTTCAGAACCTGTATGGCGCGGGCATTCGTTTCGCCATCACCAGCGGCCGGCCGCCGAAGGGCATGGCCATGCTGTTCGAGGAGTTGCAGATCGAAACGCCGATCGCGGGCTTCAACGGCGGGCTGTTCGTCAAATCGAATCTGTCGATTATCGAGCAGAAGACGCTGCCGGAGGATGTCGCGACGAAAGCGATCGATCTGATCCGGACGCACGGGCTCGATGCCTGGGTTTATCGGGGTAACGACTGGCTGATCACGAAACCAGGCGCCCCTCATGTCGCCCGCGAGGCGTGGACGGTTAAATTCGAACCCAAAGTGGTGGCGGATTTCACCGGCGCGCTGAGCGGCGTGGCGAAGATCGTCGGCATCAGCGATGACCTTGAGAAAGTCCAGCGTTGCGAGGCCGACGCTCAGGCGGCGTTCGGCGATCGCGCGACGGCGACGCGGTCGCAGCCGTACTATCTCGACGTCACCAATAAGGATGCGAACAAGGGTGCGGTGGTGGACTATCTCTCGGGTCACCTGGACGTTCCGGCGGAAGAAATCGCCACACTCGGCGATCAGCAAAACGACGTGCTGATGTTCAAACGATCGGGCTTCAGTATCGCGATGGGCAATGCTTCCGATCAGGTAAAGGCGCAGGCCAGCGTAACCACGGATTCATATAACGACGAGGGGTTCGCCAAGGCGATCGAACGTTATATTCTCGGTGCGATGGATTGAGGCAGTCCCCATGAGCAACGTGATTGGACGAGTCGAAGTACTGCCGGATCCGCTGGCGCTCGCGCGTCATGTCGCGGAATGGATGACGGCCGCGGCGATCGCGGCGCCGGGCCCGTTTCGAGTTTCGTTATCCGGTGGTTCAACGCCGAAGACGCTGTACGGCCTTCTGGCTTCCGACGCGTTCCGGCCGCGCTTCCCGTGGCAGCGTGTGTTTTGGTACTGGGGCGACGAGCGTTTCGTTCCGTATGATCACCCGGAGAGCAACTACCGGATGACGCGCGAGGCGATGTTGTCCAAGGCACCCGTGCCTCCGGAAAACATCCACCCGGTACCAGCTGACGGCACGCCCGACGAAGCCGCTTTACGCTATGAGCGGACCCTGCAATCGGACTACGGCGCCTCGGTGCTGGATCCGGCGAGGCCACTGTTTGACATTACCTTGCTTGGGCTCGGGCCGGACGGGCACACCGCGTCACTGCTGCCGGGCGAGGCGGTCCTCAACGAGCGCAAGCGCTGGGTCGCCGCTGTGTCGCACGGACGGCCCGAGGTCCGCATCACCATGACCTATCCGGTGATCGAGAGCAGCCGGCATGTCGCGTTTCTCCTCGCGGGACCGGAAAAGACAGCGATGTTCAACGCGATCCGCGCCGGTGGCAGCGACGTACCGGCCGCCCGTGTGAAGCCCGTGGGTGAACTCATCTGGTTCGTCGATAAGGCAGCCGCCGGCGTCTGAGGTTCGGAACGCGCAGGCACCTAATAACTGAAGAAGTGTGCGGAAGGCATGAACAGCGAGCGCTACGGAGTCACTGAGGACGGCAAGCCAGTGGTCGCCTACACGTTGGCCAACACCGCGGGGATGCGGGTGTGCGTTCTGTCTCTCGGCTGCATCATCGCCCACCTGGAAGTGCCCGACCGCGAAGGGAACTCCGCCAACGTCGTGCTCGGATCGGATTCAGTCGCGGGATATTTGCACCGCAGCCCGCATTTCGGGGCGATCGCGGGGCGCTACGCCAACCGCATCGCCCGCGGCCGCTTCACCATCGACGGGATCGATTATCAACTCGAGACAAACGCCCCGCCAAACACGCTGCACGGCGGACGTCACGGCTTTGACAAGGTCGTCTGGCAGACCGAAAGCCATGACGGCGAGGCGCTGGTCCTGCGCTACCTGAGCCCCGATGGCGAGGAGGGATTTCCCGGCAATCTCTCGGTGGAAGTGACCTACCGCCTCGGCGCGGCCAATGACCTGCGCATCGACTATTCCGCGACGACCGATAAGCCGACCATCGTCAATCTGACCAACCACAGCTATTTCAATCTTGCCGGCGAAGGTTCCGGCGACGTGCTGAACCACATCGTTTCGATCGCCGCCGATCACTTCACGCCCATTGACGCGACCCAGATTCCTACCGGTGAGATTCGGTCCGTCGGCGAAACGCCCTTCGACCTAAGGCAGCCCACTACCATCGGCGAGCGCCTCCGGATGGCGGACGAGCAGTTGCTGATCGCCCGTGGCTATGATCACAACTGGGTGCTCCGGACACCGGCCGGCAACGCTCCCCGGCATGCGGCGCGCGCATTCGAGCCTCGATCAGGCCGTATCCTCGATGTGCTGACCGACGCTCCTGGGCTCCAGTTCTACACTGGCAACAGTCTGGACGGCGCGTTGGTTGGTCCCACGGGCCGAGCCTATCGCCAGAGTGACGGGTGCTGCTTTGAGACCCAACGGTTTCCCGACGCGCCCAATCAACCCGGCTTTCCGTCCGCCGTGCTGCGGCCGGGCGAGCACTTTCGCTCGACCACGATCTTCCGGTTCTCCACCGATGCCACATGACGCCAATCCCCGCACCGAGCCGCCGGAACGACCGATCCTGATCGCGCCGTCCGTTCTGTCAGCGGACTTCGCGCGGTTGGGCGAAGAGGTTCGCGCGGTCGACGCGGCAGGCGCCGACTGGATCCACGTGGATGTGATGGACGGCCGCTTCGTGCCCAACATCACCATTGGGCCGGTGGTGCTTGAGGCCATTCGCCGCTCGACATCAAAGCCGCTCAACGTGCATCTGATGATCGTCGAGCCGGAACGCTATCTCGCGACATTCGCACAGGCGGGCGCGGATCATCTGCTGGTCCAGGCCGAGCCCGGCTCAACGATTCACCTGCATCGCGTACTGACCCGGATCCGCGAGCTCGGCAAAAAGGCGGGCGTGGTGCTCGATCCCGCGAGCCCGCCGGAACTGATCGAATATGTCCTGCATTTGTGCGACATCATCCTGGTCATGACGGTCGATCCCGGCTTCGGCGGACAAACCTTCCTGCCCGCGATGGTGCCGAAGATCCGGCGCATCCGCGCGATGTGCGCGGGACGCGGACTCGAACCGGTCATCGAAGTCGACGGAGGGGAGAACACAGCGACAGTGGGTATGGCGGCCGCGGCGGGTGCCACCGCTATCGTTGCTGGTTCAGCGATATTCGGTACTAAGGACTACAAGGCCGCCATCGCTTCCATCCGCCGAAGCGCCGCCATGGCAGCCGCATGAGCGCCGTGACGCCTTCCCCCGAGACCGAGCGGGACGCGCACAAGCGCGCGGCGGCGGAAGCGGCGGTCAAGCTCGTCGAGGACGGCATGGTCGTCGGAGTTGGCACCGGCTCCACGGCCACCTTCGCCATCGAGGCGCTCGCCAGACGCCATCGTCAGGGACTGCGCTTCCTGGGGATTCCAACCTCGGAACGATCGGCCGCACGGGCGACCGCCCTGGGCATTCCCCTCACCTCTTTCGCGGTGCATCGGCAAATCGATCTCACGATCGACGGCGCGGACGAGGTGGAGCGCGGCACGCTCAATCTGATCAAGGGTCTGGGCGGCGCGTTGCTGCGGGAGAAGATCGTCGCTGCCGCAAGCCGGCACCTCGCCATCGTCGTTGATGGCGTGAAACTCGTGGATCGGCTGGGCTCGCGCGTGCCGGTCCCCGTTGAGGTCGTGGAATTCGGGTTAGAGCCAACCTGGGCGGCGCTCGAGGCGCTGGGGGCGACGGTGCGGCCGCGGCTTTCGCCGGATGGCCAACCCTTCATCACTGACGGCGGCAACCGGATACTTGATTGCGGGTTCGATTCGATTTCCGACCCGGCGGGGCTGGAGGAGCGCATTGGGCGGATCGTCGGTGTTGTTGAAAGCGGCCTCTTCATCGGTCGCGCCGATTCAGTCTTCGTCGCCGACGCCGCCGGCGTCCGTCGCCTGGGCAACCCGCACGTCCCCATCTGACAAGCGACCACGTCAACGCTTCGCGACCGCGTTGTGCGATGTCCTGCGAGGAAGCACCAGTGATCCCGCGTGCTTTTTTAGAAATTCCGGTATGTCGCGAAATACATCGCGATCCATGCATGGCATTTCCTTAATTCCCAACGTCGATCTCGGGATGAGGATTATCATGTTGGATCGCTTGTACCAGACGACGAATGAATTGACCGATCGGCACGCGGCTTTGTTCGTTGCCTCCCGGAACGATTATCTTTCCTCGCTGATCAGGACGCTTGCCGCGGTCGCGGCTGGCACCGTGCTCGCCACCGGCGCCTTCGCCCAGAGCGCGAGAGAGGTCCGCGGCCTCTCACCGTACGTCGCCATCGAAAATGAGCCCGCTCCCAGACTGATCGTGGATCCTCCGCTTCCCGACCAGCTCGCACGTGGCATCTTCCAGGTCCAGTACAGAGTCGAGAACGTGCACATCGTACCGGTGTTCGGTGCGGGCGCCGTTAACGTATCCCCTCGGGTCGGACATTTGCACATAACCGTCGACGACCTTCCCTGGCATTGGGCGGACGCGAGTGACAACAACACGATCGACCTGGTCGGGTTGCCTCCTGGCCCGCACAAAGTACTGATCGAGTTGGTCAATGCGGAGCACCAACCTTTCACCGGTCAGACGGTGACCTTCACCGTGCCCGCGCCGGCGAACTGAGATCACACCGGCGATTCAAAGGAGAATATGCGATGAACATACTCATCAGGATGCTTGCCGCTGCCGCGGTTGGCACCGTGCTCGCCACCAGCGGCTTCGCTCAGAGCGTGAAGGAGGTCAGCGGCCCGTCACAGTTCATCCCGATCGAAAACGAACCCGCGGCCACGCTGATCGTGGACTCTCCCCTTCCGGGCCCGCTGGCCCGGGGCGCCGCCCTCATTCCGTATCGGGTCGAGAACTTTCGCGTCGTACCGGTGCTCGGGGCGGACGCCGTCAAACTCTCTCCGCGGGTCGGGCATCTGCACGTGACCGTCGATGACCTGCCGTGGCATTGGGGGGACTTTAGTGGCACCGATACCATCGTCCTGGTCGGGCTGCCGCCTGGCCAACACAAGGTGCTTGTTGAGTTGGCCAACCCCGTGCATCACGTCCTCGCCGCACAAACAGTAACGTTCACCGTGCCTGGCTCGATGAACTGAATGGCGAGTACAGGACTGTCCCTGTAATAAAACGGTCAGCGTAACGGTGACGCGACAACGAAGCAGCCGGCCTAACGAGCGGTTCCCGAATAACCGGAGCATCGAAATGGCACATGGACAAAAGGTCGCGGTCATCACCGGTGCGTCGCAAGGAATCGGTGCCGCGCTGGTCAAGGCTTATCGCGCCCGGCATTACAAGGTCGTCGCCACGGCGCGATCCATCGAGGCTTCGAACGACGACAATGTTCTTGCCGTCTCCGGCGACATCGCCGATCGGGCAACGGCGGAGCGCACGATTTCGCGGGGCATGGCGCGGTTCGGGCGCATCGACACGCTCGTCAACAATGCCGGGATCTTCATCGCCAAACCGTTCACCCAGTACACCGTGACCGACTACGCCGCGATTCTGGCGGTCAACACCACGGGATTCTTCCACATGACGCAACTCGCCATCGCCGAGATGGAGAAGCAAGGCAGCGGCCATGTCGTTCAGATCACCACGAGCCTGGTCGATCACGCGAGTTCCGCGGTGCACTCCGTGCTCGCGTCGCTGACCAAGGGCGGCCTGAACGCGGCAACCAAATCGCTCGCCATCGAGTATGCCGAACGCGGCATTCGCGTGAACGCGGTCGCACCGGGTGTCATTAAATCGCCGATGCATCCGGTAGAGACGCATGATGCCCTGGATGCGCTGCATCCGATCGGACACATGGGCGAGATCTCCGACATTGTCGAAGCGATCCTCTATCTGGAGTCGGCGCACTTCGTGACCGGCGAAATCCTCCACGTCGATGGTGGCCAGAGCGCCGGTCACTGATCGGGGACTGGCGCGATGACACGGGCCCACGAGCGGCTTTGGACATGGCCTCATCGGGCTGAAGACCGCCTGAATCACCAAGGTGTTTCCAACGCGCGGTCATACCGTTGCCGCGCAAGGCGGCAGGGCGGCGGCGCTCGGCACTATGGACGACGGCGATGACTGGCGATTCCACGTGGGGACACCAATGCGCGGGTGGCAAGACGGGCGGCCCCCAGCGCGTGCGTTGTCGATAGCCGGGCCCTGAGGTGTGCCGACCTCAACGGTGAACAGCGGATCAGGGGCTTCAATCGACCCGACGGGATACGACGCGGGTAACAAGATCAAAGCCAGGAAGCGATATGGCCAGTCGGTACGCGCTCTCTGATGAGCGCGCGGCCCCCAGCCTGATAAGCGTAAAATTCCTGAAAAGCGGGGGGAAACTTCTTTTTAGTATTTCTCAGCGGCACCCCAAGGATTTCAGCCTCGAAGGCGGCTAACTCCACAGTGCGGTAAAAAATACCGCGCCGGACGGAGGTGGCCAATGTTGATGCTGGTGGCAGGAGCCGAAGGGGGTCTCGCGGGCCCACATTCTCAGATCATTTTTCGCGAGAACAAGTGGTTCGATATATCCGATAGCGATGTTCCGGACCCGCCCAGGTCGCGGATCGTGGCATCGCGATGGGTTGGTCACGCGACCGACCGGTTCGAGCAGGAATCGGAAATCGCGGCGGATTGCCATGTGATCGGGATCGCGCTCCAGCCAATGACAGACCTTACCGTCTTCGCCGGGCAAAAACTGGTCCAGGATGGGCACCTACCCCGAGGCAGCGTGCGCCTGAACGAACCCGGACTTGCCATGCGCGGGATCTTTCGCGGCTCCTACGACGTGCTCCACCTGCACGTTCCGAACGAGATGATCGCCGAGTACGCGAAGTCGGAATGCGGCCAGATCCGAACAACGCCGCTGATCGGCGATCGCCCGGTCGTCAATGCGGTGATCGAGCGCCTGGCACACTCCCTCATACACGCCGAAGCGTTGGGCGGTACTCTCGGCCATAGCTACGTCGATGGCATCAGTCTCGCCATTACCGCCCAATTGCTCGGCGGCAGCTCAGATGGCGCGCCGGCACCTCGTCCCCGCGTTTCAGGCCTGTCGAAATGGCGGCTGAAGCGCGCGACCGAGTATATCGCCGCGAATCTCAGCGAGCCGATCAGCCTCGCCGACATCGCGGCCGCGGCCGGCCTGTCGCGAATGCATTTCGCGGCGCAGTTCCGGGTGGCGACCGGCCTGCGGCCACACGAATTCCTTCTCCAGCGGCGGATCGAGCATGCTCAGAAATTGTTGGCGACGACGCGTACGCCGCTGGTAGAGATCGCATTGGACGCCGGCTTCAAGACGCAGGCGCATTTCACCACCGTGTTCGCGCGTTTGGTGGGGGAAACGCCGAATGTCTGGCGGCAGCGCGGTTACAAGGATACCGAGATCCCGACGCTGAAAGCGGCGTGACGCTGTTTGACGACGGCACTGATTCCGGTCGCGCCTTATGTCTTGTTGACATCCCGCGACATCGGGAACGGTGCTCCAATGATCCCAGACCGGTTCGTCCGCCATGCTTGCTGGTTCTTCCAGCCCAGACGAGAATTTCAGCCGATTGTTTCCAGAAGGTGTCTCGCGGTCAGAAGATCAGCCGTTGCAAGCCCTTCGCGGAACCTCTGGTAGACCGGGGCGAGCAGTCTTCTCGCCGCCTCGTGACCATTATTATCGCGCAACAAGCGCGCGAGGCTGGTCGCCGATCGGAGTTCCCATGACAGTGCTTCCTGCCGGCGGGCCCAATCGAGCGATCGCCGGAACTCGGCTTCGGCGGCGACCGCCGCGTCCCGCGCCCCGGTCAGCAACAGGCACTCGCCCCGGACGCGGAGCAATTCCGGCACGCACCATAATTCCCCATCGCGCTGGGATCGCGCCAGCGCCTCTTCAGCCATCTTCAGGCCTTCGGCGGCTGCCCCGGCTTTCGCCAGAGCCGCGGCCATCATCATATGGAATCCGGTGACATTCCAGTTTGTGTGATATCCGACGAGTTCGCGTACCGAAGGATGAAAGATCAGCAAACCGGCCGCGACGTCACCTCGCATCGCTAGCAGGATCGCTTCATTGCAACGGGCCTCCGCCTGCCAAAAACCCAGCCCAAGCGCCGCCGCGCGGGCATGCAGCAGCGCGATAAATCGCTCCGCCGTCGTCAGGTCGCCGGCCAAAAGCGCCACCGGGCAAGCTCCTGGGGACAGCGCGAGGCAGAGCGCGAGAGCCTGCCCAGCCTCGTCCGCATCCCGCACGACGCTGTCGGCTTCGTGCATCGCCTGATCCGGGAAGCCCTGCAGCCATAGGACGCGAGGCAGAAAGGCCCTTGCGGCCAGTTTCCGATCGTACTGGATCCGGACCATCGAGTTCGCCGCCGCGTCGACACGCCGCGTCAGAACGTTCTCGAGGTGCCGCCTCGCCTGAGCCTGCTCGCCGAGATAATGCAGAGAAATGCCAACCAGACGGTCCCCGATGGCAAGATCGGCGGGGTTCGTGGCGTAATCGGAAAAGTGCCGTGCGAACGGCAGCGACTCGCGGAATGCCCCGTGGTTCAACTGGTAATTCCACATACCCCACCGCGCCCAAAGACGATGCTCGGTGTCTTCGAGGCGATCGGCGATCTCCAGCACTTTGGTCCAGGCGGTGGCGACGTCCTGGGTCGCTCCCACGGTGTACAACGATGAGGCGGCCAAAGCCGCGTTGAGCCGCATGATAACCCGCGGATCCACCTCCGTGTCGGCGCCCGCGAGAGCCTGCCCAACGCGCCTGCGGCATTCGTTCATCAGCGACAGTTTGAACCACAGCGGCACGACGCCAACTGTCAGCGCCACGCCGATCCTGACATCGCCGTTCTCGGAAAAAGCCCAATCGAGCGCGGCGCGCAGATTGTCGAGATGGCGTCCGTAAGTCGCCAGCCAATCGCCTTCGATCCGCGTCGCGCTCTCAGCTTCGGCCTGGGCGATCAGCGCCAGATAATATTCGGCGTGACGGCGCGCGATCAGTTGATACTCGTCATTGTCGCGCAGCTTCTCCAACGCGTACAAGCGCGTCGTTTCCAGCAGGCGATAGTAGCCGGACGCGTCCTGAGGATCGGTGATGATCAGCGATTTCGCGGCGAGGCTCGTGATGCGCTCGATGACCTCGCTCACGTGAAGATCGCTGGCCACGCCATGCACCGAGTCGAGCGAAAACGCGCCCGCGAAAACCGCGAGGTGGCGCAGCATCGATGCCTCTGTCTCCGGTAGCAGGTCATAACTCCAATTGAGCGCCGCCCGCAGCGTTCGATGCCGCGGCAACGCGGTACGCCGGCCGCTGGTCAACAGGGCGAAACGATCTCGCAGGCCCGCGGCGACCGCATGAACACCGAGCGTCGAGGCACGTGCCGCGGCGAACTCGATCGCCAGTGGGATACCGTCCAAACTCCGGCAGATAGCGACGACCGCGGCGGCGTTGCTTTCGTCTACCGAGAAGTTCGAGTCCAATGCACGCACTCTCTCGAGAAACAGCTCTGCGGCGGTGTGCCTGAGGACCAGTTCAGGGTCGCCCTGATCGGGAGGAGGCACGTCGAGCGGCGGAACGCGAAAGACGTGCTCACCGTCGATGCGTAAAATCTCCCGGCTCGTCGCGAGCACGGTCGAGCCCGGGCACAACCGCACGATCGCTTCCACCAGGGTCGCCGCCGCGTCGATGACATGCTCGCAATTATCGAGCACCAAAAGCATCTTCTTCGTGCCGATGGCGCGCGCGACCGCGGCGGCGGGGCTCGGATCGGCACTCAGCGGCAACCCGAGAACACGCGCCACCTCGGAGGGCACCAGATTGGGATCGGACAACGCTGCCAGTTCGACGAACCGGCCCCCACCACGAAAGTCCGGCAATACGCCGCGGGCGGCTTCCAGCGCCAGCGCGGACTTCCCGATGCCGCCGGGGCCGGTCAGTGTAACAGTCCGGTAGGCGGACAGCAGATCTTGCAGCTTCTCGATAGCATTGGTTCGGCCGACAAGTCCTGACGACGGACCAGGGAAATTGGTGCTCGGAGCCTGCGACAACGCGATTTGGGTGGAAATCGGGGCCGGTTGCGGACCTCGAGGGGCGGACCGAATGGTGTCCGCTCTCGCCGTCCAACTGCCGATCAGCCGATAGCCACGGCCGGATTCCGTCTTCAACCAGGCTCGATCGGATCCGAACGCCTTGCGGATGGCCGACACGTGAACCTGGAGCGTGTTTTCTCCGACCGTGGCGCCCGGCCATATCCGGTTCATCAGATCGTCTTTGCTGACCAATTCGTTAGCTGACCGGACCAGAACTTCGACGATCTCGAACGCGCGAGCGCCAATGGGCACCGCGACACCACGCGCCAGTAGTTCGCGTCGTCCGAGGTGGACCTGCCACTGCCCTGCCTCATAGACAAGGCTCCGGCCATGCTCGGACACCCTGGCACCCCCGATTCAGGATTTTTAAGGTGGGCTGAAACATGCCTCCCGCGTCGGGGGTTCGCAACAGGCCGGAGAGATGGCCCGCGAGCGGGACGCTTTGGCGTCGCACAACAATAGACGAGTCGAGTGGCGCACCCTCCTCTTCGTCATCACCGGGCTCGACCCGGTGATCTATACCAGCACTGTGCGGCGACAGATCACCGGGTCGAGCCCCATAGGCGCTAACTTAAAGGGTGAGCGCCCCAATCCACGCGTCATGGCC
>Ga0302324_100013633_pt1 | contig 16459 bp, 16 predicted proteins | sample Palsa_T0_1_FD_201949 | JGI IMG/M metagenome (GOLD analysis project Ga0302324, IMG submission 201949) | Peat permafrost microbial communities from Stordalen Mire near Abisko, Sweden - Palsa_T0_1 | ecosystem: Environmental > Terrestrial > Soil > Palsa > Peat permafrost | place: Sweden: Abisko...
AATCGGGTAGGCCGGGTTCTGCGAGTTGCCGCCGGGCCCGTGACACGCCTCGCACGGCTGTGCCTTGGTCTGCGCTGCCGCCATCTCCGCCGGACTCATCGGTGTCGGCACGTATTGCGCCCAAGCGGAAGACGCGACCGCCGCGATGGCGAGTCCGGCAACGTATTTGACGCATTTATTCATGGGCATAAAGAAAACGGCTGCCTAGCTTGACCCCGGCAGCCGTTCCTTTGGTTCGTTGACGAAGGCTATGGCAACGCGAAAACAAACACGCTGTTGCCGCGCTTGGAATCGATCTGGTTGTTGCCGCCTGCAGCGACGGCGACGTACTGCTTGCCACCGACCATATAGGAGACGGCAGGCGCGTTGACACCGGCGCCGCAGTTGTACTTCCACAGCTCCTTGCCTGTCTTGGCGTCATAGGCCTTGAACCAGCCGTTGGCCTCGCCATTGAACACCAGATCGCCTGCGGTCGCGAGCTCGCCACCGATGAGCGGCTGCGGCGTCTTCGCCTTCCAGGCAATCTTCCCGGTGTCGATGTTCACCGCCACGAGCTGTCCCCACTGCTCCTCGCTGGGAATCGTCTTGAACGCGCCACCGAGCCACAGCTTGCCGCCGGGATAGGAAACGTCCTCGACCGAGTAGGTCATCGGCTGATGCAGGTTCGCCGCGTAGGCCAGATGCAGCGCCGGGTTGACCGCCATCGGCGACCATTCGACGCCGCCGTTGGCACCTGGCAGCATGCGCGCACCCTCCTTGGTCGGCAGCACCCACATGTTCTCCTGCGGGATCATCGCCTCGGAGAAGCGAATCAGCTTGCCGGTATTGCGCTCGTGTACGTAAATGTGACCGGTCTTGCCGGCGTGGATCACCACGTCGACCATCTTGCCATCCTTGTCCTTCGCCTGCGTGAGGATCGGCGGGCTCACCGCGTCTAAGTCCCATACGTCGTGCGCGATGTACTGGAAGTGCCACTTGTAGGTGCCCTTGTCGAGGTCGATCGCCACCATCGAGTCGGTATACAGGTTGTCGCCCGGGCGGATTGCTCCATACAGGTCGGGCGAGGGATTGCCGACGACAAAGAACACCGTCTTGGTCTTGCGGTCGATCGCCGGCGTCATCCACACGCCGCCACCCAAGCGCGAATAAAACGAGCTGTCCTTGGCGAAAGCGGCCTTCTCGGCTGCGATGTCGCGGTGCATGTCGCGCCCGGTCGCATCGTTCTTCGCCCACACCCCTTCACTGCCCTTTTCCGGGATGGTATCGAACGTCCACAGCAGGTGCCCGTCGTTGGCGTCGAAGGCCTTCACGAAGCCGCGGATGCCGTACTCGCCGCCGTTGGTGCCGAGCAATACCTTGCCGTCGACAACCGTCGGCGCCATCGTCTCCGAGTAGCCCTTGTCCGGATCAGCGATCTGCACCGCCCACAAGAGCTTGCCGGTCTTCGCGTCGAGTGCCACCAGCTTGGCATCGATCGTGCCCATGTAGAGCTTGCCTTCGGCAATCGCCACGCCGCGGTTGTTGTTGCCGCAGCATACCGTCACGATCGGACCGAGCTTGTGCTTGTAGTGCCAGTATTCCTCGCCCGTCACGGCGTCGATCGCGTAGACGTGGTTAAACGACGTGGTGAGGAACATCACCCCGTTGTCGACGATCGGCGCGGTCTCCATCGATTCCAGCACGGCGGTCTGGAACACGAACGCGGGCTTGAGCTTGCCGACATTCTGCACGTCGATCTGTTTGCCCTCGTAAAAGCGCGTCTGCTCGTAGCTGCCGTTGGAGTGCAGCCAGTTCTTGCTATCTTTGGCAGCGGCGTCGAGCATGCCCTGGGTTATCGGCGTGAGCGCCGTGGCCATCGGGCGCGTCGTGGTCGTATCCGCATTCGAAACTTCCTGCGCGGCGACTAAAGCCGGAATGCCGAAAGCCAGTGCGAGCGCGACCGCGGCGCCGGTCAGCCGGACAAAGCGAGATGACATGTGTGCCTCCTCAGGCGCTAGACTCTTGTTGTGTACCCCTGACCACAGACTATCGCTTTGCCAAGCGAAGGTTGCGGCGGGGTCGCGGCAGCGTACCCGCGTAGCTAACTTATAGTCGAAAATACAGGCCAATGCAATCCGCGCGCCGAGCAAGCAGCCCCCTATGAGTCAACCTTTCTCCGGTCACCGCGACGCGGTCCGACCCCACGTGCGGCCCGGGCTACGGCGCCTCGCAGCGTGTCTGCTTACCGCCATCGTCGTGACCTTGGCGCCCGGCGCGGCAACCCAGGAGCCGAGCGCCAACGCGCGCCTCGTCGCCGCGGCTCAAGCCGGCGACCCAGCGGCCATCGCGCGCGCACTTGCCGCCGGCGCGACGCCCAACGCCCGCAACCGGGCGGGCGAAAGCGCGCTGCTAATCGCGCTCAAGAACGACCGGCCCGATCTGGCCTCGCAGATGCTCGCCGCTGGCGGCGACGTCAACCTGGCGGCGGCAAACGGCGTGACGCCGCTGATGGCAGCCGCACACGGCGGTTACGCCGACGTCGCGCGCACGCTGCTCGACAAGGGGGCCGACGTCAACGCGGTCGATCAGTTGCGCAAGACCGCGATGATCTATGCCGCCGGCCAGGGCCACACCGACATCGTGCTACTGCTAATCCATGCGGGGGTCGATCCGAACGCGCCCTACTCGCACGAACTGACTGCGCTCATGTGGGCCGCCGGCTACGGCCACGACGACACCGTGCGCGCCCTGCTCGACGCCGGGGCGAACGCCAAGCTCAAGGACGATCGCGGCAAGAGTGCACAGGATATCGCGCGCGAGCAACATTTCACCGCAACCGCGAAGCTTCTCGACGCCGCGGTGCACGACTAGATCGGCACTAATCACTGCCCGGTTCGATGGCGCGCGCGCCCGCCGACGGCCACCACGGCCAGATGCGGCGCATCGATCCATCACGGTCGATCAAGGCGTGCTTGAGGCTCGCGCCGAAGTGCAAGGCCAGTGCGCTCACCAACACCCAGCTGTTGCCGCGGTGGATGACGCTCATGGTGTCCTTGAGCGTCGGGTCGGCGGCCGCCCACGCGGGCAGCGTCAAGCCGAAGAACTTGACCGGATAGCCGCTGTACGCCGAGCCCAGGTAACCGGTCACCGGCTGCAGGATGAGACAGACGTAGAACAACAGGTGCACTGCGCGAGCGACGCGCGCCTGCCAACGTGGCATGGCCAGGAACGCCGGCGGCGGGTGCGTTGCCCGCCACTGCATGCGCCAGAGCATGAGCAGCAGCACCGCCATGCCGATGGATTTGTGCAGGTTGTAGGCATTGACCCGCGGACCGACCGGCGTCTTCGGGATCTCCTGCATCCACCAGCCCAGGGCGATCATGCCGAGCACCAGCGCCGCGATGAGCCAATGCAGCACGCTGGCCGTGGTCGTGTAGCGGGCGGCGCCTGAAGACGCGGGCGACACCATCAGCCCGGCGTTTTCGCGGCCAGCCGGCGCGAGTTGCGATCGTCCCTAAACACGATCGGTTGCGACTGCACGCGAGGTTCGCGCGCCCGTTGCACCGCGTCGGTAACCTGCTGGTGGTAAGGCGACAGGTCGCACACCGGATCGGCATTGGCCGCATCGCCCGTGAGCAGATACGCCTGGCAGCGGCAGCCGCCGAAATCCTTGACCTTTTCCGGGCAGGAACGGCACGGCTCCTTCATCCATGCGTCACCACGATAGCGGTTGAATCCTTCCGAGTCGTACCAGATCGCCGCGAGGTCTGCATCGCGGACATTGGGAAACGCGAGCCCCGGCAGCATGCGCGCCGCATGGCACGGTAGCGCGGTGCCATCCGGCGTAATGGTCAGGAACACCGAACCCCAGCCATTCATGCAGGCTTTCGGTCGCGTCTCGAAATAATCCGGGACCACGAAAAACACGCGCATTCTAGCGCCGATCCGCGCGCGGAAGCGCTCCGTGACCTCCTCGGCGCGCACCAGCTGCTCGCGCGTGGGCAGCAGCTGGTCGCGGTTCAAGTGGCCCCAGCCGTAATACTGCGTATTGGCGAGCTCCACATACTCGGCGCCCATTGCCTCCGCCATCTCCAGGATCTGCCCCACATGGTCGACATTGAGCCGGTGCAGGACGACGTTGAGCACCATCGGGTAATCGTGAGCCTTGATGAGCTTGGCGACCTTCGACTTGAGCTCGAAGGTTCGGGTACTCGACAAGAAATCGTTCAACTCGCGCGTCGAGTCCTGGAACGACAGTTGGATATGGTCGAGTCCCGCGTCCTTGAACGCGGCGATGCGCACTTCGTTGAGTCCGACACCGGAGGTAATGAGGTTCGAGTAGTAGCCCAAGCCCCGCGCCTCGGCAATCAGGATCTCCAGGTCGTCGCGCAGCAGCGGCTCGCCGCCGGAGAGACCGAGCTGTACCGCGCCTAAGGCCCTGCCCTCGCGCAACACGCGCAGCCACGTCTGCGTGTCGAGCTCGGCACCCTGGTTCGTATAGTCCAGTGGGTTGTAGCAAAAAACGCAGTGCAGCGGGCAGCGATAGGTGAGCTCAGCCAGAAGCCACCGCGGGCCCTCGGGCCGCATCGCGTTAGCGCCCGGACGAGATCCAGCCTCGGCCATGGGCTTCCTGCAGGAAATCGAGAACATCCTGGCGCAACGCCGCGCCCGGAAACGCGGCCTCCAGATCAGCGATGAGTTTGTCGACCGTGATTTTTCCGTCGATGCGCTTCATGATTTCGCCGGCCGTCGCCGAGAGCTTCACCATCCCCTCCGGATAGAGCAATACCCAGGCAGACTGGGCCTTTTCGTACTGCAATCGAAACTTGCCCGACATTACCGGCGCATCCATAAGCGTGAAGGTCAACTCAGTGGCCACGATCGCCTCCGGGAAGTCCATAGGCTACTTGCATCGCGTCGAGCATCGACCATAGCACGTCGAGCTTGAACCCCAGGATCTCGATTGCCCGCTCCTGCCGCTCGCGCGTGTCGAAATGGGTCAGCGTGAGTTCCAGACCGTGCGCGACGTCGCGCCGCGCCAGCGTCACACGCTCGCGGAAGTACGCGAGCCCCTCCGGATCGATCCACGGGTAATGCTGCGGCCAGCCGGCAAGGCGGTTCTTGTGGATCTCGGGAGCGAACAACTCGGTCAACGACGAACAAACCGCCTCCTGCCACGGATGCGTGCGGGCAAAGCTGACGTAGGCGTCCACGGCGAAGCGCACACCGGGGAGCACATGCTTAAGCGAGGTGATCTCCTCGCGCGCCACGCCGGCGGCGACGCCCAGCCGTATCCAAGCCTCGATGCCGCCTTCGCTTCCCTGCGTCCCGTCGTGATCGACGATGCGCTTGATCCACTCGCGCCGCACTTCGCGGTCGGGGCAGTTCGAAAGGATGGCCGCGTCCTTGAGCGGAATGCAGATCTGGTAGTAGTAGCGATTGCAGACCCACCCCTGCACCTGTTCGCGCGTGCAATGGCCGGCGTTCATCCGCACCTGGAATGGGTGATGGATGTGATAGCGCGCGCCTTGCGCCAGCAGTTGCTGCTGGAATTCTTCCCTGGTCCAGGGCTGCGGCTGCGAGGGCGCCATAGTCGAGTGCGGGCGGGGCTAGAGCGAGATTTCCATGCCGTCGTGCGCGACCTCGATTCCGGCCGCCGCGAGCGCGGCGCGTTCTTGCGAGTCCTCGTCGAGAATGGGATTGGTATTGTTGATGTGGATGAGCACCTTCCTCGGGCGCGAGTACGCGGAGAGCGCATCGATCATGCCCCCCGCTCCGGACAGCGCGAGATGACCCATGTCCTGTGCTCGCTTGGCCGAGATCTTCAGGCGCAGCATCTCATCGTCGCTCCAGAACGTGCCATCGACCAACAGACAGTCGGCCTGCGAGAAAATTTCGTCCACCTGCGTTTCAATCCGACCCAGTCCCGGGGCATAGAAGAGCGTGCGACCGGTCGCCTCGTCCCGCACCACGATGCCCACATTGTCGCCTTCGCGCGGCTGTTGCCGGTGCGGCGAGTACGGCGGCGCCTTACTCACCAGGGCAACGGCGCGGAACTGCAGGCCCGGAATCCCTTCAATAGCGAAGTAGGCATCCCGGTCGGTGTGCATGCGCTGCCAGTCGACGCCGCAATAGTGGTCGAGAATGGTGAATACGGGGTTGCCGGTGGTGAGGTCCTCGCGCACGCAATCGGTCGCGTACACGCGCAGCGGTTGGCCTTCGCGCAACATGAACAGGCCCGTCGTATGATCGATCTGACTGTCAACCAGGACAACGCCGACGATCGCGGTGTCGCGCAGCGCACGCCCGGGCTGCAGACGCGGGAAACTGCGCAACTGAACCAGGATGTCGGGCGAAGCGTTGAACAGGACCCAGTTGTCGCCGTCGGCACTCAACGCCAACGAGGATTGGGTACGCGCCCGGGCATTGATCCGCCCATGGCGAACCCCGTCGCAGTTGCGACAGTTGCAGTTCCACTGCGGGAAACCACCGCCCGCGGCCGAGCCGAGAACGTGGACGATCACAGGCGCGGGCAGGTAATCATGCCATCTCGCCTTCCCGCGACCGGCGAGAGCCGCGTGCCTTCAGTTCGCTTCAGGCACGGCAGAGAAGTGCCGCAGCCAGCGTCGCCGGCTGCGGCCGCAAATTCAGCGCGTTGCGACGTACATCGTGATTTCGAAACCAAACCGGATATCTTCAAATACAGGTTTCGTCCACAGCATGGCTTGCTCCAAGGTTGGTTGCGCAAAATCGGGTATTGCAGCCCCCATTATATTTCACCCCGCCTCCGATGCAACCCCCAGTGAGAGTCGAGCGCTGGGGCGCGCCGCGTGAACAGCGGTCAGGTTGCATAATGCCCTGTTCTGGCAGCCCTAATTGGCACATTCCACGCTCCCTTGAGCCCCGCTGCGTCGCGCCGTTGGCGGCGCCGAGGCCGGCACCGAAGTCAGGTAGCATAGCCGCTCGCGTCGCGGCTCTATGCTGCGAAACCACCGCCTCCGCCCGAAAGGCCTTACCCATGCAAATCCGCCTTATCCTCACCACCCTGGCCGCCTTTGCCTGCGGCGCGCATGCCGCACCGCTCGCCTACGTCCCCAACGAAGGCTCGGCCAGCGTTTCGGTTGTCGACACCAGCAGCGACAAGGTCACGCGAACCTTCAAAGTCGGCACCCGGCCGCGCGGCGTTGCCGTGTCCCTCGACGGCAAGCGCCTGTACATCAGTGACCAGACGAGCAACTCCCTCTTGACGGTCGATACGACGAGCGGTGAGACCGTCCAGCGCACGCCGCTCGGCGATTCGCCTGAGGGCATTTATCTTTCCGCCGACGGCAAGTGGCTGTCTGCGGCGATTGAGGAGAACAACCAGGTACTGCTCGTCGACACCGCCACCGGCCAGGTCGCGCGCCGCATCGCCATGCATGGCAAAAACCCCGAGCACGCGGTGTTCAGCCCCGATGGCAAATGGCTCTACGTAAGTAGCGAGGAAGCCGACAGCGTCGATATCGTCGACTTGGGCCAGGATAAGGTGATCAAGTCGGTGCCAGTCGGCGACCGGCCGCGGGGCATCGGCTTTTTGCCCGACAGCACGCGCGCCTACGTCGCGGCCGAAAACGCCGACGTGGTTAACGTCTTCGATGTGGCCCGGGGCGAGGTCATCACCCGGATCAAGGCCGCAAGCCGGTCCAACGGCGTCACCGTGCGCCCCGACGGCAAGCGGGTCTATGTGAGCTCCGGCGGCGAAGGTGCCGTGCAGGTGATCGACACGGCGAATAACACCATCATCGCCAAGATCCCGGTGGGCAAGCGGCCCTGGAACATGGCGATCACGCCGGACGGGAAAAAACTCTACGTCGCCTGCGGGAGGTCGAATGCGGTCGCCGTAATCGACACGGAGACGAACACCAAGATCGGCGAGATTCCCGTGGGCGAACTGCCCTGGGGCGTGGCGATCCGCTGACGCTTGGCTCAACACGCATTGGCGACGGGACATGCGGGCGGTGACTCACGGGCGCTTGCGTTGCTGCGCGTGCGCGTCGGACGCACCCATGTTGCCGATTGACCGATAATGGCGCCGGCGTCAGACCCGCACCTTCTCGCGCTCGATCCATGACCGTCACCCGCCGCCGCTTTCTGCACGCTCTTGGGGGGCTTGCGCTCTCTTCGCTCCCGCCCGGAGCGGACAGCGACGCGCTGCCCGTCGCTGCGGCGCGTGGCCGAGGCGACTGGTGCAGCAGCGGTGGCGCCGCCAATCCCCTCTTCGTACCCGGCGACCACGGCTTTCTTGGTCGTCTGGCGCTCGACGAGCAGACCCTCACGCTGCGTGCCGCGCCCCTGCCCGCGGGTGCATTGCCCGGCAGCGGCCTCACCCAGGGTTATCTCGCGCGCTACCAGGGACGCGACTACGTCAATCCGACGCTGCTGCTTCATCCGGGACAGCGCGTGCGCATCGAACTCGACAACGGTCTTGACCAAGCCACTATCGTGCACTGGCACGGGCTCGCGGTGGACACTCCCAATGACGGCGCCGGCATGAGCCTGGCTGCTCCCGGTGCGCGCTACGCCTACGACTTCGAGGTGCGGAACCGCGTGGCACTGTACTGGTATCACCCGCATCCCCATGGATTGACCGCCGGTCAGGCCTATCGCGGCCTGTTCGGCGCCTTCGAGATCAGCGACGAGGACGAGAAAAAACTGCGCGCCGCCCTCGACCTGGTGCCGGGGAAAAGCGAGATTCCGCTGCTGTTGCAGGACCGACGTGGCGATGACTACGCCGCCTCTGCCGCCGACCAGATGCACGGCTATCTTGGCGACGCGGTGTATGTCAACGGCACCGCCTGCCCCTATCTCGACGTCGCCACGCGGCTGTATCGGTTCCGCCTGCTCAATGCGTCGAACGCGCGCACCTACCGGCTTGGCTGGCGTACCGCCGCGGGTACGCCGCTGCCGTTCACCCTCATCGGCAACGACGGCGGGCTGCTGCCCGCACCGCAATCCTGCAGCGAAGCCTTCCTCGCTACCGCGGAGCGCCTCGACCTGCTGCTCGACCTGTCCGATCTCGCGGTCGGGGAGACGGTCACACTCGACACCCACGCCTTCGACCCGATGCACATGGAAATGCGTTCCATGGCGACGGACGCGATGGACCACGGTGCCATGGAGCATGGCAGCGCCACCGCCTCCGGAGGCGCGACCGGCCAAGCCGCGATGCCTCACGACGACAGTTTCCCGGAGGGAGCGGCACGCACCCTGTTGCAGTTGCGGGTACGGGAAAAGATCCGCTATGCAGGAACGATTCCCGCGCGCCTGTCGACGCTGGCGCCGATGGTCACCACCGACGCACCGGACAGACCCTTTCGTCTTGGCTTCGCCAAGGACAGGTGGCGCATCAACGATCGCGTGTTCGTGATGGGCGAGACGCCCATCGAAGTCAAACGCAACACGGTCGAAACCTGGCTCCTTCGCAACTACTTCAACAGTATGCCGCACGCCATGCACCTGCATGGCTTCGCCTTCGAGGTGCTGGCGCGGGAGACGAGCCCGGAGCAAATTGGCGCACTCAAGATCGACGACCGCGGCAGGCTCGCCAGCGATTTCGGGCGCAAGGACACCGTGCTCATCTGGCCGGGCGAGAGTATTCGCATCGCCATCGACTTCCATTGCCCCTTCCCCGGCGACCAGACCTACGTGTTTCACTGCCATAACCTCGAGCACGAGGATGGCGGCATGATGCTCGGGGTGAAGTTGACCTGAGGAACGTGGCGGGTGGCTCGATTGTGGTCTACAATGCCGCTACATGAGCGACCCCTCCCTCGCGGTGGCCGTCCGCGCCGCGCGCAATGCCGCGGCGGTCATCGAAGACGCGGCGCGCGATCTTGCGCGTCTGCCCAGCTCGTCGGAGAGACATGCGCGGATCGCTTCCGGTGCCTGTACCGAGGCCACCGATGCCATCATGAGCACGCTTGCGGCGGCCTTTCCCGACCGCGCCATCCTCGGGGCGGAAGGGCGACCGCGACGCGAGGGAAGTTCGACCTGGCGCTGGATCATCGACTCCCTCGACGGCACGGCCAATTTCCGCCACGGCTACCCGTACTACGCCATCTCGATCGCCCTAACACAGGGTTCCGAATTGACGCACGCGGTGGTACTCGATCCGCTGCGCGACGAGCTTTTTACCGCCATCAGTGGTCGCGGCGCGCTGCTCAACGGCGTTGCGCTCCGCGTGTCCGGATGCACCGCACTCGACAGCGCCCTGGTAGGGACGGTGTTCCCTACGGGCGCGAGTCCGCGGCTACCGCTGTATCTGCCCATCTTCAACGCGCTGCTCGCGCGCTGTGCCGGCATACGCCGCGCCGGCGCCTGCGCGCTTGACCTCGCCTACGTCGCGGCGGGAAGGCTCGATGCGTTCTGGGTGATGAGCCTCAAGGCGCGCGATGTGGCCGCCGGCGCGCTTCTGGTGCGCGAGGCCGGCGGGCGGGTCGGAGATTTCGCCGGCGGCGCCGATTGCCTGCGCGGTGCCGAAGTGATCGCCGCCGCGCCCGGTATCTTCAATGCCTTGCGCGAATCGATCGTAACCGCGTTGCCCTAGAACGGAGAAGAGCCTCCGGCGCCGATACAGGGCGCGCGGCGAGTCTCTATTCCACGCACGCCATCTGTCTCGTCAGCCCGTTGGCAAGCACTCGAGCGCGGCAGCGACTTGCTCGGCAATCAGCGTCGACACGCGAAGGTTCGATTCGCGAGTGACTCCGGCGACGTGCGGGGTGAGCAGCAGATGCGGACAGTCCACCAAGGGCGAAGCGCGCGTCAGCGGCTCGACTTCGAACACATCGAGTGCTGCACCGGCGAGCCTGCCCGCGCGCAGTGCCACCGCGACGGCCGTCTCGTCGACGATGCCGCCGCGCGCCGTGTTGACGAGAATGGCGTCGGGCCTCATGAGCGCGAGCTCGGCGGCGCCCACCAGGCGCCGCGTCGCGGCCGTCAACGGCACGTGCACCGAAACAATATCGGCGGTGCGCAGCAATGCGCCGAGATCGACTGGCATGGTCTGTTGCTCGGCCCACAACGTCGCGGTGGCCGGGATCTGGTCGTCGCAGGCGACCACGCGCATGTCCAGGGCACGCGCCAGGCGCCCGGTTCGCTGGCCGATGCTGCCGAAGCCGATGATGCCCAGCAGTTTGCCCGCGAGCTCGCATCCGCCGGACAGCGCTGCGCGTGGCCAGTCTCCGCCAGCGACTGCGGCGCTGCTGCCATACACGCCACGCAGCAGCACCATGCAGGCGCCAATCACGTACTCCGCGACCGCGAGCGCGTTGGCGCCCGTTGCGGGAATGACCTCGATGCCGCGCGCCGCGCACGTCGGCAGATCGACGTTGTCGAGACCCACGCCGAGCCGTCCGACCACGCGCAGCCTGACAGCCGCGCCGAGAAGCTCGGCGTCGACCCGAACGCCGTTACGCACGATCAACGCCTCGGCGGCCGGCACCGCCGCGAGCAACAGATCGCGCCGGCGCGCAAGTCCCGGGTCGTAGACCGTGGCAAACCGGCGCTGCAGCGAGGCGACGGCCACCTCGGCCATGAACTCGGCGATGAGCACGCGCATGCTGCCAAGCCTAGCTCTGCATGCCCCAGCGACGCACCGTGCGCGCTTCGACGCTGCGGAAGATAAGGTTCTCGACGATGAGCCCGATGACGATCACCGTCAGGAGCCCCGCAAAAACGTTGGGAATCTCGAGCTCGTTCTTGTTCTCGTAGATGAACCAGCCGAGCCCCCCCGATCCCGAGGAAACGCCGAACACGAGCTCCGCGGCGATCAAGGTTCGCCACGCGAATGCCCACCCGATCTTGAATCCGGTGAGGATGCTCGGAAAGGCCGCCGGGATAAGAATCCTGGCGACGTAGGACAAACCGCGCAGGCCGTAATTGCGGCCGACCATGCGCAGCGTATTGGACACCGCGAGAAAACCCGAGTGCGTGTTGAGTGCGACCGACCAAAGCACCGAATGGATGAGCACGAAGACGATGCTGCCTGCACCGAGCCCAAACCAGATGAGTGCAAGCGGCAACAGTGCGATCGCCGGCAACGGGTTGAACATCGAAGTAAGGGTCTCGAGCAGATCGGTGCCGATACGCGAGGTGATCGCGGCGACGGTGAGCAGAGCCGCAAGCGTGATGCCGGCGACGTAGCCGATCAGCAGGATCCGGATCGACGTCCACGCGCGGGTGAGGAGCTCGCCGTGAACCATGCCGTCGTAGAACGCCTCCACCGTCGCACCGAAGGTGGGAAAGAGCAGCGCATTGTCGAGCCAGCGCGCGTAGATCTCCCATGCCACCGCGAGCGCAACGAGCAGCAGGCACTTGCGCACGGCGCCCAGATTGTAGATCCGCTCCCAGGTGGACAAGGGCTTCGCCACCACGCCGAAGCGCGCTGCGTCGACGGTCTGGCGATAGACGTCCTCGCGTTGCACCGATGCATCAGACATGCGTGCCAACCTCCTCGCTCTCCACCGTGTCGGCAAAGAGCAACTGGTGAATCTTCTGTTCGAGCAGCCGCGCCCGCACCTCGTCGCCGTGCCCGCGGGAGAGGCTGTTGATCTCCGCCCTGACCTGCCCGGGGGCGGGCGAGAGCAGCAGGATCCGGCTGCCGACCGTGATCGCCTCTGCGATCGAGTGCGTCACGAACAGGACGGTGAAATGGGTATCGTCCCAGAGCGAGAGCAACTCGTCCTGCATCTTGCGTCGGGTCAGTGCGTCGAGGGCAGCGAACGGCTCGTCCATGAGCAGGATGTCGGGCTCCATCGCCATGCCTCGCGCGATGGCCACGCGCTGCTTCATGCCACCGGAGAGCATGTGCGGGAAACTGTCGGCAAACTTGGCGAGGTTGACCTTGGCGATGTACTCGAGCGCCTTTTCCTCGGCCGCCTTGCCCGAGAGCTTGCCGCTGGCGGTGAGCGCGAACATGACGTTCTGCTTGACCGTCTTCCACGGCAACAGCTGATCGAATTCCTGGAACACCATCATGCGGTCGGGGCCGGGACGCGTAACGACCTGCTGCTTCAAGCGGATCTCGCCTTCGACCGGGCTCATGTAGCCACCGACTGCCTTTAGCAATGTCGACTTGCCGCAACCAGACGGGCCAAGCAGGATAAAGCGGTCGGCGGCATAGACCTGGAAGTCGACCCGGTAGGTGGCCGTCACCAGGCGGTCGCGCGTCTTGTATTGCAGCGTCACGCCACGAACGTCGAGGATCGGTGCGGCCGCGTCAGGCATGCACTCTCCCGACCCTGCCGGCTACGACTGCCACGGAAGGCGGTCGAGATCGACGTTGCCGCCGGATAGGATGATGCCAACGCGCGCGTCGCGTACCTCCAGCGTGCGCTCCAGCAGGCAGGCAAGCGGCACTGCAGCGGAAGGCTCGACGACAAGCTTCGCGCGCTCCCAGAGCATGCGCATGGCACCCACGATCGCCGCTTCGCTTGCCACGCCGATGGCATCGACGCCGGCGCGTATCGCGCCGAGCGTGCGTGGTGAGAGCGTCGTGCGCAAACCATCGGCAATGGTCGTCGCCGCGGGCAGCGGCTCGACCCGGCCGGAACGGAAGCTTCGCGCCGCGTCGTCCGCATTGGCAGGCTCGGCGCCATAAACCCGCACCGAGGGTGCGTTCGATCGCACAACGATCGAGGTGCCGGAGAGAAGCCCTCCGCCGCCGACCGGCACGATCACCACGTCGAGTTCGGGCACCTGTTGCAAGAGCTCGAGCGCGGCAGTGCCCTGCCCCGCAATCACGCGCGGGTCGTCGAACGGATGCACCAGCGTGGCGCCGGTCTCGCGCTGCACTTCCGCGCAGCCCGCTTCGCGCGCGGCAGGGTTGGGCGCACATAGCCGGATCGTGCCGCCGTACCGGCGCACGTTGTCCTGCTTTACCTTCGGCGCATTCTCGGGCATGACCACGAACGCTGCGATGCCGCGTCGGGCCGCCGCGTAGGCCAATGCAGCGCCGTGATTGCCCGAGGAATGGGTCACCACGCCATGGCGCGCCTCGGCCTCGGAGAGCGAGAGCACGGCATTGGTCGCGCCACGGGCCTTGAAGGCCCCCACACGCTGCAGGTTCTCCGCCTTGAACGAGAGCTGCGCGCCGACCTCCGCGTCGATCGCATGGCAGACGAACACGGGCGTGCGGTGCACATGCGCGGCAATGCGCTCCGCCGCCGCGCGGATCGCGGCGAGGTCCGGCAGCGCAAGCGCTTCACCCACGGCTCTCGCGTCTGGCATCAACTGCCCGGCAGGGAATGCAGGTCGGAAAAGAACAGGTCCTTCCACGATTCGGGCCTGACCTTGATGGCGCCAATCTTGTACATGAAGTCGGCGTACTTCATCACGTTTTGCGGCGTGGTCGTGAACACCGTTTGTGGATCGTTGAGCATGCGCTCGATGTCCTCGACGCTATCCTTGTCGTGGGTGATGCGCAGGTAGGCCTCGGCCGCCACATGCTTGTCGTGGTTGATCGTCGCCTCCGCCTCGTCGAGCGCGGCGACGAAGGCGGCATAGAGTTTCGGGTTGTCGCTGCGGAACCGGGCGGTGGTCCAGACCACATTGAACGTCACCGCACCGCCCATCACGTCGTAATTGTTGAGCACCAGGTGCATGCCCGGCCGAGCAAGTTCCTGGTACTGATATGGCGGCGAGCCAAAGTGCGCATTGACCTCCGACTGCCCGGAGAGAAGGGCAGCCATAGCGTCCGGATGCGCCATCGACACGGTCAACGGATCGAATCGATACTGCTGCCCGGGGCCGAAGCGCTGCTCGGCCGCCATCTGCAACGCCAGCGCCTGTACCGAAATCTTGGCCGCAGGCAATGCGATACGGTCGCGGTCGGACAGGTCGCCCACGGTCTTGACCTGCGGATCGCGCGAGACCAGGTAGAGCGGCATGGAATTGAGCGCGCCCACACCGCGTACATCGAGATTGCCGCGGGTGCGTGCCCAGAGCGTGACCAACGGCCCTACTCCGCCCGACGCAATCTGCAGGCTGTTGGAGAGCAGCGCGTCGTTCATCACGTTGCCGCCGGCAAACGTTGCCCACGTGACCTTGACCGCGACCCCTTCGGCCCTGGCGTGCTTCTCGATCAGGTTGCCGTCTTCCATGAGCATCAGCGGCAGGTAGCTGATGCCGTATTGCTTGGCAACCTTGATTTCGGCGAGCTCAGCACGCGAGAGCGCCGGCACAATGAGCAGCACCGCGGCACAAAGCGCGACCGCTGCACGCGGGAACGACGTCGCTCGCATCATCCCTCCGCCATCTGGAATGTGCAGATTATAGGCGCTCGCCCAGCGCCTTTGCCGCCGCCGCGACCCCGCACTTTCGTAGAGGCGCGTCCGATGCGAAGCACCTGTGCACCCAGGACGCTCAATGCGCATCGAAATCGAACCCGCTCTGGGCGACCGGCGCGAAATAGCGCCGATGCACCGCACAGGGCCCATGCACGCGCAGTGCGGCGAGATGTTCGGGCGTCGCATAGCCTTTGTGCCGGGCGAAGCCGTATACCGGATAGCTGCGGTCGAGCCCGACCAGCAGGGCATCGCGCACCGTCTTGGCCAGGATCGACGCGGCAGCGATGGCGGCGATTTGCCGATCGCCGTCGACGATCGCGCGCGTCGGGCAATCGACTTGCGGACAATGCAAGCCGTCGATCCACGCGACCTCCGGCCGGGTCGTCAAACGCTCGATCGCGCGCCGCATCGCCAGCAGCGTCGCCCGCAGGATGTTGAGAGTGTCGATTTCGTCGACACCGCTTTCGGCCACAGCCCAGGCAATGGCACGGGTGCGGATCAACACCGCCAGCTCTTCACGCGCGGATGGGGTCAGGAGCTTCGAATCGCGCAAGCCGCGAATGCGCTGCGACGGATCGAGGATCACTGCCGCGGCGACCACCGGTCCGGCCAGGGGTCCCCTGCCCGCTTCGTCGACACCTGCGATCAGCATGGAACGCCGGCCAGCCGCAGCTCCGCCGTGACTGCCTCACCCACCAGCGATGGCGTATCGGCGGCCAACAACTGCGCCATGTTCGCAAACAGCGTCTCGAGGCGCCGCCGCGTGATCCCATCGTCATAGAGATTGAGTGCGGCCCGGGAAAGATTAGCCGCGGTTGCCTCGCCTTGCAGGAACTCCGGGACGACAAAGCGCCTGGCCAGGATGTTGGGTAAACCCACATAAGGCAGCAGCAGCTTGCGCGCGATCAGCCGGGCGGTGAGCGCATTGAGCCGATAGTAGATCACGTGCGGGCAGCGCGACATCGCCGCCTCCAGTGTCGCCGTCCCGGAGGCGACCAAGCCAACGTCCGCCGCGCGCAACGCCTGATCAGCGTGACCGTAGAGTATGGTCAAGGGCAAGCCTTCCTGCTGTCGGCGGTAGCGGACGAGGTCAAAATACTCTCGTGTCTCGCGGCTGACCAGCGGCACGAGGAACTGCGCCGTCGGCTGCGCCGCCA